>Ga0302140_10002610_pt1 | contig 23270 bp, 13 predicted proteins | sample I_Bog_E1_1_FD_202095 | JGI IMG/M metagenome (GOLD analysis project Ga0302140, IMG submission 202095) | Peat permafrost microbial communities from Stordalen Mire near Abisko, Sweden - I_Bog_E1_1 | ecosystem: Environmental > Terrestrial > Soil > Wetlands > Peat | place: Sweden: Abisko, Stordalen... | reverse complement strand
GTTTCGTCGAGAACCAATTGCCGATCCCTCACTTGTGCCAGAAGACTTTCACCGTCATTCGCCGTTACCTGCAGCACAAGCAGGCCAGCTTCGACTTGAAGGCGAAGGACGGCCTCCAGGAATTCCGGATTCTCAGCGAAAGCCGGGCTACGTGTAGAAATGCGTTGTGTAATGACGCCAGCAGCAAGGAGCGACCGCTCAATCATGTCGATCAACGGAGCAGGCCCGGTCAACGAAAGTACCGCGCCCTGATGCCCCCATCGCGCCGCGCGCTCAATCGCGGTAACCGGACCCGAAGCCGGCTCATCATCTCCGACCGCAGTATCCAATCCGACGGACGTAATCATGCCGGCTGCGACAGTGCTATTCGTTGCAGGATCGATCAGGATAAAAGCCCCGGTAGAGCGATTCTCCGCGTACAGATCCAGCGCAATGGGGCGCAACAGTTCAATCGAAACAGAGCCAATTGCATTCATCTCCAATGTATCGGCGACCTCATGAGCAAGAGTGGCGATGTTGGAGCGATGCCCGATGGAAGCCACGAATGAAGGAACGGTGTGGCTGGTGTGCTTGAGCAGATAGCGCCGATTCAGCACCAGCGGAATCTGATCCATCCACACCAGCGAAGCACCGATATGCCGCGAGACGCTGGGAGTTGAGCCTGCCGAAGCAATCAAATCACCGCGGCTGATATCGAGTTCGTGATTCAGCACGAGCGTGATGGAAAGGGGTGCGTGCGCTTCGGGAATGTCGCCGTCAAAGGTGACAATGCGATTGACTTCCGCGCTTCTTCCCGAGGGCAGCACGGTAATCATGTCGCCCTTGTGAATCGTCCCGGAGGCAATCTGTCCCGCAAATCCGCGAAAGGTGTGATCGGGCCTCAGAACACGCTGCACGGGAAAACGAAACGGCTCCGCATGAGTCTCTCGCGCAGGAGGCAAAGCCTCTAGCAAAGCAAGCAACGACGGTCCTTCATACCACGGCATTGAATTTGTGCGGTGTACCACATTGTCCCCGGCGAGAGCGCTGACAGGAATAAAAATCGCCTCTACCGGATTCCGCGTATCCGCAGCAATTTTATCCAGAACAAGCGAAAACTCGCGCTGGATGGCTCGGAAAGCGAATTCATCATAGCCGATGAGATCCATCTTGTTCACGGCCACGATTACGTACTTCACTCGAAGAAGCGATGCGATGTACGCATGACGCCGCGATTGCACGAGCACGCCCTTGGCAGCATCGATCAGCACGACAGCAGCATCGGCCGTGGACGCACCGGTGACCATGTTGCGGGTGTACTGCTCATGCCCCGGCGTGTCCGCAATTATGAATTTGCGGCGCGCGGTTGAGAAATAGCGATAAGCAACATCGATGGTGATTCCCTGCTCCCGCTCCGCGCGAAGCCCGTCGGTCAATAACGCAAAATCAATTTGTCCAGGCGCTGCTGTTCCCTTTCCTTCGATGGAACGGACCTGATCTTCATAGACAGATTGCGTGTCATAGAGCAGCCGGCCAATCAGAGTGGACTTGCCGTCGTCCACGCTGCCCGCGGTCGAGAAGCGAAGCAGATCCTTTTCGCGTTCCTGCTCCAGAAATTCATCGATGGAAAAACTCGGAATGGTCAATTCAGGCACTTAGAAATAACCCTCGCGCTTCTTCAACTCCATCGACCCTTCCTGGTCGTGATCGATCGCACGGTTTGCCCGCTCCGACGAGCGAAACGAAATAAGCTCCGCAATGATGTCGGGAATTGTCGTTGCTTCAGAGCGGATCGCCCCGGTGCATGGGCTACAGCCGAGCGATCGCAACCGCGACTTGACCATGACAGGCCGCTCGCCGATGCGTGCTACAAATTCCTGCTCGATCGGGAGCAGCGCATCGCCGCGAATGTACATGGGCCGCTCTTTCGCAAAATAGAGATCGACGACGGGAATGTTTTCCTGATGGATGTATTGCCACACATCCATCTCAGTCCAATTCGAAAGCGGAAAAACGCGAATGCTTTCGCCGGGATGAATGCGCGCGTTATACAGATTCCATAACTCGGGCCGCTGATTTTTCGGGTCCCATTGACCTGCACTGTCGCGAAACGAGTAGATCCGCTCCTTGGCACGGGACTTTTCTTCATCGCGCCGCGCGCCGCCGAATGCCGCGTCAAAGTTGTAATGCTTCAATGCATCCAGCAGCGCCTGCGTCTTCAGGAGTCCGCAACAACGCTTGGTGTCGAGCGCGATGGGATTTGTGCCTGCTGCGATCGCTCCCTCATTGCGCCACACGAGCAACTCAGCGCCGACCGATCGAGCAATTTCATCACGAAATGTCAGCATCTCAGCAAATTTGAAACCGGTGTCGATATGCAGCAACGGAAACGGAATCGGCCCAGGATAGAAGGCCTTCTGAGCCAGCCGCAGCATTACCGATGAATCCTTGCCTATCGAATAGAGCATGACCGGACGTTCGAATTCGGAAACCACCTCACGCAAGATGTGGATACTCTCCGCCTCAAGAAGCCGCAGATGGCTGAGACGCTCAGGCCCGCGCTGAGGATTGGGGTCCGACGGAATTGTTGGGATCTGGGTCAAGTTTGTTCTGCCTTCTGCGATCGCCATGCTGCCCTCCTGGTCTCGAAGTTTGAAACTTAAGGTGGGCATGACGCGTGAAGACATACCCGGCCAGTCAGCAACGGGTTTGTCGTCTGGATCATTTTTGCATGAGATCGAAGACTAGTACGTACACCCGCCGAAAATGTTCGACAGGCAACAACAGGACGGGCTTTGGGAGGCGCGGACCATGTATTCGTCGATACTACCAAAACGCTCCGAACTCGACAATGCAGTCCCTTTAACGGTCGACTAAGCGCTGCAAATCCGAGCCAGAAGGTCTAGAGTGTATTTGGTGAGTTTGTGGGCCTCCGTACCCTGCGCAGTTCATCGCGACGTCCTTTATGCCGTGCGGTTCGCCCTCTCTCGAAGCAAAGTCACACGCAAGGTGGGGAAAAGAATTGTCCGAATCCATTGACTGGCCACGTCCGATAAAACCCGTTCGACCACGCCGACGCGGAGTCTTCTTCGCCCTAGGCGCCATCGCAGTAATCCTCTTCGGAAGCAGCAACGCAGCCTCATACTGGGTCGATCTGCTCTGGTTTCGCTCCCTCGGCTACGCACCTGTATTCTGGAAGGCTCGCAGTCTTGAATGGTGTGTGTTTGCGGTCTTCGCCGCGGCCACATTCCTCTTCCTTTATGGCGTGTTTTTGGTTCTCAAGCACGCCCACTTAGCCGACTTGCCTGATGATCACACCATTATCGTTGGTGGAAATCCCATCAAGCTTCCCGTCGCCCCCGTCCTTCGCATAGTTTCTATCGTTGTTTCGGCTATCGTCGCTTTGGCAACAGGCGCCGCGATGCAAGCGCAATGGACGACGCTCGCGCTCTTCTGGTACGCCCCCAGCGGCGCGGCGAATTCACCAGGCCGGTTTGTCGATCCGATCTTCGGCAGGCCTCTGAATTTTTACCTCTTCACCCTCCCCGCCTGGCAGCTCATCACCGGCTGGCTGCTCACTCTGGCAATCCTAGCCAGCGTTCTCGCCGTTCTCTTCTTCCTCGTCACTGGTGGATCTCGCGCACTTGCCGGCCGTTTCAGCAGAAGCGTCCCTCTGCCCTGGCGCGGACTTTCCATCGCCGTCGGGTTGCTGCTCTTCGTAATCAGTCTGCGTGAGTATCTATCCCGCTTCGAGTTACTTTTTGAACACCACACGATCTTTGACGGAGTTACTTACACGGATGCGCATGTCAATTTAACCGGCATGTTGTGCATTGCGATCGCTCTAGCTATAGGCGCCCTGATTGCCATCATAAGCGGCGTATTCAAGCCTCGCGGCCACTGGCTTATCGCCGCGATTCTTCCTGCCGTGATTTGCTTCGTCGTGGCGAGCGTAATTGGCTGGTATGTAACAAGCTTCCTAGTCAAGCCCAATGAACTTGACCGCGAAAAACAATATATCGCGTATAACATCCAGATGACTCGTCAAGCCTACGGTCTTGACACATTCGTCCAGCGGGAGTTTCCCGCCGAAACAACAGTAGGTGCCACCGACCCGGCCAACAACCAGGCGACTCTGCAGAATATCCGCCTTTGGGATGTGAATGCCCTGCAAGATACGTTGCGACAGATACAGGAGATTCGCACCTATTATGACTTTCCGGACATTGACATCGATCGCTATCAGATTGACGGCAACTTACGTGAGGTCATGCTTGCGGTGCGCGAGTTAAACGTGGACAAACTCCCCGAGAGCAGCCGCAACTGGATCAACGACAAGCTCATTTACACGCATGGCTATGGCATCACCATGAACCCTGTGAATGGATTCACTTCCGAGGGCCTGCCTACACTGATGCTGAGCAACATGCCGGTGCAGAGCGCGGTGCGCGGGCTGGCTGTAACTCGGCCAGAGATTTACTTTGGTGAATTGACTAATACCGATGTGTATGTCAAAACGCGCCAGCAGGAGTTCAATTACCCGGAGGGTCAGAATAACAATCTAACATCCTACGAAGGCACAGGCGGCATTCAGTTAGGCGGCTTCTTCCGCCGTCTCCTCATCGCATTTGAGCGCGGCGATCTCGCCAAGTTGCCCTTCAGCGACGATGTAACTGACCAGAGCCGCATCCTGATTCGCCGCAACGTTCGGGACCGGGTGGCCGCGCTGGCGCCGTTCCTCACCTACGATCAAGATCCCTACATCGTGGTTGGCGACGATGGCCGCCTTTCGTGGGTCATGGATGCATTCACCTCATCGGACACATACCCATATTCCGTCCATCGCAACGTCGACAATACTTCCCTCAATTACATGCGCAACAGCGTGAAGGTAGTGATTGACGCCTACGACGGAACCACAACTTTTTACGTTTTCGATAACAACGATCCAATTCTGGCGGCTTATCGCGGCATCTTTCCCGGTCTGTTCAAGGATGCTTCAAGCATGCCCGCTTGGCTGCACAAGCATCTCCGCTACCCCGAGTTACTTCTCAGCCTTCAGGCCGAGGTCTACGGCCTCTATCACATGACCAACCCCGAGGTCTTTTACAACCGCGAAGATCTCTGGACCGTGGCAACAGCAACGGGTGCGGCTCAGGGCGGCGATCAGACCACGCAGGCCATGCAGCCGAACTTTGTGCTCATGAAACTGCCGGGAGAAGATGGCCTGGAATTTGTCGAGATATTGCCATTCACGCCCGCGAACCGCAATAACCTTATTGGCTGGATTGCGGGCCGCAGCGATGGCGAGCACTACGGCACTTCGGTCGTCTACAACTTTCCAAAAACGAGACTCGTCGACGGCCCGCAGCAGATCGAAGCCCGCATCGACCAGAACGCCCAGCTTTCTGGACAGCTCACGCTTTGGAATCAGCAAGGCTCCCATGTACACCGCGGCAGTCTCATCGTGATTCCATGCGGTCGCGCTCTGCTCTACGCCGAGCCCATTTACCTGCAGGCCGACCGCAGTCCCATGCCGGAACTGCGTCTGGTCGTGCTCGCTCTGCAGGACAAACTCGCGTACGCCCCTACTTTCGAGGCAGCGCTTGCATCACTGTTCGGTACAGAATCGTCAACCTTGAACGCGACCGAGGCTCCGCGAACCGCAGTTGAAGCCGGCGGCTCATCTCAGCCCCAACCCGCTGCTGACCTGAAGTCGCTCATCTCTACGGCCGGCAAAGATTTTACCGATTATCAGCGGCTCACATCGGAGGGCAAGCTCGCCGAGGCAGGCCAGAAGCTCGACGACCTGAAACATACCTTGGACAAACTTAACTCGATACAGAAATAACATCTTGAATGCGGTCGACTCGCTGCATCGATGTCGACGTTAATCAAGACACTTTCGCAATTTGAGCCGTTCATTCGTCGCCGTTTTTCACTAACTTGCTGACTCGCTGAATTTGTCTCGACACACGAGACAAACTGCACTCGATTTACTTCTTCTCAACGCAATCATTCGAGGAATGTGATACTCGCCGGACTTCCTACCGCCGTATACTGGCCCGTGAAAGTCAAAAAGCCCGTCTCTCGGTGAATCCTGAAGCTAGTGATGCTATCGCTCTTCCGATTGCATGCGTACAAGAAGTTACCGTCAGGGTCGATTTTGCACTGCCCCGGATAGTCGCCCATTGTTGATGTTTCCGCGAGCCATTTCAGCTTGCCGTCCGCCGCGATTGAAAAAGCCGCGATCGTGTCGTGCAACCTGTTTGCAGCGTAAACAAACTTTCCGTCCGGCGATACCAGGATCTCCGAAGCAAAGCTGGTTCCTGCAAACCCACTGGGCAATGCCGAAACCATTTGTTGTGTCGAAAACGACCCCTTCTCCGCATCGTATCTAAAAAAGACGATGTTAGAAGCCTCTTCCTGAATTACATAGAGCCAAAGCCCGTTCGGGTGAAACGCAAAATGCCTAGGCCCATCTCCTGATGGCAATGCTGCAAACGGCACTCCGGCTGCGGGCTCAAGCGTCCCGGTGCCGCGGTCGAACCGATAACTATAGACCCTATCTTGTCCTAAGTCAGTGGCCAGCACTAATCCGCCCTGAGGGTCAGGCGCGATCATGTGCGCGTGAGGAGCATCGTGCCCACTTACAGCAAAACTGCCATTGGGCGCATTGGTCGCCGTCTCGCCTCCTAAGTTCAAGCTGTCTCGGTGGACATCGGTGGCCGCTCCTAGCAGTCCTCCATCCAAAATCGGCAGCACGGCTGTAGTCCCGCCTCCATAGTTAGCTACAAACGCAAAATGTCCCGATGCATCGAAGCTCAAATAGCATGGCCCGGCCCCCTGTGAACTCACCACATTCAGGAGCGTCAGATTGCCACTTAAATGATCAATTGCGAATGCGCTCACAGACCCACTGGACCCCTGAAAGTCGCTTATTTCGTTTACGGCATAAAGATACTTTTTCGAGGGGTGAATCGCAATCCATGAAGGATCTGGAGTCTTTGCAACGAGTCGGCGCCGCGCCAGCTCGCCACTCTTCGCATTCATCTCGAAAAGATAGATTCCCTCGCCGTTGCTGCCCCCTCCAACCGCGCCCGTATAGGTACCAACGTAGGCCAGGACTCGATTCGCCTGCGATCTCAACACGGCCTTCTGTGACAATCCCGCCAAGGGGTGTGCCGCAGCAGCGGCGGCGATGCTAACTAGAAACCGGCGACGACTGACTCCGCGTCGCATAAGTGCTTCACTCATTCAATCCATCCTTCGCAATTCACTCCGTCATGAAATTTTTCGCCATGACGTACTTTATTTTCAGTTGTTATAGGAGAAACGACAATCCCACCGTAAGAATCAACGCTGTCACGGAGATGATTGTTTCGCACACCGACCAAGTTTTGATCGTCTGCGAAACGCTCATATTGAAGTACTCCTTCACGAGCCAGAACCCGCCGTCATTTACGTGCGAAAAGATCAGCGACCCGGCTCCAGTTGCAATAGCGAGCAGCTCCGGATGGACGCCTGTCCCATGCAAAGCGATTGGCGCGACAATTCCGGCGGCCGTACTCATGGCCACAGTAGCCGATCCGGTGGCCAACCTCATCAGCGCGGCCAGCGACCACGCGAGCAACAGCAGCGGCACATGACTGTTCAAGGCAACCTTAATAATGGCCTCAGAGACTCCGCTATCCTGCAGAATTCTTCCGAAACCCCCGCCCGCGCCCACTAACAAGGTGATTGTCGCGGTGGGAGCCAGGCACTCATTGCTGAACCTTAGAATGGTTGCACGACTAAAGCCTCTCATTCGCCCCAGCGTAAAGAAACTCAACAGTACACCAATCAGCAAAGCCATGTCATCGTTGCCGACCAGGTGCAGTCCTTCATTCAGCCTGCTCTTCGGCGCAGACACACCATCCGCCCAACCTCCCACTAACATGAGAAGTACGGGAAACAGAATGGTGAACAGAGTTAGCCAGAAGCCAGGCAGGCTCCGCTCCGCGCCATGATCCACAAACTGAGCAGCCATCGGATTTTCTTTGGGCAGCCTGATATGCGGGGCAATCAGCTTCGCATAGAGTGGCCCGGCGATTACCGCAGTCGGCAAACCGATAAGGAGCGCATAAAGAATCGTTTTCCCAACATCCGCTTTGTAGATGGTGACTGCAAGCAGCGCAGCCGGATGAGGCGGCACCAACCCATGCACGACTGAAAGCCCGGCAACCATGGGCAGTCCTACCATGATCAACGAAGTTCGCGTCCGCCTGGCAACCGTAAATGCAATCGGAATTAACAGCACAAATCCAACTTCAAAGAATGCCGGCAGTCCAATCACGAGCCCGATCACCATCATGGCCCAATGAATTCTCTTCTCTCCAAAGAACCTGATGAGAGTATGAGCAATTCGGTCGGCTCCCCCTGACTCCGCCATCATTTTGCCCAACATTGTTCCGAGTGCGACAACGATCGCAATGTGTCCCAGCGTCGCGCCAACGCCAGTTTCAAACGAACGGACAACTGTTGAAAAGGGCATTCCTACAACGATAGCGAGAGCCAGCGAAGTTAGAAACAGCGTAATGAATGGATTCAGCTTGAAGACGGCAATCAGCACGATCAGCCCAACCACCGCGACAAACGCCGAAGAAATAAGAAACAAGCTGTGCGAATCAATCATAGGTATACACGGGAATAACTCCGTTCGGACGGACAATCCACTGGATTGGTAACCCATCGATCACTGAACCCATTTTGTTTTTCCTCGACGAAGAAACTGTCCAGCTCGATTTCCTGTCGCCCCTTCCGCGGTATAAGTCAGGACCCCATTCACCCACACGCCTGCGATGCCTTTTGCCTTTGCTTTGGGATCAGTAAACGTCGCCGTGTCAATGATCCTCTCCGGGTCAAAGAGAACCAGGTCGGCTGCGTAATCTTCGCGTACCAATCCACGCTCCTCAAGGCCGAACCTCGTTGCCGGCATTCCTGTCATTTTATGTACCGCATCGGCGAGCGTTATCAAATTCTCTTCGCGGCTATAGCGCCCCAGAACACGCGGAAACGTGCCCCACAAGCGAGGATGCGGCCGCGGATCGTTCGGCAATCCATCGGAACCGATCATCGTGGCGGGGTGCGCAAGAATTCGTCTCATATCATCTTCTGAAATGCTGTGATAGATAGCCCCGGCGGGTTGCAACATCCGCGCCGCTTCCAACTGAGTTACAGCCCAGCGGTCAGCAATCTCCCGGAGCGTTTGGCCTGCGATTTCCGGATGCGGAGTGCTCCATGTAATCGCAATCTTGACTCTCTCATCCACCTGCCGTAAATCCAGCGTACTAGAACCCGCAGCATAGGGATAGCAATCACAACCGATCTGCTGCCCCATGCGCGCCACATCCATGGCGTTCAATACTTCCCCGCCCCGGCCCCAGTTTGCAACTCCCGCACATTTCAAATGCGAAATAATTACCGGCACCTTGTTCAGACGCCCAATCTCGAATGCCTCATGCATGGCGTCAATGATGCTCTCTGTCTCGCTGCGCATGTGCGTTGTGTACACCGCTCCGGCCTGAGACAAAGGGCGCGCCAACGCAGCCACTTCTTCAGTAGTTGCGGCATTAGCCGACAGATAAGCGAGCCCCGAACTCAGTCCCAATGCCCCTTGATCCAGAGCTTCACACAATTGTGCCGTCATCCGCTCAATCTCAGCGTCAGTTGCCGATCGGTCCAATCTGTCCATCTGGTTGTTCCGCAAAGCGGTATGCCCCACTAACGCACCCACGTTGACAGCGGGACCGGCGTTTCGAATCGCAGTAACATAGGAGGCAAAGGTCGGGTAACAAAAATCCTCCGGATCACCTAGCAGGTTCATTGGATCCGGAAGATCACCGGCTAACTCAACCGGTGCCGCGCTGATGCCGCAATTACCTACAATCACTGTTGTAACACCCTGCGAGACCTTCGGCAGCATGGCAGGATTGCGGATCACACAGATGTCGTCGTGGGTGTGCACATCGATGAAACCGGGAGCGAGGGTGAGCCCCGTTCCCCGTACTATCACCTCCGCATCGCACTCAAGCTGTGCACCGATTGCGGAGATTCGGCCAGCACAAATCGCAACATCCAGAACCTGCGGAGCATCTCCGCTACCGTCCAAAACGTTCGTATTTCGGATCAAAGTATCGCATCGCATCATAATAGCTCGTTCAGAATATAGACTATAACTGTCGCGTGATCCAGACTTATTCGGCGTCGATCGAAAGAGCCCTTGGAGAATCAATCAATGAACGACAAGGTACACGTTCCGACCAAGGCACCCATCCGCATCCCAACCCTGAACAAGGGCCTGGGGTCATACAGTCGCGAGCCAGGTTCTGCAGACGTCGCTCGACTCGACTGGAACCTCCTTCGTGAAGATTTGAGCCTGCCAACGGCTGTTTTATACGAGGAAAGGCTCCTCCATAACCTGGACTGGATGCAACGCTTCATATCCGCGTATGGTGCAAAGCTCGCTCCTCATGGCAAAACTACGATGGCACCCCGACTCTTCGAGCTTCAATTGCAGGCCGGTGCATGGGGAATCACACTCGCAACCGCACATCAGACTCAAGTCGCCTATGCTCACGGCGTGCGGCGCGTCCTGATGGCGAACCAGCTTGTTGGCAAACAAAACATGGTCGCAATTGGTGAGCTGCTACACGATTCCGACTTCGACTTTTATTGCCTCGTCGATTCGGCGGAGCAAATAGATCAGTTAGGCAAATTTTATTCGCAGCTCAACCTACGCTTGAATGTGTTGGTTGAGTTAGGAGTTAAAGGAGGGCGCACGGGCGTTCGAGATGACGCGCAACTGCAGTTAGTGTTAACTGCGCTGTCCCGCTGGAAACCCTCCATCGCTCTTAGTGGGTTGGAGATATACGAGGGTGTTCTGCATGACGAGCCTTCGATCCGTGCATTCTTGTTCCGAGCTGTCGAAGTGACGCGTCAGCTAGCCTCCGAGAGCCGGTTCGACCGCTCACCGATCCTGCTTTCAGGCGCAGGTTCTGCGTGGTACGACGTTGTTGCCGAGGCCTTCTCCTCAAGCGTATTTGGAGATGCTGTTGAGATCGTGCTCCGGCCTGGATGCTATCTCACCCACGATGTTGGCGCATATCGCGAAGCACAGAACAGAATTCGCGAGAATAATCCCATTGCCCGTCAAATGAATTCTGAGCTCTTACCGGCTCTTCAAGTCTGGGCATATGTTCAGTCGATCCCAGAGTCCGAGAAAGCTATCGTAGGGATGGGTAAACGTGATGCGGCGTTCGACTCCGGTTTTCCCATACCTGCGAAGCATTTCAGACCTGGCAATGCAGGACCGCAAGTGGCACCAGCGCATTGGACAATATCAAAAATGATGGATCAGCACGCTTACCTGGAAATTCAGACCGGAGACGATATCCACGTGGGCGATATGATTGCGTTCGATATCTGCCACCCTTGCCTTACATTCGATAAATGGCGAACATTACCGATCTTGAACACCGAATATCAGGTCATCGATATTATTCGAACTTTCTTTTGAGCAATCACTCTTTAGGTACATGACGGCGCTGCTGACTCAGTAGATGAGATACTTCGCACGCAGTACTTCGAATCGTTCCAGGCCATCGCGCCACTGTTCGGCGACGCGGCGCGGATCCTGACCAGCGATAAGTGCATCCAGACTCGCCTTATTTACCATCAGCGTATCCAGCCCTGCAATTTTGTAGTCCTTCGGGTACAACGACTGCAAAGCCGCAGCGACCTCAATTCCCAACTCCGGGGCGTCCAGCAAATTCCTATCTATAGCTATAACCTGAACTCCGCCACACTTCTGTTCAGCATACATCGAAGCATCCGGTGTGAATTCGACCGGAACAAAGCGTACACCCGCTATCTCCCGGCCATTTAGATATTTGGCGAGTTCCATTGAATTCACCCATGGTGCGCCGAGTAACTCAAAAGGCGTGTCAGTTCCTCTTCCGACGGAGATGTTAGACGTCTCAATCATGCCAATGCCGGAATAAAGAGTTGCTTCCGTCAAGTTCCGCATATTAGGCGATGGGTTCACCCAAAGCTTCCCGGTTGAATCAAACCAATCTCCTCGTATCCAACCTTGAATTGGAACGACCGTAAGTTTCGCCTTAATGCCTCGCTCCGTGTTGAACATCTTTGCTAGTTCACCTATAGTCATCCCGTGCCGTACCGGGGTCTGCCAATAACTTACAAATGATTCTCGATCAGCATTGGCGACAGGCCCCTGCACATAGGCGCCGCCGATAGGATCAGGCCTGTCAAGCACAACGATTTCCTTGTCTAATTTTGCCGCAGCTTCGAGGAAGTAGCCGAGCGTGGTCTCGTAAGTAAAGAATCGTACGCCAATATCCTGAATATCAAACACGATTACGTCCACACCGGATAAAGCAATACTGGAGGGGCGACGCTTCGCATCTGTATCCCCATAGACACTGTAGATGGGAACCCCTGTGGTTGGATCCTCCGAGTTATTCATCGCAGTCGTGTCGAGTTTTCCGCCTATGCCATGTTCGGGGCTGAAGATAGCGGTTAAGTGCACGCCCGGCGCATGTGCCAGGACATCCGCCGTCCGTTCCCCGTGCGCGTCTATGCCAGTTTGATTGGTCACCAACCCTACCCGTACCGGATGACTCACATCTGCGTGAAGTTCATGGAAGGCGTGTGACTCGAGTACATCAATGCCTGTCTTGACGTCGCCGTTTCGAGCATTGATCCGACGCGATGCCGGCATCAGTTCGTTGTATCCCGTGATGCGCGCCAAACGCAACTTGTCTTCTTCGGTGGCAGTTAGCGAGAGGGCTTGAACAACCGCCGTCGCCACCTTGCATCGAAGTGAAACGGTCGTCTTTCCGCCGCGGGGATGAACGGCATTCGTCAGGAGAATAATGTAACTGTCGGTAACTGGATCAATCCATATTGAAGTACCAGTGAAACCAGTGTGGCCGAAGGAGCCCACAGGCAGAAGTTCGCCACGATTGACGGAATAAGGCGAATCGAGGTCCCATCCCAACCCGCGCAACACTGTGCCGTTGGGTGGTTGTTGAGGCGACGACATCTTATCAATCGCTGACCGGCTCAGCACCTTGAAGCCACTTAGAAAATCCTCCGCGAAAAGGGCTAGATCGTCGGCAGTCGAGAACAATCCAGCATGGCCGGCGACGCCTCCCATTCTCCGCGCGGTAGGATCGTGCACGGTCCCGCGCAGCATTCGACCCTGTTCATCGTATTGCGTGGGAGCGATTCGCGAGTCCCACTCCTTCGGAGGTAGAAAACGCGTGTCCTTCATTCCGAGCGGTCCGAAGATGTTCGCGCTTGCATACTCATTGAGTGGACGGCCGGTCATTTTTTCCACAAGAAAACCAAGCGTTTCAAAATTTATATCGCTATAAATGAATTGAGAACCGGGCGGATTTATCGGCTTTTCGCGCATTGCCATTTGATACGCCGCTTCCCTTCCAGACCAGGATGATTTTAGATCGAGGTCAGGGGGCAAGCCGGAGTAATGCGTCATGAGATCGCGAATGGTGATGTCCTTCTTCCCATTTTGCGCGAAGTCCGGCAGATAAGTGGCCACAGAATCGCCGAGGCGAATACGGCCATCTTCTACGAGTTTCATCACCGAGGTTGCAGTAGCGATGCACTTGGTGAGCGAAGCCAGGTCGAAGATAGTGTCAACCGTCATAGCTTCGCGCGCAGGTTCAATGGACCTCGATCCGAATGCCTTGCGATGAATGACCTTGCCATTGTGCCCAACGAGAAGCACCGCACCGGGAATGTTCCCTTCCGCAACTGCTTTCTCGACAATCGCGTCTACGGTCTTGAATCTTCCATCGTTCTCAGGGACCGGTAACTGCGCGAATGCGGGTGCACAAAGAAGACTTCCCAAGAGAGCAGCGAGAAGCGGGACTTCGCGTACATTTCGGAGAATGGATGTGATGGTCATATCCCTGCGAGCGACCTTCTGAATGGCCATGATGCTATCCGCCTTAGACCGATTGAAAGAAACGCCGTGACACAACTTTCCGAGGCATCAGCAAGCTAGCGCCGTAGCCAACTAGAAAAGTAACCATGCTCCCCATGACAACGTACCAAGTAAACGCGACTGCGGTAAACAGCCATAGATATAGATTGAAGATGAATCCGAATACCATCCCCAGCATTGCCCCTCGCTCTGAGGCACGCTTAGTCAGCACGCCAAGAAGGAAGACGCCGAGCATGGAGCCGTAGGCTACTGATGCAATCGACAAACCCATCTCCAGAACTTTACCTCCATTGCGCGCTAACAACGCCAGTCCAAATAAGAGGACTCCCCAACTGATTGTCGCGATGCGCGAAAGCTTTACACGACGGTCTTCGGTGGATGCGGGCGATATACGCGCGTAGAAATCTACAATAGTCGTTGAGGAAAGAGAGTTCAACGCAGCACTTAGATTTGACATGGCAGCCGCCAGGATTGCTGAAATCAATAACCCGCCCACGCCGTGCGGCAATCCCGAGACAATATATGTGGGAAATATCATATCGGTTCGCGAAAAGGATGCAGCAGGCGGAAACATTTTATAGAAGACGAATAACATGACACCAATCAGGAGAAACATCGAGAACATAAACAATACTGTTACTCCGCTCGAAATCAATGCCATCTTTGCTTGCCGCGCGTTCCGCGCAGAGAGCAATCGCTGAACAATCAGCTGATCGGTGCCGTGACTCGCGGTCGTAAGGAATGCGCCGCCAATGACGCCCGCCCACAAAGTATAAGTTGCAGAGAGATTCCAACTTGTATCGAAAACGCGGAATTTGTCTGCATGAGCGGCGATGGCGTGGACTGTTCCCCACCCTCCTGGTACCGCGGACAGAATTGAATATGCCGCCACCAGGGTCCCCGTCAAATAGATAGTAAGTTGGATAACATCGGTCCAGATGACCGCAGCCATGCCTCCTTCAAAGGTGTATACCAGCGTCAAGGCAGTCACAATCGCCACCGCCGTGAAGTCGCGTCCGAAGTCACTCAAGCCTGATAGCGCACCACCGAGAGCGACTCGAATTACAATCGCGACGGCAAATACGCGCACCCCTTCGGCGGCTGCGCGAGTTACAAGAAACAACCCAGCGGTAAGCGAGCGTAGCTTTCCTCCAAACCGTTTCTCAATCAATTGGTAGGCGGTAACAAGCTGGCCGCGGAAATATTGTGGAACCAAAACAAAGCTAACAACGATGCGCCCAACTATGTAACCAATGATCAATTGGAGGAAGCGGAAATCTTTCTCGTATGCCAGACCCGGAACGCTGATTATTGTAAGCGTGCTCGTCTCCGCGGCCACGATCGACAAGGAAATAGCCCACCACGGAATCGTATTATCTGCCAGAAAGTAATTCTTAAGGGTTCGCTGCTTGCCACGAAAGCGCAGTCCGAACAGTGTAACCCCGGTGAGGTATGCGACGATCACGATCAGGTCCAGCGAATTTAATCCCATGCACCGATCCCCTCTCGCTACCGACGGTCCGGCCTGCTTGATCTGTGCCGCCGACCTCTCGCGCTTCTAACTTCAATCTAACATTATCTCGACTTAAGACGCGGGTTGCGCGCAGTGCCATCTGCAAGAGAGAATCCAGAAGGAGATGCGCTTGAGAGTCTTGCAGGGATGCAGAATGGCCGGCTTGCTTTTTCTTGGGATGGCTAGTTGGAGCATGCCCCTGTTCACGCAGACACCTGCTGAACAGGCTGCTTTCTTACTGGAGCAGCAGGGCAAGTCAGGGGACGCCGAGCAAGCCTGGAAAGCACTGACAAGAGCTCAACCATCGAATCCAGTGCCGTTTGCCCACCTTGGACTTTTGGAAGCCCGGCAGGAGCACTACCCGCAGGCTATTGCATTTTACCGCCGAGCCATGGCGCTGAGCCCAACCATGCCCGGCCTGCGCTTGAATATGGGTCTCGCTCTCTTCAAAGATGGCCAATACCAGCAGGCCATACAAGACCTTACACCGCTCCTAAGTGAAGCAGCGTCAAATGTCGAGGAAACGCAGCGTCTCACAGTCCTGATTGGAATGGCCCACTACGGACTTGGGGAAAATGCAGCGGCGGTTCCATTCCTTAAAGATGCGAGCGCTCGCGATCCACAAAACCTTCCCTTGCTCTCAACTCTTGCGCACAGTTGTCTGTTGTCGCAGCAATATGAATGCGTGCTCGACAGCTATCACGAGATGGTCGCGCTGAATGCGGATTCTGCCGAGGCCGACATGCTGGTAGGCGAAGCGCTGGATGAAATGAAGGACTCTGCCGGGGCTATTCGTGAGTTTCGCGCCGCTATTGCAGCGAATCCGAAGGAGCCCAATGCGCACTTTGGTCTCGGTTATCTTTTGTGGACTCAGAAGCAGTATGAGGAAGCGGCACAGGAGTTTCAGTCTGAACTCGACAACACTCCGGATTACACCCAGGCATTGTTGTACCTGGCAGATTCCGAAATTCAGATGAACAAGATAGATGACGCCGGAGTCATACTTCAGAAGTTAGCCAGGAGTAATCCGAAACTCTTCATGGCTCGCCTCGATCTAGGCATCGTCTATTCCGAGAATGGACGCAATGAGGATGCATTGCGAGAACTGAAAGCAGCCGAGTGGCTCAAACCGAGTGACTTGAATGTCCACTGGCGACTTGGCCGTCTCTACCGCACCATGGGCAAGGTGGCGGAGTCTAAGGCTGAAATCGATAAAGCCCAAAGCCTGAATAAAGCTGCTGATGATGCTCTGCTCGATGTAATTAACGAGGAACCAGCCAAGAGCAACACGGGTAAACCAAGTCCGATGATTAAGTGAATCTACAAGGCCGGAGCTTTCGCCCCGGCCTTGTCTTCATAACTTACCGAATTGTTAGAAGTAAAACTTGCCACTGAATTGCATGATGCGCGGGTCATGAGTTCCGGTAATCTGCCCAAACGTGCCGTCTGTAAGGCCGGCGTCTACGCCAGTCCCTCCCACGCCGTTCATTCCACCAAGGTTTGTATGGTTGAAGATGTTGAAGGCTTCAGCGCGCAACTGCAGGCTTGTGGCTTCTGTGATTCTGAAGTTCTTCATCAGGCCAAGGTCCACTTTTTCAAGACCTGGGCTCAGCATGTTTCCCACTCCGCTGCTGCCGAAGTGGCCCTGAGCCGGTGCGAAGGAACTCGTAGTGAACCACTGCGTCCGTGTTTTGGTCATGCGAATCGGAGCTACCTGATCGGGACGCGCCAGAATGTCATAGTCCGGACCATTGATGCCGAGACCGCCAGGGTAGGTGCCTGCGACACATCCGTTGGCGGTGGATGCGTCAGCCACGCATCCATATGGATCACTGGTCTGATAGACGTTGAACGACACTCCGGACTCGAATGATGTGATGCCGGAGAGTTCCCAGCCGCCCAGCGTGTGCCCGGCCAATCCATGCTGCTCGCGGAAGAAAGGCTCCTTGTAGACAAAGTTTGCAATGAAGATTTGGGGCTCATTCAACTGGGATGGGCCGTAGTCCAGCTTGGGGTCCCAGCTATAGGTGTTCGAGGTACCGCGGTCCTCATACTGATCCGTCAGGTTCTTCGACCATGTGTACGAGATACCGACGGACAGGTCACGTGTCGTGCGGTGGTTCAGTGAAACCTGCATCGAGTTGTAATTCGCAGTGAACATCGGCACACGGGCATGGAAGTCTGTATAGCCAAGGTAATTGCGGATGTTGTTGAGCGGTGAGTTTGGATTGTCTACGCGTGTGGAGAGTGTAGGCATATTCAAATCCAATTCGCCCAGCATGTGGCGGGAGACGGAGCCAACATACGCCAATTCGAACGTGGTCGACGGATCAAGCTGTTGCTGCAAGGAAAGGTTGAAATCCGCGTAGGAAGGCACCTTGAATATTGGATTTCCGGTTGTTGTGAGCTGATTTGGTCCCAGGTTTGGAGGTGCGGCAGAACCCGCTCCCACTGGATTGTCGAATGAGGTATTGACGATGGTGGTTGTCTGGACCAGCGGCGGGTCGCCAAACGCATTCTGCTCCCAGATGCCGTCGAGGGTTCGATCGTAGAAGATGCCGAAACCGCCTCGCAGGACAGTCTTGCCATCCGAATAGGGAGTCCATGCAAAGCCTACGCGGGGACCGAAATTCCAGTTGTAGTTCGGATTAACAGTCGCGCCATAGGGGGAGCAGGTTACCTGCGAAGAGATGGCCTGGGCCTGCGCGCATGCGGTGCCCTTGGGAAATATCAAGCCATTCGCGTAAGTAGCAGGGGTGAAGGCCTGGCCGGGAACGAAGTTGCCGCTGCTATCCAACGCGGGAGCATTGCTTGGGTTATAGACCAAAGGGTCGAAGTTATTCAGAGTATTTTTCGCGTCCGAAGGGGATGGGAATCGAGTCCAGCGCAGGCCGAGAGACACGTTCAGTTTGCGATTGATTTTCCAGTCATCCTGCACAAACGCTTCCGTATTCCAGAACTGCAGGTCGGGAATGATATCGCGGCTGGCCTGGGAGTATTGAGAAGCATTACCGAGCAGAAAATCTCCCCAAGTGTTGAAGTTGAAACTTGGATTGCCTTCCGAGGCATCCTCGGTCTTGAGCATCTGTTGCGCGGTGATACCGGCACGGAGGGTGTGGTTGCGCAGAGTGATGGAGAAGTTATCGAAGATATTCCGGTCAAGGTTACGCTCAAAATAGGGCGCGCTTCCTTGGGAAACGACAGTCACGGAGCCGTCAGTGATCGATGCGCTGGGAATGCGTCCATAGGGGTCGGGGTTGGCCAGCTTGTTCGTCAGCGAGGAGAGCAAACTTGGATCGTTGGCCTGGCCGGAGAGTGCGCCGGCGATTGTTCCCTGTGAATAAGCGAATTCTACTTCGTTCACCATTCTCGGCGAGATGGCCCAAGTCAAGTTGCCGACCACGTTCCGGCCGGGTGCGTTGATGGCGACATTTACCACGCCGGGATAATTCGAACCGCCCCACAGGCCCGTAGGCAGATTGCTGGGGGCACTATCCTGCATGCCGCGGGCATAGAAGTGGAGTTTGTCGTTGAAGTAATGATCTACGCGAACAAGGTCCTGCCGGAAATTATTCAGCGTGGAATACGATGCGATGTTGTCGCCGTATGTAAACCCGTTGGTAACGGCGGTGTAGTTGGAGGGGAACTTGCTGATGATCTGACTCAAGTAGACCTGCGCATTGGCGCTGAAGCAGGTTGGGGTGGCAGTCGAATACCCATTGGTTGCTGTCAGCGGGACATACGGACCTACGCAGCCGGGCCCAACAGCTGCGAGTGTCGAGGCATAGCTGCCGGGTGTGGTCGCGAAGGTTCCGCCGAGTTCGGCTGGGGTCGCGGCGGCAACATTGTTCGATGAAGGGCCGGTGATTTTGCGCCACTCTTCCGAATAGAAGAAGAAGGTCTTTTTCCTGTCGCGGTTGTACACATGGGGGATGAAAATGGGTCCACCCACTGTGAAACCGAAGTTGTTGTAGTGGTCGGGTGGACGGGGTAGCCCGGTCAGGTTGTTCTCGTACGAGTTTGCGTTTGTATTTGCCGTGCGCGCAAATTCATAAGCGCCGCCGTGGAAGGCGCTGGTACCCGATCGCGTTGCAACTACCACCTGGCCGCCGCCGGAGCGCCCAAAGCTGGCATCGTAAGAGCTGCGCTCCAGGGTGAACTCCTGAATTGCATCGACGCTGGGAATGTTCAGCAGCGTAGCATTCGAGCCGCTGTCGTTGATGTCCGCGCCATCCACTGACCAGTTATTGGCGGTTGTACGCGCGCCATTTACCGAGATAGAAGATACGCTGTCGATGCCTCCGAAACCAGGCTCATCGCCAAGCAGGTTAACTACTCCAGGCTGCAGGGTAACCAATTGTTGGAAGTTGCGATTGACGAGTTCCAACTCGCGCAGTTGTGTTCCGGAGATGGTGCCTGCCTGAGCACTGCTATCGGTGTCGATCGCCACTGGGTTATCCTGCACCACCACAGTCTGGCTCTCGGCGCCGGCCTTCAATTGCGCATTTACGGCACGCTTTTGCGCCACGTTCAAGACGACGTTTTTGTCTGAATATGCCTCAAAGTTCGCAGCCTTCACATCGACCGTATAAGTACCGGCAGGCAGGTTGGTCGCGGTAAAGTTTCCCTGCCCATCCGTCTCCACCACGCGCGATGCACCGCCAACTCCGTTCAGGGTGATGGTCACGGTGGCATGTGGAATCACTGCACCCGTGGTGTCCGTAACAGTGCCGGTGAAGGTACCTTCCAATTCCTGCCCCCACGCCGGCATCCCACCGCATGCGAACAGAATCGTCAGAATCAGTAGAAGGCACAATTGTCCTGCGCTGGAACTTGCCTTTTGCGCACGGCCATACAGAACATGGTTCTCGCGCCTCGACGAACAAGAGCGCTCGGAAATTCGATTGATCTCAATCATTTTCTTCACCTCACTGTGAAACTCAGTTTGTGCCACTACGCTTACGCGCAGGTGCAGGAGGGATTTCTGGAATCGTGCAAGAGGAAGATTGCTGGATTTTTGTGGAAGGGGTTGTTGCGGAAGGATAAAGACGCGAGGCACGCCGGTTCGCACGCGATGGCCATCTACAGAGCGAAGATTCCCTGCTGCCGGAATTCCGGGATGGACCCGCCTGTGGCTGCATCACTCTCCTTTAAAAGTGTTTCAAGGGGGCTTGACTGGTCCCAGGGGCTTGATTCAAGGCCAGTCTCCGTTTTGGTTTTGGACAACTACGGACGATCCGAAATCTACAACTCGGCCGGCGCGCGTCGTGCTCTAAAACAAACCGTCGTGAACACACAATAGGACCATTTACGTGTGGAATGCAATGAGTAAATGAAAAAAAACGACTGAAACGCTCACCATTTTGAGAGAAATGGCAAATTCTTTCGTTCGAGAAAGCGGTTAAGGGGGAGTTAATCTGTCATTTTTCAGCAGGTTGGAGACGATCCTCGGCGATTCTGGATTTCTGAGCAACTCAGGCTTGGATAACCCGAATACCCTGGCGTTCAAAAGGGGCGAGCGCCTCTTTGGTTGCACCGTGATCGGTAATCAAAATATGGATTTCATTGGCGGGGCAAATGAATGCAGGACTGACCTTGCCCAGTTTGCTCGAGTCGGCAGTTACAATCACCTGCTTGGATTGCTTGAGCATTTTGCGGATAACCAGCGCCTCATCTGTCTCAAGCGTCGTGGCGCCGCGCTCCGGGTCAAGCCCTGTGACGCTAAGAAAAACCTTATCCATATATACGTCGTCCAGAAAGTTCAGCGCCGCACTGCCAGTGAGGGAAAACGACCATGCCCATGGCACCACTCCTCCGGTGAGATAGGTGCGGATTCCGGGCTGATTACAGAGTTCCATACCAATATTGATTGCGTTGGTAACTACCTGAATCTTATCGCGATGGCGGAGGCTGCGGCCTATGTGCGTAGTGGTTGTACCGGCTGTCAGACCCACGGTTTCGTTGGCCTGAATCAGCTCAGCGGCCGCTAGCCCGATGCGCCGCTTTTCCTCTGCGAACCGTTGCTCACGTGCAAGGAAAGAGCTATCGTACCTGAAGGGCTCGTAAAGCAGGGGTTCAACGAGAGTTGCGCCACCATGGGTACGCCGGATGAGGCCCCGGTTTTCCAGCCGCGCCAGGTCGCGACGGATACTGGGAGCTGAGGATCCTGCCACGGCGAGAATCTCCTCAATAGATGCAGTTCCGGTTCGGAGCAGAAACTTGATGATCAGCTCGGAACGACGATTAATTGAGTCGGACATACCGCACCGATTCTAACCCCTGTGGAGTGGAGGCTTGCAACTCATTTTTCGCATTTTATGAAACTTTTCCCGATATTTTATTGAAGTCGATCAATACATTGATCAAATACTCGCTGTATGATCGAGAAGTAAACACTCCTCTCGTGAGGAGATGACTTCGGAACGGTAAACATGCCTACCTTCGATCATGAGATGTTGCGCGAAATCTACGAGCAGCCCCAGGCGCTTAGCCACACACTTGAGCTTTATCTTGCCGATCATGCTTTGATGCCGGACGTTGCGGCCATGCTGGCAGGCTGGTCGATTCCCGAGGGCGAAATTTTGATTGCCGCCTCAGGGTCGAGCCGTCACAGCGGGCTCGCCGCAGAGATCGTGCTTGAAGACCTCTGCGGCTTGGCGGTCGATGTCGAATATGCGAGCGAATATAGTTGCCGCGGAAGTAACGCAACTGACGATGTACGTCATCCCAGCGTTCTGGTGCTGTCGCAATCCGGTGAGACTTCTGACACCCTGGCGGCCCTGCGAGAAGCTCATCTGCGTGGACAAAAGACCCTTGCCATCACCAACGCCGCAGCCTCCACCATGGCCAGTGAAGCGGACGTTTCCATGCCTCTCGCTGCCGGCATTGAAAAAGCAATCCCGGCGACCAAGAGCTTTACCTGCCAGTTGGCCGTTCTTTATCTGCTAGCCCTTTATGAGGGCGCGCGCCTGCGCCGATTCGATGCTGCGACTTTGGCTTCGCGCATCAGTGAAATTCAGGCGCTGCCAGCCAGCATTGAAGCGCAACTCGACGGCTGGCGCGACCGAATGTCCGCCCTCGCAAGCAAGTACAAGTCCGCCAACACCTTTCTGTATCTGGGTCGGGGTATCCATTACGCTATCGCTCGCGAAGGCGCATTGAAACTAAAAGAAGCGTCCTACGTCCATGCCGAGGGGTATCCAACGGGCGAGTTGAAGCACGGGCCCAATGCGCTGGTCAGCGACACGGTGCCGCTGGTGGTCATGGCCACTGTCGATCGCACTCTTGACGCCTCTGTTGTTCGCTATGAAAAGACGCTCCAGCTACTGCGGGATATGCAGGCTCAGGGCGCGAGGGTCATTGCCATTGCCAACTCCGGCGATGAAGAAGTCGGAGGTTTGGTGAGCGATTGCGTCTCCGTCGAACCCACCTCAGAGTATCTGCTCCCCATTGCCGAAGTAGTGCCTCTGCAACTTTTCTCGTACTTCATGGCTTTGGCCCACGGCGTAGACGTAGACCGTCCTCGAAACTTATCGAAGGCAGTTGTAGAAATTGCTAGCGCATAGCGATTTTCGCTCCACTGGCGATGAATGATTATTTTGACAAGTGGACAAATTACAGAGTAATTCCGGCAACTTTTAACAATTGCTTAGGAAAACGGGTGCATTTAAAAAGAATCGAGTGCACTCCACCTCCTGCCGCTTGCGGAAGATCGATGTATACGATTACATTGCTTTGGGGGTACTA
>Ga0302140_10002609_pt1 | contig 23272 bp, 18 predicted proteins | sample I_Bog_E1_1_FD_202095 | JGI IMG/M metagenome (GOLD analysis project Ga0302140, IMG submission 202095) | Peat permafrost microbial communities from Stordalen Mire near Abisko, Sweden - I_Bog_E1_1 | ecosystem: Environmental > Terrestrial > Soil > Wetlands > Peat | place: Sweden: Abisko, Stordalen... | reverse complement strand
TGATCAAGAGGCTAATTGAAGCAGGCGCATCGGTCACTGCGTATGACCCCGCGGCCATGGATCGAAGCAAAGCCGTGCTCCCCCCGTCCGACAAGCTTAGTTATGCCTCGGACGTATATGAAGCGTCGGCCGACGCAGATGCGGTTCTGATCCTCACTGACTGGAAGGAGTTCGCTGAGATTGACCTTGTGCGGCTCAACCAGGCGGTCCGTTTCCCGATTGTGGTTGACGGTCGGAATCTTTACAAACCGCAGGTTATGTTGGACCATGGATTCACGTACGTGAGCGTGGGCAGGCCTGCGAGCTATCAGGCTCAACAAGGGAAGCCGCGCAGCACCGTGCTGTAAGTCCGCAGGCCCATCCAATTTGCTCCCACTTGGAGTTGTCGCTGGATGACTCCCATCCCCGAGCTTCGGAGAACGACTAGTGACGATGCACGTCCTTGTGACCGGGGCTGCCGGATTCCTCGGATCCCATCTGACAGATCGCTTGCTGTCCCAGGGGCACACCGTTCTGGGCGTAGACAATCTCTCTACAGGGGATGCCGAGAACCTTGCACACCTGGCCGCGGAGCCAAGATTCCGCTTTGAACAGCGTGATATCTGCCACGCCTTTGATACGGGGCCGGTGGATTATGTATTCAACCTCGCCTCGCCCGCGAGCCCTCCGGAATATCTTCGCCTCGCGATAGAAACACTCCGCGTGGGGTCCATTGGCACTGAAAACGCGCTCGAAATCGCGGCGAAGTATCAGGCCGGCTTCCTGCACGCCTCAACCTCCGAATGTTACGGGGATCCACTTGAACATCCACAGTCAGAAAGCTACTGGGGCAACGTCAATCCGGTTGGACCAAGATCGGTATACGACGAGAGCAAACGATATTCGGAAGCGCTTGTCATGGCTTACCATCGCTCCCGCGGCGTGGACACGCATCTGATTCGCATCTTCAACACTTACGGTCCGCGACTCCACCCCAGCGATGGTCGCGTCATCTCCAACTTCCTGGTCCAGGCGCTGCGCGGCGAACCGCTCACCATTTATGGAAGCGGCAACCAGACCCGCAGTTTCTGCTACGTCGACGACCTCATAGATGGGCTACTACTGTTGTCGAAGTCTGCTGAGCATTTGCCGGTGAACATCGGCAATCCAACCGAGTTCACTATTCTTGAATGCGCTCAAACTGTACTCGAGGTTACCGGCTCCAAGAGCCAACTGCTCTTTGAGCTGCTACCGGAGGACGATCCGACGCGACGCCGCCCTGACATCACAAAAGCGCGTACGCTTCTGGGCTGGGAGCCGCGTATTGCGCTTAGGGAAGGCCTGGAAAAGTCTCTGGACTACTTCAAGAGCAAAGTGGCGGTGAATGCATAGCTCCAGGCCAGGGTCGTTCCAGGCTTGATTGACCATGCGAAGCGCCGGAGCGTAGTTGTGTGCTGGCTTCGGTACATTACCTTGATGGCAGATACATGGTGTCGACCGGTCAATTCGAAGCCCCTGTTCCGTTGAGGGAAGTATCACCATGAATCGAAGTTTGATGGTTGAGCGTCCGACGATGAAGCTCTCTGAGGATATCGCGCGCAAGGCAGCGGTTCCTCAGATCACCGGAATTCCTCAAGTGAAAGAATTTGCCTGACTCTAAGCTCCAACCTGCGTTCCCATGCTTTGCGGGCCGAGATCTCCGCTGGACCTATGAGGGATTTGTCCACGTGACCTTGTTCTGTGTAGAGTTCCAGGCACAGCTTTCCGGCCTCGTTGCTCGCGCGACATCGTATCGGAAATCGACTTTCTTGCGGATTCAGTCGGCTTTTTCGCCGGGATTCTCGTCCCTCACATCAGATCGATCTAAATCAAGCGGGGTAGGTTGAATGCGCATACTGATTCTGCTCGGGCTGCTGGCGGCAATCGTTATTCCCGCTTACGGCGCCAAGCGCATGAACGTGTCGCAACTGGAGCAAATGCTCTCCAGCAACCGTTCCCAACACCGCGCGGACGCGGATGTTGCTCATCGCATCGACGAGGTTGAACTCACTGAGCGGCTCACCGATTCCGCCCTGGGTCGGTTCGCAAAGATTTTGGGACTTGGACCGCGCACGGCCTTGGCGCTTCAACTCCTTGCCGATCAATCGGCGTTCCTCGATTCCCCTGCAAGCGAGTTACCCTCCACCGCTGCACCGGACGCCGCCACCCAACGGCGAATGATGGATTCTGCTCGCGGCTTTGTGACACTGAACCTGCCGCATCTGCCTGACTTCTTCGCCACCCGTGCCACGAATCGCTTTGACGACACACCGCAGGTGCTGGCCAAAGGTGACTGGCCGGTGCGCGCCGGAATGCACCTTGTGGGAAGTTCCAGCCGCGAAATCACATTTCGGGATGGAAAAGAAATTCAGGAGGGGGTGACCACCGTCGCCGCCGATTCCACATCTCCTAAGACGGCGCAGCAGGAACTGGGCCTGCGGACCTGGGGCGAATTCGGTCCGGAACTGGCGGTGATCCTGACTGACGTGGGCAAAGGCTCAGTGACGTTTCACCATTGGGAGCAGGCATCCATCGGGCTTGTCGCGGTCTATCGCTACTCAGTGCCGCGCGCAGCGTCTCACTATGCCGTCAATTATTGCTGCATCCGGGAAAACGACATCACTATTTTGCGTCAGTCCGGAGGCCGCAGGGACGCAACAGTGGTTATGCCTGGCCAGCCTGGATCCCCTTTGAAGCCTTTCTCTGAAACTCCGGGGTACCACGGATCACTAGCGATCGATCCCGCAACCGGAGCCATTCTCCGCATCACGCTGGAAGCCGAACTGGGAGGCGGCGATCCGCTTCTGCGAGCGGCCACAGTCGTCGAATATGGCCGCGTCTCGATTGGCGACAATACATATATTTGTCCCGTTCGCAGCCTTGCCTTCTCCATGGAAGAGTCAAGTGGATATGCGGATGGCGCCAACATTTCTCCATCGGCCAACAAGGACGTTCGACCACCTACGTTGCTTCTAAACGAAACCACCTTCAATCACTACCATCGCCTGGGTGCAACCGTGCGCGTACTCGCGAATGCTGCGGAGCCTGCCTCTTCCAATCAAGGTCCGCCGGATACCCTTGCGACAAATCCGAGCGTCCAGCCGGGGTTAGAATCCAATGCGAGTGCCGCGGCCAACGAGGGACTGAACTCGACCCCGCCAATGCCTTCAGCCGTCGCATCTTCAAGCGCGCCTCCTGCTTCTCTAATGCCCCAGCCTCATGCGGACGCGATTTCTTCTCCTCCGACCACCGGGCCACCGCCTGCGGCAGAGCCGTTCGTTCCTGAAATCAGTCTTTCGGTCGCTAGCGGTGTTCCCGACGAGCCAGTCAACGCAGCGCGGCCTGGAGACTCGGAGTTTCAGCTCAAATTGAGCTCGCGGTTGGTCGACGTGGGCATCGTGGCCTATGACAAGAAAGATCATCCAGTAAAGGACCTTAAAGCTGAAGACTTTGAGATCTATGACAACGGGCGCAGACAGGACATACGCTTCTTCAATCAGTTTGCTGCGAACGCTCCGGCTCCCGCTCCAGATCCTGCGGCAGACCACACATTCACTAACCACCCCAGCGACTTAGGATCGTCGTCAATTTTGCCGCCTGAGGCCGGCGCAACTGTTTTGCTGATTGACGAGGCCCATATCGCGTGGCCAGACTTGTCTCACGCGCGCCAGGAGATCCTGAAGTTCCTCGGCACCGTCTCTCCGGGCGAGCGCGTTGGCCTGTATTCCATGACTCCCCTCGGCTTCCGTGTTCTGCAGGAGATCACCAGCGACCACGCGGCCCTTATCGGGCGTCTTCAGAAATGGATGCCTGCGGGCCAGTCCGCCAGCCTCGCGCAGGATGAGGAGACGCGCAATCGCCAGTCGTTCAATGAGGTTCACTCCGCCAGCGACTTGAACTCCGTCAATGGGAATGAGGCTGATGTTCCCGACGCGGCCACCACGGTTGACCCGGCGCTGCGCACCATGGGCAGCAATCCAGCGCGCGCCTCGCTGACGATTCTGAACATGGTCGCGCGTCATCTGTCTGGAGTTGCGGGCCATAAGAATCTTGTCTGGATTTCAAGCGACAATGTCTTCGCCGATTGGCAGAGTAACCAGGTTGGGATCGACAAGAGCCCCAAACAGGTGGACTCCTTCGCCATGCACGCCCAAGAGGCGATGAACGATGCCCACGTAGCCGTTTTTCCCATGGACGTATCACAGCTTGAAAGCGCCGCCATCAATGCAGACATCCGCACCCGAAACGTCGAACTCAACCAGGCCGCCGCAGACATGGCGAGCCAGAATGGCGGTGCGGTGGCCGTAGATCGATCTCCGGGCCGCGCCACAGCGGAGATGCAACAGGATTTGCACCCCATTCAAGCTCCGATTCGCATGGTTGCCGATGCCACAGGAGGACGCGTCATTCGCCGCGCAGGCGATCTTGCTTCAGAACTTGCCAGTGTTGTCGAGGCCGGACATGCCACGTACCTTGTGAGCTTTGCTCCGCAAGGCCCCGCGGACGATCAGTACCATGCGATCTCGATAAAACTCTCAGGCAAGCAGCATGGTGTATCGCTGCGTTACCGCACTGGCTATCTTTACGCCAAAGAGCCGACCACGCTCAAAGATCGCTTTCAGCAGGCCGTATGGCGACCCCGGGACGTAAGCGAAGTCTCGGTTTCCGCCGCGTTGACTTCAATGAATTCCGGATCCAATGTCAAGATCGACATAGCGGCCGCCGACCTGGCTTTGCAGCAACAGGGCGGCCGCTGGATGGACAAGCTGGACATCTTCTTCATCCAGCGCGACGATGCCGGCCTGCACGCACAGGTCGAAGGCCAGACGCTGGGATTGCGCCTCAAATCATCCACGTATCAGAGCCTCATGCCTGCCGGGGTTCCCTTTGAACACTTCATACAGATGAAGCCGGGAATGGCGTCGCTGCGGGTGCTGGTAGTCGATGAGAATTCCGGGCTCATGGGGTCGGTTACCATCCCCGGTCCGGCATTGACGGCATCCAAATGAGTGAAGAAATCCGGCAATCACGAGCGTTTCGCTGCCGGTCGCACCGATCAATGTGTACAATCGCTGCGGTTCGGCAACGCCCCAAAGGATGATACTAACCGGAAAAGATTTTCGAAGTCGAACGGGCGCGCGGCGCCACTCAAAAGGAGTAAGCAGATGAAACGCTTCGGATGGATTCTCGTTGTTCTGATGGCTGCCTCGCCCGTGTGGGCCGCCAAGAAAATCACCGTGCAACAACTTCAGGAACTGTTGACAGCCGCGCAGGCGGCGAAGAAGACTGACGCTGAGGTGGCTTCCCAGCTTAAACAGGTCGAGCTAACCGAAGAACTCACTCGCGCCACAATGAACAGCCTTGTCCAGTATGTTCCTGGACCGTATTCGACGGAGCAGATCTACGTTCTTGAGGCTCGCAGCGCGGTATTGCCTCCGCCCCGGGCAGACCTGCCCTCCACCGCTGCCCCTGACGCGGCCGCACAGAAGGCAATTCTAGATAAGGCCATCGATTATGCCGGCAAGACTTATGGACAGCTTCCTGCGTTGACCGCGACCAAGACGACCGTTCGCTTTCAAGACAACGTGGAGGCGACGACAGCCAGCTCGGGAATGCACTCAGGCGCCACTGATAGCGCGTCCAGCGATCCGAACCTCGTGAATGCCGGCCAATTCGTCCACTACATCAACTCCACTGAAAGCAATGTCCAGATCCAGAATGGCGTGGAACAGAACCCGCTCTCCAAGGACAAAACGCCATGGGGCGCCAATGGCTACATCGCGCTAATCGGCAACGGTCCCGCTCTCAGCGGCGTTATCTCCGACGCAGAAGCCGCGGGAAAGATCAGCTTTCTGCGGTGGGAAAGCGTGAATGGCAAGGCTGCTGCGGTTTTCACCTTCTGGGTGGACAAGAAGAAAACGCATTATGCAATCAATTATTGCTGCTTTCCTGACGTGGATCAGGCGGGAATGCTGAGCTACTCCTCAAGAACGCAAGGTTCAGGTCCTGGGGCGCACGGTAACCTGCAAACCGCGACCAGCTGGAAGAATTACAAGGCAACGATTCCCTATCACGGCGAGATCTTCATTGATCCCGATACCGGCATCGTGGTCCGCCTGGTGGTGGAAGGCGACTTCAAGAACACCGACGTCGTGCACCAGGAAGACCAGCGCATTGACTTCGCGCCCGTCACCGTAGGCAGCAAGACGCTGGTGCTCCCGATCAAGACCGTTATCAACACTGAGGTGGTTCCCAACGGTGATTCTCAAGCGGCCGGGAAATACACCACCCGCCACACGCTATTTACCGCCGAGTACAAGAATTACCAGCCAGGAAGCTAGAACACTCGTTGAAAATGCCGTTCGACGTTTCGCGCTGCCACAACCAAGCCTGCCGTGCGTCACATCGCAATGCGGCGCGCAATGCGTAAACTCTCCTCCGGGTAGTGAAGCTGCATGGATGGGTACGAGGTCAGCAGTCTTCCCAAACGATGACTGCGGTTGGGCGATCAAATCAGGCAGATTTAATTCAAAGGAAAGAACGCATGAAACGCTTTGTTTGGCTAGTTCTGGTCCTCACGCTGTGTACTCCTGTGTTCGCAGAGAAGAAAGTGTCGGTTCAGGAACTTAAAGACATTCTCGTTTCTCTCAATAAGGAAAATAAGAACGACGAGGAGATCGCCACACGCCTGAAGGAGATCGATCTCAGCGAAGAACTGACGCGCTCCGCCGTTATGAACTTCGCCCCCTACTTGCCGGGCCCGCTTTCTCAAGAGCAGATGAATGCGCTCGAAGGTCGTAGTTCAATTCTTGCTCCGCCGCGTTCCGACCTGCCTGCCGCCGCGGCGCCGGATGTTACCGCGCAAAAAGCGATCTTCGCCAAGGCAATTGAATACGTCACCAAGACTTACATGCAGAATCCGCACTTCATTGCATCCAAATCAACGTCGCGCTACCAGGACGGTGTTGAGGGCATCCGTACCAACTCCGGCGTCGCGAACAATATGCCCGATTCCAGTTCTGCTCATTCCTGGGATGTGCCCAACATGTTCATGCGCTATCTTGGCACGCATGTCGATCAGGTCGACATCGACAAGGGAATCGAGAGAAGGCCGGCTGAGAAAGCAAAGGTTCCATGGGGTGTGAACGGACAGGTCTCGGAAGGCGGCCCGGGGCCAATCTTGAGTATCATCCTCCAGGAAGCGGCCGACGGGGGCAAAGTGAATTGGTTGCGCTGGCAAACCATCCACGAAAAGCAAATCGCCGTTTTCTCGTTCGCTGTCGACAAGAAGAAGTCTCATTACCTCGTCAATTACTGCTGCTTCCCGATTACGCAGGACACTGGAAGGATGGGATATGAAGGCACTGAAGCCAACTTCCAGACTGGAACCGATTGGAAGGAATTCAAGGCCACAGTCCCTTACCGCGGCGAATTCTTCATCGATCCTGACACCGGCGCCATCGTTCGCATCGTCACCCAGGCAGGGCTCAAGCCGACCGACTTTGTGCACCAGGAAGATATGCGCATCGACTATGGTCCGATGGTCGTCGACGGCAAGACCTATTTGCTGCCGATGGACTCGTTCACCCTCACGGAGGTTGTGCCCAACGGCGACAACTACGCAGCGCGTTATTCTGTTCGCCATACTCTCTTCAGTGCCGCCTATCAGAACTATCAAATGGCCCAGCCTGGCGCGAGAGGCAAATAGAGGCTAGTGGTCACTCAACCACCGTACCGTTGGCCGCACCGCAATGGCGAAGCCAATGGTGCCATGCGTGAATGCGGGTAGTTGTCCCACCGCTTTCTGCTTTATCCTCGGTTCATGCCCCACTCGGTCATCTTCGATCACATGTTCAACCTGCCGCTTCCCATTCTTGAGAAGCTTGCTCGCCCGGTCATCGTTTACCTGGTCCTGGTAATTTTGCTGCGCATCTTCGGCAAACGCGAACTGGCGCAACTCAATCCCTTTGACCTTGTAGTTCTGCTCTCGCTTTCAAACACCGTGCAGAACGCCATCATCGGCGACGACAATTCGGTCACCGGCGGCGTCATCGGCGCATTTGCGCTCCTCGCCATCAATTGGCTGGTGGTTCGTATTCTGTTTCGCTCGACGCGCCTCACCAACGCGCTCGAGGGCCACTCCTCTGTTCTTATCCTGAATGGCCAGCTCGATGAGAAAACGATGAAAAGCGAATCCCTGACCCGCGATGAGCTGCTCTCTGTCATCCACAAACAAGGCTTCGAGGATTTCGACCAGGTGCGCAAATGCCAGCTGGATCCCAATGGGACGTTCTCAATTGAAGCGTTTGACCCCTCAATCGCCGACAAGCGGCACAACGAATTGCTTTCGCGGTTCGATGCTTTATCGAAAGAAGTGGCGAAGCTACGAGCACAACCAGCGACCGAATAATCGGCCAAGGCAATTGCGTTTGCAGTTACGTCCCTCGAGTTGTGGCTTCAGGAAATCAGGCGGGGAGGTATTCCCTCGACCCAGGTCCAGGGCCAAGCAAGACAAGAAAGAATGGCGGCGAAGCTGCATCAGCCCGAGCGGCGAGAACTACTCCCATTCGATAGTGCCTGGCGGCTTCGACGTGATGTCATAGACGACTCGGTTGATGCCGCGCACCTCATTCACGATCCGGCTGGAGATCCGTTTCAGCACGTCGTAAGGCAGGGGCGTCCAGTCGGCAGTCATGCCGTCTTCCGAGTGCACCGCGCGCACCGCCGCAGTGTACGCGTAAGTGCGCTGGTCACCCATTACACCGACGCTCATCACTGGCAGCAGCACCGCGAAGCTTTGCCAGATGGTGGAGTACAGTCCGGCTGCCTTGATTTCGGCCACAACAATCTCGTCCGCCTCCTGCAGCAGCGCTACCCGCTCCGGCGTCACTTCGCCCAGGATGCGCACGGCCAGTCCTGGTCCCGGAAACGGCTGCCTGCCGAGGATGTCGTCGGGCATTCCAAGATCACGGCCTATTCGACGGACTTCATCCTTGAATAAATCGCGCAGGGGCTCAATCAATTTCAGCTTCATGGTTTCCGGCAACCCACCCACGTTGTGGTGACTCTTGATGGTCTGGCTCGGCCCCTTTACGCTGCTTGACTCAATCACGTCAGGATAGAGCGTTCCTTGCACCAGCCAATCCACCCCGCCGGTTTCGCGCGCAATTCGCGTTGCCTCATCGTCGAAAACCGCAATGAACTCCGCGCCTATTCGTTTGCGCTTCGTCTCGGGATCAGTCACGCCTGCGAGTTGCGCAAGAAATCGCTCACTCGCATCAACAGCCACAACGTTCAGGCCAAGCTTGTCGCGCAGATTTTTCTGCACGGTGATGAATTCGTTCTTGCGCAGTACCCCGTTATTCACAAAGATGCAGGTCAACTGGGCGCCAATGGCCTTGTGCACCAGCATTGCGGCCACGGAGGAGTCCACGCCGCCGGAAAGGCCGCAGATCACGTGGCCGTTGCCAACCTTCTGACGGATTCCTGCGACTGTTGATTCAATAAAATGCGCCGGCGTCCAATCGCCGCGTGCCCCGCAGATTTCGAATACGAAATTCTTGATGAGCTGCGGTCCCAGCGGGGTGTGATGCACCTCAGGATGAAACTGCACCGCCCAGATACGTCGCTCCTCGTTGGCGATCGCGGCGAGCGCGTTGGCGCTGACAGCGGTGCGATGAAATCCGTCCGGCAATCTCAGCGCTTCATCTCCATGGCTCATCCACACCGCGATGGTCTTCGGCAACTCGGCAAACAGCGCGGTCGAACGGTCTTCGATCGTGACTTCCGCGTGCCCATATTCGCGTCTCGGTGCAGAGAGCACCTCACCTCCCAGGTGATGCACGATGAAATGCAGTCCATAGCAGATGCCCAAGGTCGGCAAGCCTAACTCCAACAACCTCGGGTCGGCCGCCGGCGCATCCGCGTCATAGACAGAGGAAGGCCCGCCAGAGAGCACGATGCCGAGCGGGTGCAATGCTTGAATCTCACTGAGAGGCGCCGTGCAGGGGAGCACGACGGAGAAAACATTCAGTTCACGAATGCGCCGCGCAATCAGCTGCGTATACTGCGAACCAAAATCGAGAATTACGATTGTTTGGGTGTCCACTCCCTAGTGTGGCAGGGCCAAGGCAGGGATGTAAAGAACTTGCTGAGCAGAAAACTGGGCGGAAAACCCGGGTGCCGAGCTTCCAATCCGAATGACTGCACTCCATTCCGAATTTGTTTTCGTCCGCAAGAAGACGGTGCTTATTTTTCTTCGTCTGTATGCCAACCGGGATTCGTCCACTGTCCATTTCGCATCACGAAGACTTCCGTTACCCGGCCACTCGTGACCGAGCGCTTGCCTTCCACTTCCAATTCATACAAATATTGGCTGTACGTTACCGCAACGTCACCGAAGTGCTGCACCTCCGTACGAGGAAATTCCAAGCGGATGAGTTTTCCGCCTTTAGCATGAAAATCGGCGGCACCTCGAAATACATCGGCTTGCTTTTTCCATTCTTTCTCGCCAGAGCTGATCACGATCGTTTCGGCCGGGACGAGCTTCTCAAGCACTTTCGTATCGTTCGCGAACCAAGCACGCCAGACTGATTCCCGCACCTTGAGCAACTGCTCGTCATTTTGTGCCTGGGCCATCAAATGCGAGGCACTCACTGTTGCCACAACTACCAATCCAACCGCGATAAAGCTGCTCATTCTGGAGCGCATATTGATTTCCCTCCTTGCTCGCGGGTCGGCTATCGCTTGTCGTCGATTGCCGAGACGCCAACTAATCAACCCTGCCTTGTCCGCGAAAAACCAGCGCCTTGAAGAAGGATTCCCGCCGGGGGAGCGGGACGAAGAAGACAGCCCGCTATGCCCACTTTTTTCCCAGCGCGTCCAGCCCGGCCTTTCCCAGATCTTCTGGCGTCATCGCAATACGATACTCAACCGTGGCGTTGAATTTAAGGAACCAGGGCTCGGCCAGTCTCGCGACGTCGGCGGCCTCTGTCAGGTCCACCACCAGAATGGCGCCCCGATGGCCCTCGCGCTCCGTGAAATACGCCAATTCCGGCTTGATATTGTCCAGAATCTGGTGCATCGTTGGTCCAATTGAACCGTTCTTCACATAGGCGTTGAAAGGTTCAACGGGAAATTGAACCAGCATGATCATGCGCATGTCGTACCTCCCGATGCGTGGCTGCGCGTTCTAGCCGCGCGCCGCATCGCCGGAAATATAGCAGACAAATGCCAGACCGCGCTCCCATCTACGGCACTCCTAGCCCTTTGCATGATAGGCTGCTAGGCAGCGCAGCTGGCTCTCATATGGTTGCTCCAGGCTCAATCGATTGCCTCTATCCGCGGGTGGCCCGCTGATGGACCGGCAGACTGACCATCTTTCCAAAAGGACATTTCCATGATTTGTTCGCGTTTTGCTTCCATCCTGATGTTGGCGGCTGGGGCCGCCGTTGTGCTGGCGCAGGCCGTCCCTCAGGCAGATTCTTCAAAGCCTTCCGCTCCGCCCGCGAGCAATAGTTTCGATGTTTCCGCCATCGACAAGACCGCCGATCCGTGCACGGATTTCTATCAGTTTGCCTGCGGCAACTGGATCAAGAACAATCCCATCCCCGCCGATCAGGTGCGGTGGGCGCGCTCGTTCTCATTGCTGCGTGAACGCAATCGGTTTCTACTATGGCAGGAGCTGGATGCCGCCGCGAGCGATCCAAAATCTCCGTTGCAAAAGCAGTATGGCGACTACTTCGCCGCCTGCATGAATACTGACCTGGTGGAGAAAAAAGGCCTAGAGCCTCTTCAGCCCGCGTGGAACGACATCGCTGGCCTTACCGACGTCAAGCAGCTTCCCGCTCTGCTTAGTCAGCTTGAAAATCACGGGACGCCCGATGGGTTTTTCGAATTTGGTGTCGCGCAGGATGACAAGGATTCGTCCAAGCAAATCGCCCAGCTCTTCCAAGGCGGGTTGTCGTTGCCCGATCGCGATTACTACATTGTGGACTCGCCGCGCTTTATTGCCATCCGCGCGCAATACATTGAGCATTTGAAGAAGATGTTCACGCTCGCCGGCGACACACCTGAACAGGCCGCGAAAGAGGCTGCGGCGGTGATGCAGATTGAGACCACGCTGGCCAAGGCCTCCACCAGCCGCACTGACTTGCGCCAACCGGAAAACCGATATCATATATACACCCTTGTCGCGTTGGAAAAGCTGACTCCGGCTTTCGACTGGAGCACGTATTTCGGCGCGATTGGCATTGGGCACTTCGACGACCTCAATGTAGGAACGCCTGAATTCTTCAAGGCACTTAGCACCACTATTCAGAGCGAGCCGATCGATTCCTGGAAGAGCTACCTGCGGTGGCACGCTCTTCATGGCCAGGCCACGGACCTTCCCAAGGCTTTCTTCGATGAGAATTTCGATTTCTTCGGCCGCAAGCTCCAGGGCCAGAAGGAACCACAAGCGCGTTGGAAGCAATGCAGCAGCGCGACCGACAACGCATTGGGAGAGGCTGTTGGCCAGGACTGGGTGAAGCAGAACTTTCCGCCGGCAGCCAAAGAGAGCATGGACAAGCTCGTGGCCGCCCTTGAGAAATCCCTCGGCGACGACATCAAGACGCTTCCCTGGATGAGCGACGCCACAAAAAAAGCGGCGGAAGAAAAGCTGGCTATGATCCGCAACAAGATTGGCTACCCGGAAAAATGGCGGGACTATTCCAGCGTCAAGGTCAACCGCGACGATCTGATCGGCAATCTCCATAGCAGCGCGGTTTACGAGCGCAATTACAACTTCTCAAAGCTCGGCAAGCCGGTGGACGAAAAGGAGTGGGGCATGACTCCGCCGACCGTAAACGCGTACTACGACCCATCGTTTAATGACATCAACTTCCCCGCCGGCATCCTTCAGCCTCCGTTTTTTGATTTCAAGATCGACCCGGCGGTGAATTTCGGGGGAATCGGGGTTGTGATCGGCCACGAGATGACCCACGGGTTTGACGACGAGGGATCGAAGTACGACGGGAAGGGCAACCTGCGCGAGTGGCAGACGCCTGAGGACCGCAAGGAGTTCAACGGCCGCACCCAATGCGTGTCAAAGGAATACAGTGGATTTGAGGCTGCTCCGGCGAAAGGCGACGCCGCGGCACAAATGCTGCAGGGCGACCTGACGCTGGGCGAGAATACTGCCGACAACGGCGGTTTGCGGATTGCTTACATGGCCCTGCTGGATACGCTGGCCGCCGAAGGAAAGTCGCTCGATGAAAAGATCGATGGCTTCACTGAGGCGCAGCGCTACTTTATTGGTTTCGCCCAGGTCTGGTGCCAGAATCAGACTGAACAATCGGCTCGCCAGTCAGCTTTGACCGACCCCCACTCGCCAGGCAAATGGCGCGTCAACGGCTCCGTGCAGAATTTCGATGCGTTTGCCAAGGCATTCAGCTGCAAGAAAGGTCAGCCCATGTACCCAACAAACTCCTGCCGGATCTGGTAGCTGGATCGGATTGGAGTCAGGGACGGGCGACCCTGACTCCCGCCTGCCGCATCTCACCGCGTCCAGGTTCCCGATGGTTGTAGCCGGAAACCGGCATGTGTTTCCTATCGCTCGCGCGTTGACGTTTTCTCCCGGCCAAGCGTCCAAACCGCAACCGGGGAGGAAATTGACTGCGCAGCGCGGCACGCCGACCTCTAGTTGCGTTCTTGCGCTCGTGGCCTTGGGGAAGGAGCCTGTTTTGGCCCGTGTCCGGGCGAAACTAGGCACAACCTACCCCGGCCTTTTACAATGCAGCAGGGACCCATCCCAACCCAGCTCTGCTGTGGAACTAGCAAACTTGGCGGCGCATGCCTGACCAGGATGAAGGAATCGCATGAAGTTTACGAAATTCGGCAAGGCACTTGTGTTGAGCGCCCTTTCTACCACGGTCGTACTCGGCATTACGTCTTGCGTTCAGAGCTACACAGTCGGCTTTCTGTATGTAACGGGTACGGTCACCGCTCAGTCTTCAAGCGCCGGTATTATCAGCGGATTCAGAATTGACCACAATACCGGTAAGTTGACGCCCATCGATAAACTTCCAGTTTCATCTGGCGGGGCCAATCCGGTACGCGCCGTCCTGCTTACCGGCAGCAAATTTCTGTATGTCCTGAACCGCGGCGTAACGGCTTCCGGGGGATCTGACTGCACGACTGCTGATCCCTGCCAGAATTCGAATATCACCGTGTTTGCGGTCGGCGGCAACGGCATCCTCACTCCGCAGGAGACCTTTTACACTCAGGGATCCAATCCGTTCCGGATCGTCGCGGATGGCTCGGGCAATTACCTATACGTTCTCGACCACGATGCCCCTTCGAGTTCCGCTTGTGCGCTTGCTCTGGGCGGGGGCGCGAGTGCCTGCGGGGATATCACGGCCTTCCAAGTCAACCAGACCACAGGGCGCCTGCAGTTGATCGTCAACGCCCAGGTTACATCGGCCAGCGGCGCTGCCTTGCCGTATTTCCCGGTGCCTGCCAATCCAATCGATTTCGTCGAGGTTTCCTCTACGTTTCTCACTCTCAGCGGGACGCCTGCTTCCGGCGATGCGGTGTTCCCTTATTCCTTTAGTGCTACCAGCGGACAGCTCACGATCAACCAGAACAGCACCCAGCCACTCGGCGTCTCACAAGCGACTGCGATCGTCAGCGCCGGCGGGTTTATTTATGTTCTTGACAACGAGCAGATCACCGTCAACGGCATTCTTTCCTACAGCCAGATCCTTCCCTACTCTGTCGGGTCAAATGGCGCCCTTCAGGCACAAACCGGAGGCATCGTTCCCGATGATCCGACCTTATCAAATCCCATTTACCTTATCACCGAGTCAAAGGGCAAATTCCTCTACGTCGCCAACCAGGGAAACAACACCAGCACCACCAATTCTCAAAGCGGGATAGCCGGATACGTCATTGACCCGAACCAGCACACACTCAGCTTCATCGCCGGTCAGCCATTTGGATCGGGAGCAGGCCCTCAGTGCATTGTCGAAGACCCCTCTGATCAATTCATTTATGAGGCAGACTTCAATGATTCCAGCGTGACCGGCCGAGTCGTCGATCCGAATTCAGGCGTGCTAAACAATTTGCGTGTGACGAATACCTATTCGGTCCAAGGCCCTGCCACCTGGTGCCTGGTCGACGGGCGCACAAGCTAGTTGTCGCGAGGTTCAAATGACGGGAATCGCTTAGCCCGAGTGGCTGGCCTATGCCCAGGATTTCTGACCGGGAATCCGGAACCATCGGATTCTTCTTCGAACGTAGCCGAATTTCAGCGTGGGGTTTGGTAAGCGCGCTGGAGTTCGATTCCAAACCCGTTTTTTTCGGGCCGGAGTAGTGGCCCGCTGACGAAAGATGCGCATGAAGTTCAACAAACCGGGTCAGCTCGTGCTGGTCTCCGCGGCCAGCCTTTTGGTAGCAGGGCTGATGACTGCCTGTAGCTCGCTCACCGTGGACTTTGTCTTCGTGACCAGTTCCAAGGCCGCGGGACAAAATAATTACGGCGAAGTCGATGTCTTCGAGGTCAATTCTGAATCCGGCGCAATGCGTCAGATTCCCACTTCGCCCTTTCCATCGGGCGGGCGCAACCCTGTCGCTGAAGCCGCTTCGTCTGACAATACCAACCTATACGTGGTCAATCACGACGACAACAGCATTGTTCAGTTCATTATCGGCAACGACGGCAAGCTCTATCCGCAGAACACCGTGAACACGCCGGGGATTTATCCCATGGCCGTCGCGGTCAGCGGGAAGAACCTTTTCGTCGTAGACACGTACCAGCCACTGCCCATCTGCTCCACCGCGAATCCTTGCTCAGGTTCCGTAGCGGTATATCCCATCACCCCGTCCTCCAGTTCTCCCCCGAGTGACGTGCTGGGGACGCCCCTGACCAATGGAAATCTCAACTACTGGCCACTTGCACTCCCAGGTAAACCGAACGATGTCATTGTTCCCACTGCGATCAATGTCCTTGGGTCGGGTGGGGAGGTTTTCGTCACCGCCTATGATTCATCGGTATCGCCGAGCGTGGGTTATGTCTTCGCATTTACGAATTCCAGTGGCGTCCTTTCCCCTGTAAACGGCGGCTCGCCATTCAGCGCAGGCATCTTGCCCTCCGCAATTACCAGCGATTCCACGGGCCAATACGTTTACGTGACTGACTCGACAAGCAGCAACGTCCTTGCGTACACGGTTCAGTCCGGCCTGTTAACCCCGCTCCGCGGCAGCCCGTTCCCGTCCGGCAATCAACCTTCGGGAATTACCGTGGACCCCGGCGGAAGCTACGCTTTCGTGTCGAACGCGCTCGATTCCACCATTACGGTTTATACCGTCAGCAACGGTACGCTCACACGCACTTCTGCTACCTATCCAACCGGATTGCAGCCGGTCGCCATCGGCATCGATCCTTCAAAGAAGCATTTTCTCTATACCGCTAATTATTTAGGCGGTACTATCTCTGGATTTGATCTGAATTCAACCAATGATTCGAATAATCCGCTGTTTAATTCGCAGGGCTCCCCATACGCGTCAAATGCCCAGCCCACAGCGATCGCTGCCATTCCTCACGGCAGCCAGACCAAGTGAGAACAGGCGCTGCAAAGCACGTTAGCAACACCCCGTATTGGCCTTTTACAATACTTGCGGGGCAACTTAACCGAGTTTTTCCTGGGACTTCAACTTGATGGCCCACCACGAAGGAAGCGCATGAAGTTCAGCAAATTGAGCCAGCTCTTTCTGGTCTCTGTGATCGGCCTTGTAGTGGCCACTCTTCTCACGGCCTGCCAGCTCGTCACCATTGACTATTTGTTCGTGGCCAGTACGACGGGTTCCGGAACCACCAGCGCTGGACAGATTGAAACCTATGACGTTGACTCTGAGACGGGCGCGCTGCGCACCGGCGCCAAGGCTGTGCCGTCAGGCGGCGTCGATCCTGTTTCGCTTGCCGTGACTGCCGATTACGCGAATCTATATGCAGCGAATGCCGGGAACAGCAGCAACGCGCCGACGGTGGTTCATTTCGCACTGAGCGGTAGCGGCATCCTTACTTCAAAAGACACGGTCACTCCCGTCAGTACGCCCGTCGCCATCGCCGTAAGCCCGTCGAGCGGCGCTCTTTTTGTAGCATCCGGCACTACTTCTGCCACCCTGACTGCCTATCCCCTTTCATCGGGCGCCATCGGGTCCGCGGCATCTCAGATCCCCTTGACGATTCCGGGTTTTGGCGGGGACACAATCATCCCGACAGCGATCACTGTTTTAGCCGATAGCAAAGCCGTGTACGTCACCGCCTATGATCAGTCGGCTTACAATCCCGGCGGAAGCACATCCAGCACCGCCAATCCCGGTTGGGTGTTTGGCTTCACCGTTGGTTCTGGTGGCGCATTGACCCCGGTTGCCGGCAGCCCATGGAAATCCGGCGTCAAGCCATCCGGAATCGCCGCCGATCCCACAAATCGGTTTGTCTACATCACTGACTTTGCATCAAACCAACTCATCGCCTACACAATTCAGTCGGGCAGCGTGCTGAACTTCCTGATCAATGGGCCGTTCTCCACGGGCAGCGAACCCACAGCGATCACGATCGATCCTCGGGGCAAGTTCATTTATGTTTCAAACTCGCTGAGTAACTCGGTCTCCGCTTACGTCATCGATCTTGCCACCGGAACTCCATCGGCGGCGGTCAACGTAGCCGGAAGCTCTGTCAACGCGACAGATACCCAACCAGTAGCCGTCGTGGTCGATCCCGCGTTGGGCCGGTTCGTTTACTCAGCGAATCATTTGGGAAATTCGGTCTCTGGTTTCCGGCTTGATCCCACCGCCGGTACGCTTGCCTCAACTCAAGCCACGCCCTACCCCACCGGCTCGCAGCCTTCTGCGCTCGCGTCGGTTCCTCACGGAAACCATTCCACCCAGTCTGTGGCTCCTTAACGAAATCAAAGTCGACATTCAGAAAGCTCAGCCTTCACGGCTGGGCTTTCTGTTTCCGCGGCTCGTTGTGAAGACGATTTCTTTGATAGATTGAGGCCATGCGCGCTACCACGCGCCCCTGAATCCTGCGAAGAGGCTTTTACGCTCCCATCCATTTGCGTAGCTTCCGTTGTGCTGGTTTCTCGATTAGGTGCAGCGCCAATAGCGCCATGCAGATCAGCAGCACATAACTGATCCATGGATCGTATTGATTCAGTCCCAGGCGATTCAGTATGTGCGAGTCATGGATAAGGTTCCAGAAATTGAAGTGCAGAAGGTAGAGGCAGTAACTCGCTTCGCCGATAAACACCAACGGTCGAATGCCCAAAACCGTGGCTAGCAGGTTTTTTCCCGCCAGCCCCAGAACGATACATCCAAACAGCGGCATCAGCAGCCCATCATGAATCAGCGCGTACGGAACCCGCGGCCCCATCCCCATCAAGCCAAAAATTCCCGCAAAGCCCGCAAAGCCCAGCCACAACCGCAACTGACTTGTCCGCGCCACCATCTCATCCAGGTTGGCCAGCATAACGCCAAACACAAAACTTGCCACGTGCGTATAGGGCGTATATTTGAGCGCCTGCAGCCATGGCCCATAACTCCAACGATCGGGATGCGGAATGCCGTCGGGATTGAAGGCGATATACAGCGCTCCCGGAACCATGCCGAACGCCCACACTGCGGCCATGCGCAACAGGTGCGGCGCAACCCGCACGGGCATCTTCCAACTCGCCAACCAGGGAAACAACACGTAATAGAAACTCTCTGCCGACATCGTCCACGCCGGCGTATTCAAAAACGTAGCCAGCGACGGAATCCAGCCTTGCAACAACAGCGGCGTAAGCACCATACCAGTCCAGAACATGGCATGTGTATGCGCGCTGTATTCCGAGGCCACCATGCGCCAGCTCAGAAGAAGGCTCAGCAGATAGATCGGATAAAGCCTTGTAAAACGCGCCTTCCAGAAGCGCACCTTGTCCAATTTTCCGGCTCTGGCGCGCGCAGCATAGTTGTATGCCTGCACAAAACCAGAGAGCAGGATGAAGAAACTCACCGAAGCGTAGCCGGCATTGACCACGGGGGCAAAAAACCCAAACCATTGTGGATTGGAGAAATGGAAAAAGACAATATTGATGGCCGCGAAACAGCGGAGGCCCGTCAGTGCATTCAGCCGCTCTGGCTTGCGCGTTTCCACTCCGTAGCTTTCAGCCTCTAGCTTTTAGCCTTGCCGTGCCAGAGCCTATTTTCAAGATGAATCCGAGCAGCGCGAGCGATCCGGAATTGGCTGGAACCCACAGTTAGGACGCTCCTAAGCTGTCACCAGCGAACCCACCTTTTCGCCCAACACCACCCGCCGGATATTGCCTGGCTGATTCATGTTGAAGATAATCATCGGCAGGTTGTTGTCTTTGCACAGGCTCACAGCAGTCAGGTCCATCACTTTCAGCCCCTGGCGCAGGATTTCCATGTAAGTGATTTCGTCGTACTTCACGGCATCCTTGAAAAGCACGGGGTCAGCGTTGTATACGCCTTCCACTTTGGTGCCTTTCAACAGCACGTCCGCCTTGATTTCCATCGCGCGGAGGCTAGCGGCCGTATCGCTGGAGAAAAACGGGTTGCCGATACCGGCGGCGAAGATCACCACGCGGCCTTTTTCCAGATGACGTACGGCGCGGCGGCGAATGTAGGGCTCAGCAATCTGGTTCATGAACACAGCGCTCATAACCCGGCATTGCACGCCGCGCTGTTCCAGCGAATCCTGCAGAGCGATGGCGTTGATAACGGTGGAAAGCATACCCATGCTATCCGCGCTCACGCGATCCATGTGCTTGGCTTGTTCGGCGACCCCGCGGAAGAAGTTCCCTCCACCCACCACCAGGCCAATCTCCACGCCCAGGGCGTGTACATCCACAATTTCACTAACGATATCGGATACTTTGTCGGCATCCAGGCCAAAGGCGCGCGGTCCAGCCAGTGCCTCTCCCGAAAGCTTCAGAACAATGCGTTTGTACATGCCTTTTCGAGTATCGCATACGACCCACCGTGTAGTTCCATCAATATCAAGGCGCAAGAAAGCCCGAAGCTTTTGCCTCGGGCCTTTATCGATTCACGTCTTCAGAGGTTCCTACTCAGCGGCTGATTCCACCGCTTTGGTGGTGGCTACGGTCCAGTCTGGCGCGCCAACCTTGAACCGCGCAAAACGCCGCACGGTAATGTTTTCGCCCAGCTTGCCCACCCTGGTCGCAATCAGTTCCTTGATGCTTACCGCCTGGTCCTTGATGAAGGGCTGTTCCAGCAGGCAGACTTCTTCGTAGAACTTCGCCATCTTGCCTTCAACGATCTTCTCAATCACTGGCGCCGGCTTGCCCGTGGCTGCCGCCTGCGCACGATAGATCTCCTTCTCGCGCTCCATATCCGCCGTCGTCACGTCATCCGACTTCACATAGCGCGGATCGCTGGCTGCGATATGCATCGCGATGTCCTTGAGCAATTCCTGAAAATCCTCGGTCCGCGCCACAAAGTCGCTTTCGCAATTCAACTCAACCAGCACGCCAATCTTGCCGCCGGCATGGATGTAAGTGCCCACTGCGCCTTCGTTGGTTGTACGGGCAGCCTTCTTCTGCGCTGAAGCCATGCCCCGCTTGCGCAGCACCACAAACGCGCCTTCCATATCGCCTTGCGTCTCCTGCAAAGCTTTTAGGCAATCGCCCATCGGCGCGCCAGACTTCTCGCGAAGCTCTTTCACCAACTTGGCATCAATCTTTTCGCTCACTGTCGTCATCTCTCTTTTCCCTATCTTCCGGCCCTTCCCCGGACCGTCTCATTTCTCAACATCTACCCAGCCCCTTAGGCTGCGAAGCAGCGTCTGCCGCACAGCAGGTGCCGACATAAGAAAAGCGTGGCTCCAACTCTGGCTGCCACGCTTGTCTCATGTGCACACTCACGTGCGATAAAGAGATCCAGCGGAACCAGAGTCGATGAATGTCGAAACCGGGCCATCCTCGTTTACGCGACCATAAGGGAGCGGCAACCCTGCACTCACAACTGGGCACCGTGACTCTGGCTCCGCCTCTAATGCCCGCCTTCGGCAACTTCAGCCTCTTCAAGAAGAGCCGCAACCGCTGCCGGAGCTTTGCGAATTCCGCCGCCCAGAGCCACTTCCAGGTCCACGTCTTCCACTGGGGCAGATTCCGCCGCATCGGTGCCTTCGGCCAACGCCACTGGCTGATCAACAGCGAATGCCTTGTCGCCCACCAGGTTTACGCCTTCGGCAGCCGAGTCGGCGATCTTCGAAGTGAACAGCCGGATGGCGCGCAGTGCGTCGTCATTGCCCGGAATCACGTAGTCCACAACCGTGGGGTCGCAGTTGGTATCAACCACCGCCACCACCGGGATGCCGAGCTTGCGGGCCTCCTTCACGGCAATCGCTTCGTTGTTCGAGTCGACGATGAACAGCGCATCCGGCAGCCGCTTCATGGTCTTGATGCCGGCAAGGTTCGCCTGAAGATGCTTCCGCTCCCGCTCGAGCTTGATAACTTCTTTCTTGGTCAGCAGTTCGTAACGGCCATCGGTCGCCATATCATCGAGCTCCTGAAGGCGCTTTACACTCTTCTGCACTGTCACCCAGTTGGTCAGCAGCCCGCCCAGCCAGCGCTGGTTGATGTACGGCATGCCTGCCCGGGTGGCTTCTTCAGCCACGGCATCCTGGGCCTGGCGCTTGGTGCCGACGAAAAGAATCGTCTTGCCTCCCGCGCACAACTCTGTGACAAACTTTGACGCGTCTTTGAACAGCTTGAGCGTCTTCTGCAGGTCGATGATGTAAATCCCGTTGCGCTCGCCAAAGATGAATTCCTTCATCTTCGGATTCCAACGCTTCGTTTGATGCCCGAAGTGAACACCCGCCTCGAGCAGCTCCTTCATTGTTATCGTGGCCAATGGGCCTCCTTTTTGGATTGCATCCGGACTGGGATTCCCCTGGCCCGGATTGATCCCGCACTCGCGGGAGATTGAAAAACAGTGGACAGTAGCCAGTTTCAAATGCCAGAACATTTGCTCTTCCTGAACACTGACCACTGCATACTGTCCACTGCAAACGCGTTAGCGCTTGCTGAACTGGAACCGCTTGCGAGCGCCCTTCTGTCCGTACTTCTTGCGCTCTTTTTGGCGCGCGTCGCGAGTCAGCAGGCCTTCAGCCTTCAGCAACTTGCGCAACTCCGGGTTGAACTCGATCAGTGCTCGGGCGATGCCCAATTTCACGGCGTCCGCCTGCGCTGCAACGCCGCCGCTCTTCACGGTGGTCACAACGTCAAAGCTTCCCGCCAGCTCGGCAACGACCAACGTTCGCTTCGCGGCCACACGCTGCTGCTCGGTTACAAAGTATGTTTCGAATTCCTTGCCGTTGACCTTCCACTCGCCCGTTCCGGGACGCAGAAAGACGCGGGCGATAGCCGACTTGCGCCGTCCCGTCCCGTAATACTGAACCAGATCTGCCATTCTTGTTTAACTCCTAGCCTCTAGCTTCTAGCCTCTAGCTAAAAGCCTCAAAATCAGAATCCCCAAACAGCTAAACCAGCGCTAAAAGCTAGCGGCTGGCAGCTACTTCCAGTGCAACCGGCTGTTGCGCCTGGTGCGGATGCTTGTCCCCGCGATAGACCTTCAGCTTCGAAGCCATCGCACGGCCCAACTTACTCTTCGGCAGCATTCCTTTGATCGCCTGTTCCAGAATTTGCTCCGGCTTCCTATTCAAAAGACGGATAAATGACTCTTCGCGCAGTCCGCCCGGAAAACCGGTATAGCGGCGATAAAGCTTCTTCTCGGCCTTCAACCCGGTCAAGCGAACCTTTTCTGCATTGATCACGATGACGTGGTCGCCCATGTCGATGTACGGAACATATTGAGGATTCAGCTTGCCGCTCAACACATCGGCGGCCTTGGTCGCGAGCCGGCCCAGTGTCTGGCCGCTCGCGTCCACTACAAACCACTTGCGGTCAATATCCTTGCCGCTCGGAACAAAAGTGCCCATCTCTCTCCTGCCCTCTAAACGCCCTGCCCGGCAAAGGATTTTCGGGTCGCCCCGCCTGCCGCACAGCCAATCTCAGAAACCTTGCGCAAAAGCGCGCGCTGTCTCGACGCAAACAACACTTGGCCCACGCAAAACGCGCACGGGCCTGAATTCTACCCACGTCCAAACAATCCTGTTCGGGTGAGAACTGCGGGGGCTGGCCCTTAGTGGACTCTGGCCTGGATGAACGCCGGCAAAGCAAAACCGCGT
>Ga0302140_10002606_pt1 | contig 23276 bp, 13 predicted proteins | sample I_Bog_E1_1_FD_202095 | JGI IMG/M metagenome (GOLD analysis project Ga0302140, IMG submission 202095) | Peat permafrost microbial communities from Stordalen Mire near Abisko, Sweden - I_Bog_E1_1 | ecosystem: Environmental > Terrestrial > Soil > Wetlands > Peat | place: Sweden: Abisko, Stordalen... | reverse complement strand
GCCGTAGAGCAGCACGCGCACCATCATGGCCGGCGCATAGGCCGACTGGCCCCGCCCGTCGCCACCCTCATACCAGGCGCGGATGGCGCTCAGATCGAGCGCATCGACTCCGTCCACCAGGAAGCGGCCCAGGTGCTTTTCCGGCAGCCAGTCATGCAACGAAGGAGGCAACAACAGCGACTGGTTCAGGTCGTCGCAGCGAAAACTCTTTCCCATGAACTACATTTTAAAAAAGGCTGGGCATCACCGATATGCCTTTATTGATGCCGGGAATCTATTCCCGACACACTCCTAGTGCCTGGATAGCGCGGCATGCAACTGAGCCGTTGCGTTTTTCCAATCGTTGCGGTCGGAACTATTGACATGGTCATGCCAGGTTGTAAAGGATCTAGGATCCTTGTCGTGACTCAACGCTGCCAGCACTTTTTGATAGGCATCCATCTTGCCCTGAAAATACGCCTGCCCCACCAGATCCTCACCAAGGTCCGCGATCAATCCCTCGGCCATGGCCAGCTCGTTGGGATAGTCTTGGCCCGGCTGTAGGTTTTGCTCCGCCAGCACCGCCCGTGTGAAGTGCTCAGTCACGCCTTCATTCATATAGTGCCCGAAGTTATTCTGGAACTGCGCCTGCGAATTCAAATGGATCGCCTCGTGAAGCGCCGCTTCCACGTCGGAAACATGATTCAGCAGGTGGACCTTTCCTGCCTTGCGGTCGGTGAAGCCGCCCACTGTCTTGAGATCTTCGGCTATCTCATCCGGCTTTTCATTAAGCCCTTTGGCATACTCGGTGTACTGTTTATCAAAAACAGCCGCGTCTTCCGTGTCGACATTGCCGCTTTCCTTGATGAGGTGCTTGGGGGGAAACTTGGCGATGGTGGCGCTCTGTGCAATCGCGAGGTCAACTGCCTTGGCGTCCTTGTCCCAGACCTTCTGCCTGGTGGAATAATCCTTGAGCGCGTCTGGCTTAGGCGAGCGCCGCAGCATTGGACAGGGATCGCTCGTCTGCTGCACAACGTGAGCGAGTTCGTGCGCCAGCAACCGTATGCCCGCCTGGGTGGCAGGAGCGTACTCGCCGGCAGCGAAAACAACGTCGCGTCCCACAGCGTAAGCCCGCGCGCTCAGCCTGTGCGCCGATTCGGCAGCCTTCTCCCCGGTGTGGATACGGACCTGCGCGAGGCTCCAGCCAAATCGCGGTTCCAGCAGAGCGCGGGGCGCGGCGTCGATAGGGCGGCCTGGCGAGTCGAGCCCTTCGGCCACTACCGGCGGCAGCTCCGCCGGCCTCAGCGCGCGAGGCCCAGCCAGACCCGTCCGCAATCGATCGTTTGCCGGTTGTCTTTGTCGCTTCGCGGGATCGCTTGCACTGCCGGCATTCATGAGCGGGAACTCCCCTTCCGCTTTGCTCGCCACCCGTTCCGAAACGCGATCCGCTTCCCGCTCGCTGGAGCCTGACAAGGGACCAATCGCGAGTTTGGCATGTTCTGCCGACCGCGGGCTCGAATAGATGGAAACCCCGCTCAAATCGAATGCGAGTCGACTCACACCGCTCGGATTCCGGTGACCTTGATGGACCTCGCGACCGACCGATGCTGAACTCGCCGCCCTCGTTTTGGGAGCGGCGACCTCATGCGCTGAACGCTTGTTCTGCTGCACAACTGTCCGCATGGCAAGACCCTGGTTCCCTTGAAAATGCGGTGCCCCTTCCCCGTCTTCAGGCCCGCTGGCGTGGTCGGAGTCAGCCGTCAACTGGCTTTCGAAGGCGGACGAACTTACTCTACCCCACGGCAGCGAATCATTTCAAACAATATCGCTGGCGCCGGCGCGCTCATCGGTCTGGCTGCGACCGAAACCTCGGCAGCGTTCAATGGGAATGCCCGTGCGGTTGTTCTCTCCCGGCCGCCATCTCCTCAGGCGGCACCACGCATCCCTCCAACTCGCCGCAGCCGATGTGCTCAAACTGAATGGTCGAGTGGCTGATCTGAAAGTGGTCGCGCAGCACATGATGAAGCCTGGCCAGGATGCACGCGCTTTCGGACGGGGGAATGTCTTCAATCGTCACGTGGCAGGCCAGCGCGCGCGATTGCGAGCCCAGGCACCAGACGTGCAGATCGTGAACATCAATCACTCCTTCTACGTCTTCCATTCCCGACCGGATCTGTTTGAGCGAAATCCCGCGCGGCGTGCCTTCGAGCAGAATGTTCAGCGTCTCGCGCACGATGCCGGCGCTCGACCACAAAATCAACGCGGCAATCAGCAGAGACAAGACCGGATCGATCCAGTTGTGGCCGGTGAGCAGAATTCCCGCGCCACCGGCAATTACCGCCGCGGTTGAAAGCGTGTCCCCGGCCATGTGAATGAAGGCCGAGCGCATATTTACATCGCGCGCCACACCCCACAACAGCGCCGCGATCACGCCGTTCATCACTACGCCCGCCGCCGCCACGATCATCATCAGCCTCGGCTGCACCGCGACGGGATTCGTGAGCCGATGGCTGGCCTCCAATGCGATCCACAGCGAGATCACAATCAGGGTGGCGGCATTGACAAACGCGGCCAGCACCCCCGCGCGCTGGTAGCCAAAGGTGCGCGCATCATCCGCCGGCCGCGACTGAAAATAAACCGCCACAAAGCTGAGCATCAGGGCGAGAAAGTCGGAGACGTTATGTCCTGACTCGGACAGCAGAGCCAGTGAGTGCGCCCTTAGTCCGGCGACAAACGTGACCACCACATACGCCAGCGTAGCCGCCAGCGAAATCCGCAGTACGGTGGTGGTGCGTTTTGCGCCTTTGCCCGCCGGCGCCGCGTGAACATGCATCCCTTAAGTGTAACCGGGGATGGGTATACGGCGCCACTCCTGTGCGGGCGCGTTTCCCAGAGAATTCCGGCCTATTTACTGCCCGGCCTCAGGTGGCTGATATCCAGCGGATCCGGATCCTCGTACACCGGCAGCTGCGGCAGGCCCTTACGCAGCCCGCTCCACCCCTCGGCCACCACAATGCTGTTTTGCGGATTGCCCGGCTGATAGCGCACGCTGCATGGGAATCCCGCCCGGACCTGGCTCTCATCCACCACCGCGCCCATTGCCGTAATGTCCTGCGAACATTCGTAGTCCACGCCGCCCATACGATAGCTGAACAGCAGCATCTTCAGCGTCCGGCCGTCGTCGGCTTCGACCTCGCAAACGTCCAGCAGCGTGCCGTCGACCAGCCTTCCGGACTGTGCCAGGAACTGCCGCCGCTCAAACTCCAGTTCCTCAGCCGTGGGCCGCTTGCGCAACGCCAGCCACGCGATCACGCCTCCCAGCGTGGCGGCGGCAGCGGCCCCGGCGGCAATCTCCCACACGGCACTTGCGAGAAGATTCATCCTGTGGACCCGTCCCGGCGGGTCTCAACTAGAGAATACCCCACATGAATTGCGCCCCGCGCCGTCCCCCCTCCCAGAAGAACAGCCTCATGAATCGAGGTTTTCCCGAATATGGAGGCACTGGCCTTCGGTCCCCGGACGCGAGCACCAGGTGGAGACCGGGCTTGACCGCGGCCCGTTTCCAATTCTGAAGTCGCCCCTTGCAGCCTCGCAAGATGGGGCTGGGGCCGTCTCCGCCTCATGGCCCGATAGCCTATACTCTAGGTTGCATCAATTGGCGACTTAACGCCTTTGGATGAGAAACTTGCGGAGGTTTTTTCTTGGTTTCTGCAGCAGATGCCGCCACAGCAAAGCGTCCCAGCATTCGTTCGACCACGGTAATCTGCGTGCGGCGCAACGGGGAAGTGGTCATGGCCGCCGATGGTCAGGTCACGCTTGGCGATCACGTGCTCAAGCACTCGGCGCGCAAGATCCGCCGCCTCTACCAGGACAAGATCCTCGCCGGATTCGCCGGTTCCACCGCCGACGCATTCTCGCTCTTCGCCCGCTTCGAGACCAAGCTCGAGCAGTATGCCGGCAACCTCAACCGCGCCGCCGTCGAGCTAGCCAAAGACTGGCGCACCGATAAAATGCTTCGCAACCTCGAGGCCCTGCTGCTGGTGGCAGACAAGGGCCAGACCTTTCTCATCTCCGGGTCTGGAGATGTGATCGATCCCGACGAGCCGCTGGCGGCCATCGGCTCCGGAGGCAGTTACGCCACCGCCGCCGCCCGCGCGCTACTCGAAAACACCACGCTCTCCGCCCGCGAGATCGCCGAGAAGGCAATGAAGATCGCCGGCGAAATCTGCATCTACACCAATGACCGGATCACCATCGAGGAGCTCTGAGGCACGATGAGCTGGAGGCCGTTCTCTATAACTCACCACTGCGGAAGAATGACGTTTTAGTGTATGGAGCAGCAGGCTACTAAGGCCTGCGGGTTATGACTAAAATCGGGTGGCCGTTAGCCATTCTCCGGGATTCTAGCATCCATGGACCGTTTCAGGATTCGACCCATGCATGGACCCTTAAAAGAACAGTTTCGCGGCAAACTGCACGAGCCGCGGATTGGTTCCGGGGTCGGTGCTTGTGACCACGCCGAAGTTCGCATTGTTAGTGGTGCAGCATGTGGCGTCTGGCGGCGCGAATTGCTCGCGATTGAATAGATTGAAGAACTCCACGCGTATCTCCATGCCGGAACGATCCTGCTGCCCAAACAAAATTCTCTTGAATGCTGCTAGATCGAAGTTATCCACGCCGTCGGATCGCAGTGTGGAATCGACCCGCGGCTCCGATCCAAAAGTGAAGTCCGCGGGCGCGGCAAAACAGGCGGAGTTAAACCACCCGCGCAGCCGGTTGCGTCCGCGCGCAGCATTGGACTTGGGGCATGAGAGCAACAGATTGGGCCTGGAATTGGCTCCGAACAGAGTGACATCGTTCACTTGGCCGCTGCTGAATACCAGCGGAAAGCCTCTCTGAAATGTGGTGACGCCATCGATGCCCCAATCGCCAATAATCCGGTTCAACGCTCCGCCGATTTGAGCCAGGTAGTGCCGGTTTTGCCCAAAGGGAAGATCGAGCACGTAACTGACCACAAGACGCTGCGGCACGTCTTGCGAAGAGAGTGACCGCTCCCCGCGCAGGTTATTATTGTCCTGAATATTTCCCACGCTATTCTCAAGCCACGCCGTAAGAGTATCGGTATCGCTGATCAGCTTTGAATTTGTATAGGCCGCTACGAGAGTTCCTCCCGCCGCAAATCTCCGTTGCGCGGCAAGTTGAAATGAATGGTAGATACTTGCGAACGATCCTTGTCCTGATAACTCCACACTGGTGTATTGCGGATAGGGCCTGAGCAGTTGCCCTTCCGTTGTGGTCGGAGCCGCCAAAGCCAGCGCATGACCGTTGATAAAGAATGGATTTGCAACCGCGTGCAACAACCTTACAGCGGATTTACCTCCGCCTGCGAACTCTGCCGCCGCTTCAGCCAACAGGCCATCCGAGATCTGGTTGATCTGCTGTGAATACTGGGCCAGATGAGTCCCCTTCGAACCCGCATAGGCGGCCACAAATGAGATCCTCGCGGGCAGCTGCTGCTCCACGCTGAGATTCCATTGCTGAACATAACCATGAGGATGGTTGCCGCGGTCCACCTCAGTAATTGACTGTACCACCTGGGTGAGAAACTGCTGCGTTCCCTCGTCTCCCAGAGATCGACCCGGCGGCGGGGAAATGCCAGTCGGAAAAGGCTGCGAAATGGAGTTATAGGGATGAATGCCGTCGACCGTTCCGGTATAAGTGGTGCTGGCTGCATTCACCATGTCATTATTCGGATTCAAGGCATATGCCACGTAGTCCGGTATCCAGAAAATTCCATATCCCGTTCGAAGCACCATCGAGTGCGATAGGCTGCAAGCGGCTCCAAATCGCGGCGCCACATTATTGGTTGCCAGGTTAACGTTATTCCTTTCAGAAGGCGGTACTAAAAAGACATCGCCCATGACTTGCGGCAACCCCGCGGTGGAAAGCTGATTGAGATAGCTGGCCGCGGCGGGGTCGAAGTAAGACAGGCGATTGAAACGCTCCGACCATGGGCCTGGCAATTCATAGCGCAGGCCAAGATTCACAGAGAGCGCATCCGTAACACGCCAGGTGTCATTGAAGTGAAACGCGCGATACACCTGCTTGCCTGCGGTGAAGGCGGGTACCACGGCCTGAGCTGAGAAATGGTTGTTCACGTTGCTGAAGTTATCCGCGTAGCCCAGTAGGAAGTCAGCCATTGATATGCCGGTAAAGCACGGCTCGCCTACTCCGCAGAAGTCGAATGCGCCGCTGGCGACATTAGTCTGCGCCGCGTCGTCGTAACTCATCTCCAACTGGAAGCCAAAGTGGTAAAGGTGATGGCCGCGCACCAGCGTCAGGCTCGGTGAAAGATTGTATTGCGTGTCTCGATCCTGAATGAAGCTCTGGCCCTGGGAGCACATGATGTTATCGGCAAAGCTGGTTACGCATGGCGTTGGAGGCGTGCGCATCTTTGCCGGAATCGCCGCATTGTAGCCCGCGGGCCAGCCGATGGAAGTCAGATCGAAGTTAGCATTTTTTGGAGAACGCAGATAGGAGAAGTAACTGACGCCCGCATTCACGTCCAGGATGGTCATGGAATTGATGCTGTAATTATATCCGGTCGACAGGGCTCCCGTAGCGTATTGTTCCAGGCATCGATCTTCGCATAGCCCGTTCCGCAGTGGGTCGATGGGGAGATCAAGAACGTTCCAGTAACTCAAGCGGGCAAAGAGCTTCTGCCTTGCGGTAAGATCCCGGTCTATGCGGCCCACCAGCTGATTCTGATTGCCACCGGTATTGGCGACGGTGTTGAAGTTATTGAATGTCCCTGAAGGCGCCACAGTGCCGGGCGCATTAGGCAGCGGCCAGAGAGAAAGGAGAGCCTGCGATGTGGAGTTAATGCGAGTCTCGGGAATGCGATTGCCTTCGAAGGGGACCGGCTGAGACGTGCTGGAAGGACACGCCCCTTCCGCATTGAGCGCGCTATCGGCGCAAGGATCGAGGATCGCGGCGCTGAGCGCGGAGAAATCGCCTCGCCGCTCAGGCTCCGTGGGAACAGTCGCCGTAAATGGGCTTCCAGTGCGCAAACGGAAGCCTTCCCAGTTGGTAAACCAAAAGGTGCGGTTGTTCTCGCAGCAGTGGCGCACACTCAGCGGACCGCCTGCTTCCGCCCCAAATTGATTTTGCACCCACGGCGGGCGAGGCTTTCCAACCTGATTGAGGAAGAAATCATTCGCGTTGAAGACCCGATTCCGCAGATATTCGTACGCTTCGCCGCGAATAAACTGGGTGCCGCTCTTGGTGCTGAGATTTGTAACTCCACCTGCGAACCGGCCCCACTCGGCGGGTAGATTGCCGGTCTGCACCTTAAACTCCTGAATCGAATTCTGAATCGGAATCAGGATCGGCATGTTGATGTAACTGATGTTCAAAGGTTGCCCGTCGAGATATTCCACGCTCTGATTCCCGAAGGCTCCACTTACCTGGTAGTTACCCCAGCCGAACGGGTTAACGCCCACCGGCGTTCCCAAGGCGCTGCCCTGCGGAACTACCGATGGAGCGAGCGCGATGAGGTTGAATACATTTCTTCCGTTCAGCGGCAGCTCGTTTGCTTCGCGCCGCTCAACCACTGTGCCCAGGCTTGAGGACTCGGTATCGAGCCGGGGCGCGCCGCCTTCCACCGTCACGCTCTCCGATACCGAACCGAGCTCCATCTCGAAGTTCACTTCAAGCGCATCCTGCACATGGAGGATAATTCCGGATTCAATAACGGCGATAAATCCGATTTTTTCGACTTCGATGCGGTAGCGGCCCGGCGGCAGGTCGGGGACATAATAAATGCCGGCCTGGTTCGTCAGTCCGTGATAGCTGACGCCCGTGCTGGTATTGATCGCCTGCACGCTGGCGGCGTTTATGACAGTGCGGTGCGAATCGGTGATGCGTCCGGTCAGAGAAGCGGTCGTCGATTGCGCCCGGAGTACGTGCGAAAAATGCAGGGCGGACAGAAACAGGAAAGCTGCGAGAAGTCCTCGGTTCGGCCTCTTCGTCCTCTCTGAGGCTCCGTTATGCAACACTCCTCCGACGACACCCGGGGCGGATCGAATCTGATTAGAGCCGGCTTCAACCAACCGACTCGAACCATTCCGGCTCGCACCAATATATACGGCTTCGCCCGAAGATGTGTACCACTGGATATGGAAGTTTTTTGGGGTAACCTATCTCACACAATTTTCTGGAAAACCCTTCATGCGCTGGCGTATAGTTTCTGCTCGTGAGAGGCGCTCTCGTTGAGCAGTGACGCAAACACGGTCAGGCGAATCGCTCTGCCCGGCCAATTCGACTTGCTTCCCGTGCGACGAGCCGAAGGGTTGCGCATGCACGGTCCGCTTCGCGACTCGGTGGGTGTGATTCCGCAGCCCGCCGGAGGCGACGAGGTGAGCGATGAAACGCTCATCTCACTGTTGCGCGTAGAGGATGCTGATGCGCTGGACGTGTTGTTCTCGCGCCACTCCAGGCTCGTATACAGCATCGCCCTCCGGATTCTGCGTGATGCCGGCGAGGCGGAGGAGGTGGTTCAGGACTGCTTCCTGTATGTCTACCGCAAGGCGTTTTCGTTCGAGCCGTCGCGAGGCAGCGTGAAGGTGTGGATCATCCAGATGGCCTATAGCCGGGCGCGGGATCGGAAGGCCCACCTTACACGCAGGGGATTTTATCTGCGCACGGATATAGAGTCGGATATTCTCGAAGGTACACTCGTAGGAAATACCGATGTAGAGCGGGAAATTGGTGCGAAGGTCGATTTTGACCGGTTGCAGTGTGCCTTTGAAGATCTTACGGAATTGCAATATGACACGCTGAAGATGTTTTACTTTGACGGCCTTGAGCTGAGAGAAATCAGCGAGCGGCTTCAAGAATCCCTGGGCAACATACGTCATCATTTTTACCGGGGTCTCGAACGGCTGCGCAGAAGCGCGGTGATTAAAGGATTGCGGAATCATCGTCATGCAAAGGACTGAAGGAAGAGAAGATCACGAACGATTCAAAGAGCTCAGCGCACTGGCCGATGCCCGCTCGCTGAGCTCGAGGGAAAGGCTCGACCTGGAACGCCATCTGGAGACTTGCGGCGTATGCCGCGATATCCGCGACCAGTACCACGCTATAGGCGCTGAGGGCATGGCATTCCTGTCGCAGGACCAGCCGCTGAGCGAAGAAGCCGAGAGATGGAACAACAGCGCAACCAGGGTAAGACTGCTCTCGGCCGTACATGCACATGGCGCGCGAAGGGTGCGGTCCATCCTGGACGGCCGGGGATCCGGCGCGCCTCGCCGGCAACTGTTTGCCGGACGGGAGGAATTCGTTGTTGCCGCGGCGGCGTGCCTGATAATTGCCGTGGCGATCAGCGCGTATCTCATCGGCGAGCAGAAGAATGCTGCCAATACGCGCAGATTGCAGGCGAGTGTGATTCCGATTCAGCCGCCGGCCACCTCCGAAAAGCAGGATTTCGCGAGTCGCTTGGCCGACGATGCAGCCCTGATTTCCAGGTTGCGCGAGCAGATCTCCCAGCGTGACCGCGAACTCGCGCGCTTGCACACGGAAGCGGGCCTTGCCGAGACCCGAATCAGCGGCCTGGCGAGCCTGAATCGCGATGCGGAGGATAACCTTCGCCAGCTAAAGGCCGAACGCGACAAACTGGTCAGCCAACTCGGCGCGGCTGAAAACGCTTTCCAGAAGCTGCAGGCAGATTTCAATGTCCTCAAGACCGACCATGACCGCTCGCTGCTGCGCGAGGCCTCGCTGGAGTCCGACGTTACATCGCTTACGGCGCAGAACCGCGACCAGGAGCGCCGCGTAAAAGACGACGAACAGTACCTGGTGTCGGACCGGGATATTCGAGAGCTGATGGGCGCGCGCAAGCTCTATATCGCCGACGTCTTCGATGTCGATAGCGCCAGCCGTACTCGCAAGCCATTTGGCCGCGTGTTTTACACGCAGAACAAGTCCCTCGTCTTTTATGCATTCGATCTGGATCACCAGCCCGGCGTCAAGAATGCCAGCGATTTTCAAGTGTGGGGGCAGCGGGATTCAGAGTCAAACGGGGCGTCGCACCCCATGAATCTTGGCATTCTGTACATGGACAATGAGTCCAATCGCCGCTGGGTACTGCGCTCCGACGATCCGCAGCAGTTGGCGGAAATCGATGCGGTTTTCGTCACCATTGAACCTCATGGCGGCAGCCAGAAGCCCACGGGAAAACCACTGCTCTATGCTTTGCTGCGGAAAGAAGCGAATCATCCCTAGGCCTCTCACTTCCAGGCGCGGTTCGCCAAAACGCCTGTGCCTTCTTTGATGATGTGGAGTTGATGGGCTTGAGCGCTGTAAACGTCCCCCCCTCTTGCAGGCCGAACGCCGATGACCGGCGGGAGTATGTGCTGTTTCAAGCGCTGTTTCAAGCCGCATCCAAAAAATGGAAATTCGATTCTTCATCGCTGGTACAAGTGCAAGCGGCGCCTCGTAATACTCTGCGTGGAGTGTAACTCCGCGTTTAGAAATTCCTGGAGGCACCATGTCAAAATTGAGAGGCGCAACGTCCGGCCGCGCAATCGTGTGCGGCTTTCTCAGCGTAATTCTCCTCTTTTCGTGCCCGTTCGCACTAAGAGCCCAGTCGACCTACGGAGCCCTGACCGGCACCGTTACAGACGCAACGGGGGCGGTGGAACCAGATGCAACCGTTACTCTTACCAACACAGGAACTGCGGAAAAGCAAGTCCAGGACACCGGCGAAACCGGGCTTTATTCTTTCGTGAACCTCGTGCCCGGTCAATATCGCCTCACCGTTGAGAAAACCGGGTTCAAGCGCATCGACCGGGAGAATATCACCATCCAGGTGCAGCAAACCGCCAGGGTCGACGTAGCCCTCCCGGTCGGCGGGCTGAGCGAAACCGTCACTGTCACCTCCGATGTGCCGCTGCTGCAGCCCGAAACCTCGTCGCTCGGCCAAGTGGTGGAAGAGCGCAATGCGGATGAGCTTCCGCTCAACGGAAGAAACATCTTTTCGCTCGTCGAGGTCGCGCCCTCCGTGGTCATGCAGGGCCAGGCCGGAGCCACGGCCACCGGCCAGAACCCGTTCTCGTGGGGCAACTTCCAGATCGGTGGTGCATTCGCCAACCAGAGCGCGGAATACCTGGACGGGCAACCGCTCAATATCGGCTATATCAACCTGCCGATTCTTATTCCCACGCAGGACTCGGTGGGAGAATTCAAAGTCCAGACCAACAACATCGGCCCGGAATGGGGCAAGGTGGCAGGCGGTGTTCTGAACCTAAGCACCAAGAGCGGCAGCAACGCCTTTCACGGCGAGGCCTATGAGTACATCCGCAACAAGGTGCTTAATGCGAACAACTGGTTTTCGAATTACGGCGGATTGGCCAGGGCGCCCTGGATACAGAATCAGTTTGGCGCTAACGCGGGAGGAAGAATCATCAAAGACAGGACCTTCTTCTTCTATAGCTATGAGGGCTTCCGGTTGCGTTCCTCGGCCCCATGGGTGGACACGGTCCCAACGGCTGCTATCCAAACGCAGGTCGCCAGCGGCGGGCCCGTCGATCTCAGCGCGCTTGCAGCTGACCCGCACGTGAACGTCTCCGCAATCATCGATCCCTGCGGCGGAAATGTCACCAATACGCCGGGAGCGTTGGGAAATGGCGGTTGCGCTTCGAACACCTACACACCCACTCAATTCGCCGGGACCCCCAACTATTTGACAATTCCGGCAAACCGCCTCAACCCGACGGCTGCAAAACTGATGCCGATTCTCTGGCCGGCTCCGACAAACAGCAACACGACCGACAATTTTGTGGGAAGCTATGCCCTCGGCGGCAATCAGAACCAAAACCTCGTGCGCATCGATCAGAAGATCAACGATAAACAGCAACTCTTTGGCCGTTTCAGCCAGTGGAACAACCTGAATCAGCCCGAGGATCCGGAAGGCAAGGGGCTCTGTCTCGATCGCTGCACTGAGACAATGACCTCGAAAGGGATCGCTGTTGGCTACAACTACGTCTTCACGCCGAACGTGATCGGCAACCTGGACGTGTCGGCCACTCGCTTCAACTACCTTCGTACTCCGAAGAATTCAGGCTTCGACTTTACAACGATCGGTTGGCCCTCCGCGTTCAATACAGAGTTGTCGCCGTCGGAAAAAACGCCTCCCACGATGGTCGTCCAGGGCGAATCCGACGATCTGACCAGCAGCCAGGGACAGAGCTATATCGTCGACCATGACTCCCAATATTGGGTCGCCCCCTCTATTACCCTGGTTCGTGGACGCCATACTTTCCAGCTTGGCTTTCAGCACGAGATCACGTTGGATGACTACGCCCAGAGCAACATCATCAGCGGTTGCATCGGGTTTGGCGGATCATTCACGGAGGACTACAACACGGCCTCCGATCCGACTGCTTCCGGCGCCGGGGCTCCTCTCGGCACTGGCAATCAGTTTGGTCTTGCGGACTACCTGTTGGGATGGGGCGGAAGCGCCGGCCAGCAAACAGGCAATCACTTCTTCGGCACGGCCGTAATTCCCAACCTGGTGGCTGGAAAACAGACTCTCACCGCTGGATTCGGCAACGATACGTACCATGCGAGCAGCAAACTGACATTCAACTTCGGTCTGCGTTACGAGTACCAGAGCCCATGGTCAGAGCGGCACAACCGGCAATCTTACTTCAACCCGACCGCGGTCGACCCGCTCGCAGCCGCGGCCATCGGCACGCCGGGTGGACCCACCTCCTCGGTGCTCGGCGCTGTGGGACTGGTTCACAGTTCCACACGGAGCAGCCGCTACAACCTGAACGAGAACAAGATCGGGATTGCGCCGCGCATTGGGTTCGCCTACTCGATCGACGCCAAGACCGTGGTGCGCGGCGGCTATGGAATCTTCTGGATTCCGCTCGATGCCAGTTGGGCGACGAATCCTCTCAATGACCCGGCAAACTCCATTTCAACGGACTACATCGGGAACAATGGAAGCGTGCGGGTTCCCACCAACACGGTGGCCACTCCGTGGCTGAACTTTGTCCAGCCTCCCGGCGCGAGCATCGCCGCAAACGGATTGCCTCAGGTCGCGGTGGATGAAGAAGGCGGATCGAACCCCACGTTCGAGAATCCGGATTACGCCTACGGCTATATGCAGCAATTTAATTTCGACGTCCAGCGCACACTGTGGGGGGGGTGGTTCGCGGACGTCGCGTATGCCGGCAACAACGGCACCCATCTGCCGGCCTACAACCTGGAGGTCGACCAGATAGGGGATAACTACCTCGCCCAGGCTGCCGTACAGGCGGCCGCGGCGGGCGGTGACGCGACTGTGGCGAGCATCGCCCAGTCGGTGACGAATCCATTTGCCAGCATCGCCGCGCCAGGCAGTTCGATGTCCTCGGCGAAAACCACTACCGGGCAGTTATTGCGCCCATTCCCCCAGTACAACGGCGTGCAATATGCCGGTGCGGGAAACTTCTCCAGCACCTACAACTCTCTTCAGGCCACGTTGCAGAAGCGCTTCGCCGGCGGGGGCACGCTTTTGGCTGCCTACACCTGGGCCAAGCTGCTCAGCAATACCGACACCATTACCTCCTGGCTGGAAGCCGGCGGCAAGGGGGGAATCCAGGACGCGAACAATCTGCGCGCCGAGAAGTCCCTCTCCTCGCAGAACGTCCCGCAGCACCTCATCATCAGCTACGTCCTCGACCTGCCAATCGGCAAGAACAAGCCGTTGCTCGGCGATGTTTCGCCTCTAGCCAACAAAGTCATTGGCGGCTGGGGACTTGACGGCGTGACGACCTTCCAGAATGGCTTTCCCATCAACATCAGTGAGGGGAGCAGCAATGGCGCCAACTACTTTGGCGCCCCCGGACTGCGTCCCAACGTCGTCTCCGGTTGCAACAAGAAAACTGGCGGGAGCCCGAGCGCGCGTGTCAAAAGCGGGCTGGCTGGCAATGCCGGTTGGATCAACCCGGCATGCTTCACCGTTCCCGCAGCCTACACCTTCGGGAACGAACCACGCGTCGACAGCCTGCAAGCCTCCGGCATCGACAACTGGGACATCGCCATATTCAAGCACACCACCTTCGGCCCGGATCAAAAGCTTGGCTTCGAGTTCCGGTGCGAGATTTTCAACACCTTCAACCATGCGCAGTTCAACCCTCCGGCCAACGGAGCGAACACGGGAAGCTTCGGCGACGTCACCGGTCAGTACAACAATCCACGGCTTGTGCAGTTTGCAGGCAAGATCGTGTTCTAAGGGAGATATCTCATCCGAGGGAGTGCAGCCATGCACTCCCTCGCCTCCAAGTGCAGTTTCAGAATGCTGCGCGCATGAGCCAATTTCCGTTCATGATGTACCGGTGGCCTTGGTAACAGCGTGAACCAACGATGGTCAGCATTCCTCGTCACCGCGCCGCCGTGGCACACTCGGCGACACAAACAAAATCCTTGGTACATGCGTCGGCGATTACGTAAGCCATGATGATGATTTCCTCGTTTCCTCGCGGGCGCATCGCTGCCAACACCCTGCTTTTCCAAGGATATAGGGTCTGTGGGCATTGACTCCGTGAACCGAATCACGAGAGGCGGAAATCCGATTCCCACGACGGGACCAGTTTGGCAAGAAATCGGCTGGAACTTAAGGTCAAGCGTCAGTGACTGCCGCAGGGCTAGAAAATCCCCACTCGCAGTCCAGTGCTGACTCCAACGGTCGACATGCTGCCGAAGGTAAACTGCGGCCACATCTGGTATTCCAAGTCCGCCACCCGAACGTGAATCCTGCGGCTCAAGCGATAATCCAGCCCCCCGCCCGCCGTCACCACCAGGTAGCGTCCCGTTGCGTAGTTGTAGGGGAAATTGAAATCTCCAAACCCGATCAACCCCTTGGCGTAAGGCTGGAATCTTCTGAAGTTGATGTGGTACCGCGCTCCCACGGACTACGTCTCCACATGCACATCGGCCGTCTGGTGATACTCCAGCCATCGCGCTTCGCCCTCCACCCCGATGCCCCGGTGGGTGTCCGCGTCAACAAACGCAGAGTAGCCGAGCAGCTTGCGCTCGCCGTACTGAACGTAATAGCCCGAGCCAGTACCCCCGGCCGAGATCTTGTAGCCTCCCGCGTCCGCTGCCGGCGCTACCTGCGCCGAGGCCCTCGTCGCCAGTCCCGGACCTGTCGCCAGCAATCCGCCCGCGACCGCCGCACTCAACCAGAAGCGACGCCCAAACCCGATAATATGAAGTCCACCCAAAAATTTCTGAAAGATCGTCATCTCTAGCCTGCCCAGGGCTTCCATTCGTTCCTATACATCTAGTTTGTGATCACAACCGTCACGTTCTGGTAGTGGATGACATTGCTGTTCGAGCCTGTACCGGTCACCTGGATCACGTAGGTTCCGGCCGCTGCTTTCGTCGTGGTAAACCCGCTGCAACCGGTCGAGAGCATGGCCGCTGCGGTTAGAGCCCCCGCCAGGATCATGGTCAGCATCGATCGCGTCCGCTTGCGCGTCCGACCAACCAGCCAGCCGAAGAAACCGCTCAGTGGCAGCAGGATGCCGGCCATGTACAGGCCGCTGCCGGCTGGACGGGAATTCATGGCCGCGGCTCCGCCGGTCAGTGGATTATTGGTATCGATGGTCAACTGCACGCTGGCAGTCGCGTTCGCCGCGAGGCTCATCGTCGGACTGGAGAACTGGCATGTCACCCCGGACGGCATAGACGCGCAGCCGAGCCCGATCGTATCGCTGAAGCCGCCGTTCGAAACCAGGTTCACCGTCAGTGTCGAGTTTTGCGAGGCGGCCATCGTAACCGAAGCCGGAGTGGTCGTGAGGCTGAATCCCGCGGGGGTGCCGCTGATCGTCACAGACTGCGATGTGGACGGACTGTGAGCGCTATCCCCGCCGTAAGAGGCCACGATCGTATAGGTTCCCGTCGCCAGACTGGGTGTGAGCGTGGCCACTCCGTTGGAGTCCAGCGGCGACGATCCGATGGTATCTGTTCCGCTCTTGAAGGTCACGGTTCCGGTCGGCGTGGGGCTCGCGTTCCCGGCGACAACCGCAATCAGGATGGTCTGCGGGTTCGCTCCGGTGGTTGTCGATGTGCCCAGATCCGTGGTAGTCGGAATCAGTCCGATCGTAAGGGTCGCCGAAGCAGAGATGCTCGGCGAGTTGTCCGTATCGCCGCCGTAGCTGGCGGTAATGGAGTAGCTGCCCGATCCGAGCGTAGTGGCAGCCGTGTACGTTGCTGTTCCACCCGCAAGGGTTGCCGTTCCCAGCATCGCCGTGCCTGCCATGAACGTGACAGTGCCCGTCGGCGCCACGCCTGTGCCGGTTACTGTCGCGGTGTACGAAACCTTGCCACCCACTTCGACCGCAGCGGGCGACACCGTCAAATCCGTGGCCGAAGTTGCCAGGTTGACTGTCAACGGGAAGGATGGCGATTGGCTGGCGCCGTCATTCGCGTCGCCCCCATACGCCGCCACAACCTGATAGTTACCCGCCGCCAGGACAGGATTGACGGTCGCCGCTCCGTTGCTCAGATTCGCGGTGAGCTTTGTCGTCCCAATCGTGAATGTCACTGTGCCGGTTGGCGTCAGCTTCGTGGCGCCATCGCTCACCGTTGCAGTGATCGCCAACGCCTCTCCTGCCGTTCCCGCCTTCGCCGCCACAGTTGTCGATGTGGGCGCGGTGGTTACGGTCTGCGGGATGGCGGTAGCGCTCGCTGTGCCATTGTTCGCGTCACCCCCGTAAGTGGCCGTGATGGAATGCGTCCCAACCGATAGACCCGGGTAGGAGACGCTCGCCACTCCCGGATTGCCGGCCTGAGGAGTGGCGGATCCGATCTTGTCGGTGCCGTCGGCATAGAAATTGACCGTACCGGTGAACGGGCTGCCCGACGACGAAATCAAAGTTGCAGTGAACGTAACCGCAGTCGCGTAAACCGATGGACTCCCCGACGACTGGAGCGTCATAGTGCTGGAGGTCTGCACATCCTGGGTTAGAGTCAAGGATGAACTCGCCAGAACCACCGCGGAGATCGAAGGGTCCGGAACGTAATCCGCGATGATCTGGTGCGATCCAATGGCCAGCCCGGAGGTCGCGTACTGCGCCACTCCGGAGGCCAGATTCACGGTGCCCAGCGGATTCGTTCCATCCATGAATACAACCGAGCCGATCGGCGCCACTCCGCCTGTGCCCGAGATTGCCACAGTCGCCGTAAAGGTCACCGGGCTGCCCACCGTCGACGGGCTCCCGCTTGAGGTCAATCGCGTCGTCGTGCCCTCTTGCACTGCCTGGGTATACGAGGGCGAACTGCTGGAAAGATGCGACGGGTCGTTCAGGTTGCTGTAGCTGGCAACAATCGCATGCTGCCCCACGGCCAGCGGCGAGGACGCCGAAGTCGGGCAGGTCGCTGAGTACGTATCCTGCGAATTCGCGGTCGAAGCGTAGTTCAATGCGCCGCACGAGATACCAGCCGGGCCGGTGACGCTATTGAATGTGTCTGCGATGCTTACCGTTCCAGTAAGCTTACCCGTGCCCGTGCCTGTAACCACGGTTACCGTGAATGTCACCAACTGTCCATAACCCGATGGGTCCGGGTTCGACGCCACCAGGGTGGTCGTCGAGTTGACTGCCAGCACAGTTCCAACCAGTTCGATATTGAGAGGCGAATTCGCCGTCGCGCTGGTCACGTCGATATTCGTGCTGAGCGGACCCGAAGCCGCCGCCAGCGTCGGGGCAAACACCGCTCCCACCGTGCAGTCGGCCGCGACCGCCATGAATTGCGTGGTGTCGGAAGCGGGCGCACTGCTGCAAGTCGTCGTGGTCGCGTCCAGCTGCGCATCGGCAGACGGATTGATCGCCGTCAAATCCAGCGCTGCGTTTCCATCGTTCTCAATTGTTACCGGGACCGGGACCGACAGCGACCCCTGCCTCACCGGTTGCGTGATGTCGAGCGCCACAAAATTGCCCTGGATCTCCAACGCCAGCATATCCAGCCGGTCGGCGACATAGAGATCTCCCACTCCGTCCAGGGCGAGTCCGGTCGGACCATAGATTGCGATCTTGCCGAATGCACCGTCGAAATAATAATCGCCGGAAGCGTCCAGGGCCAGGGTTGAGATTTGGTTTGTGGCGGAGTTTACCTTTCTGACCGCCCGGTTCTGAGTATCCGCGATGAAAACGTTCCCCGCCGCGTCCGCTGCCACCGCAGAAGGGGCATAGAGCTCCGCAGCCCCCGCTGCTGCTCCGTCACCGGAGTATCCGGCTGTACCGGTTCCCGCGAAGGTACTGATGAGGCTGGCCGGGGTGATGTTGCCGTTGCTGTCGGCAGCCACCCGCCGTATGCGGTTGTTGGCCGAATCCGGTATATAGAGATTGCCCGAACCATCGAAGGCAACTGCATAGGGGCTGTTCAGCTCGGACAGCGTTGCCAATACGCCGTCTTGGTTATAACCTGCGGTCCCGTTCCCGACCACCGCCGTGATCGTGCCGGTTGACGCGGATACCACCCGGACCATGGCGTTATTCGTGTCTGCAATATAGACATTTCCGCTCCGATCGATGGCCACGCCGCCAGGCGCGTTCAGCATCGCCTGCGTCGCGGGGCACCCGTCTCCCCACGCGTCCGTACGTCCAGCGCACATCGTCGTGCTGGTGGCGCCTCCAGCCAAGGTGACGATCTGACCGCTGGCGGCCACGATCTCTCGCACCACATCGTTGTTGGTATCGGCGATATACAGGTTTCCCGCGCCATCCACAGCCACGCTATTCGGGTTATTCACCTGTGAACTCGACGCCGGACCGTCTCCTGAGTTGCCCGGATTACCGTTGCCCGCAACGGTCAATATGATTCCCGCCTTAGCGCAGATGGTTCCGGCGATTACCTCGCTGGCCGCCTTTGCGCACACCATCCGGATGCGCTGATGCGCCGTATCGGCGATATAGAGGTTTCCCGCGCCGTCCAGCGCAAGGCCGCCGGGAAGGTTCAATTCCGCACTCGTAGCTGGCTTTCCATCTCCGACGTTGGTGCTGTCATACAGGCCCAGTTGTCCGGCAACTGGAAGAACATTGCCCGCAACCAGAACTCCCAGCGGCCCCGTGCCGGTGCCGGAGACATAGGCCGTACCCAATATGGCTTGAATCCCGTTGACGCTCCCCAGCAACACCACCGCGCCCATGCGCATGCCGGGGGCGGAAGGAGTGAAGCTTACCGACTGCGAACAGCTGGTCTTTGCGCCGCCTACCGTCAGGATCGCACCAGAGCAGGAGACCCCGGCGCCGGGCGCGAAATCGAGCCCTGCCTGCCCCTGCGTTAAGACCTCAACCTTGCTGACCGTCCCCGACACGAGGGCCGCGACCGTCACGTTCTGTTCGCCCGCCGTCGAGCCCACGGCCTCAGGACCGAAGTTCAATGCCTGTCCGTAGGCAAAGGCTGCGGATAGCAGCAATGCCGACAATCCTGCAACACCGCCCATTCGGCGATTCACCGCTGTAATAGTGCATTGGGAATTCAAAAAAAGCGACTTCCGGCAGGCGATCCTGTCTGTGGCAAGGCTCATGTCCAACTCCGTGACCGATTTCTCTAAACTCAATATCGGCAGATCGGCTGTTCTGGTACAGTTCGGACAACCGCCCGGCGGCGGTGAGCGCTGCCAATTCGCGACGCGACAAACAGCCTTCTCTTCTGTCTCGGCCCTGAAAATCTGTGCAGATGCTGATGATTCAATGCTTGCACAGAAACTTTCTCGCTGAGAGGCGAAACCCTTCCCAATGCCCCGAAAGGTGTACAGATTTGGCAAAGTTTTCCAGGCCTTGTGTGGGAGTGGGAAAGTCACGCGGTCGAAGCGGGAATCAAAGGATGGGCCGATGACCGCCGGGTGCCGATCGTGAAATCGCACCGCAGGGCGAAGATCGCTGCCGCTGGCACGCAGCTTGCCGTCAGACCCGCGATTCGCGCTGCCAGACAGCCGCGTCGAAGCTGTGAACACTGACATAGCCTTGAGAAAGGTAGAGGTCGATGGCTTCACGGTTGGCTTCAGTTACGGTGAGGGAAATTTCCGAGACGCCCAGGCGCATGAACCAGTAACTCGCCAGGGAAAGAAGCTGGCGCGCAAGGCCGCGACGCCGGAAGTTGGGATGCACGCAGATCTGGGTGATGTGCCCGCTCTCGGGACTGACCCGGGAGCCCAGCACCAGGGCCGCGAGCTCGCGCGTCCCATGATCGACGATCACGTGCGAGGCCTGGGGGGAGAATACGCCGCAGCCCGAGTAGCGGACAATGTTGTTCAGAAAACGCATGGACCCGTTGATGGAGCGGTATTGGTCGTTGATCAGCGAGTCGGTGTGGCCCGCATAAGCGGCCGAGATGAGCCGGGCGGCCGCGGTCAGGTCGTCGTCCGACCAGGGACGGAGCTGGAGATCGGGCGGCAGGTTGACGTGAGGAGGAGTTGAATGGCGCTGAAGATTCCGAACCAGGTTCTGGGCCAGGCTTTGGGTGAGGTCCTGCACCATGAACAGGCGGCGGTAAATATCGAATCCGGCATCGCGAAAAATGGCCGAGTGTGCGCCGGATGGGTGGAGCAGGAGCTGAGATTCGACCCGGTCGACGTGCGGCGAGTTGAGCAGCAACTCCAGCAAATGGCGGAGCAGGGTCTCTTCGATAGCGTGGGCGGCGGTTTCGTCGCGGTTCGGCCCGGCAGGGGCGAAGGCGTCGCCGATGATGGCCTTGGTTTCCTCATAGACGCAGAAGACGAATCCAGCGACCTGAGAGTCCTCGAGGGCGGCGTAACCAGGCAACATGTGGTTGTCCAGATACTGCATCAGCAATCGCGAGGAGACCTTATAGTCCCAGTGCAGGCGGCCGGTCCATAGTTCCGACTCAGCGTCGAGGATCGGGCGCAAGTTGGAGGCGGAGAAGTGCCGCAGGTCCAAAATCTCGATGGATGCGCCCAATTCCATGCCTCTCCGGGTTATGTACGAGCTGTTCAAAGTGTCTTTACGAATTAGAACTCTCTGCGCTCACTGTGACACGACTCGCGCCCAAACGCAACTAACCCAGCAAGTTACCGTCGGCCCACGAGATAGACCTCAAGGCCTTGCTCCGGCCACGCAAAGAGCTGATCGTAGCGGCGGCCTTCAAGGTACTCCGCAAGGTCTTCAGCGGAGTGGAGATCGGTCCCGTGACGGCCCGTGACCCTGACAACCAGCAGGTGCTGCTCGTCGGGAACTCCGCTTTCTTCATAATTGACGACTTCGCGATTGCGGTAGAAGGAGAGACCATACTGGATGTCGCGCCGCACACGAAATACGGCAATCGTGCCATCGGGCGGCAGGAAGTCGGTCAGCCGGTTGGCGAGCGGGCGGGCCGAGTAGGAGCGATCGAGGAGGTTGATGACGCGTTTGGTGGCTTCGATCTGGGGGATGCCAAAGAAAGGTCCCACCCCGTAAAGAAAGAGCACCAGCACCACCAGAACCCCGGAAGTGGCCAGTCGCAGCCGGGCGACTCCGAAGCCCTTGGTGACGATGAGGATGAGGAGCGCTGCGCCGGCACCGGCCAGAAACCCGGCCGCAAGCGCCCTGGTGGGAGGCACTTGAACACCATGAGAGACGAACCACGGTACCAGCAGGATGCCCATGGTCATGGCGCCGCAGAGGGCCGAGTGGCCGAGGAGGATCCAGCGATTGAGGCCCGGCCTGCGGCGGCGGAAAAGATAGTCCCCGGTGAGGATGGCGATGGGCGGAATGGAAGGGAGAATGTAACCCGGAAGCTTGGACTGGGAGAAGGAGAAAAACACAATCGGAATCAGCGCCCAGAGGACCAGGAACTCAGGAAAAGCATCGCCCGGCCGATTGACGTTGGGCTTCCGGTCGCCGCGGGCTCGGCGCAGGCGCCACTCGGCCACCGAAGTCTGGACGCCGTCGATCAAAGCGCGCACGGCAATCACCGTCCACGGCATGGTGGCCAGCAGAACCACGGCGATGTAGTACCAGAAGGGCTGCTGGTGCTGGTAGCGGTCGGTGGCGAAGCGCTGCAGATTATGTTCCAGGAAGAACTCGCGGAAGAATGTAGGATTCAGATGCTGAACGGCGATGAACCAGGGCAACACCATCGCAAAGTAAAGGACGATGCCGGGCCACCACAGGGAACGGCGAAGGATGGACCATTCGCGGCGAAGAAAAGCGAAAGCAACCAGGATAATGGCGGCCAGAAAAGGTGCGACGGGGCCCTTGGCGAGGGTGGCAAGACCGGTGAAGAAGTAGATGTCGTAGAGCCAGAATTTCGAGCCGGTTTCATACCAGGCGTACCAGCCCAGCAGTCCGATGGCCAGCGGCGCCGCCATCTGCATGTCCGTCGATGCCCCGCGGGAGAAGCCAATGATCCCCACGCAGGCGACGGTGATCAGAGCGGCGTCAAGATGGCCCCCGGGCCGGAATCGTCGCATATGGACGTAGATGAGGGCGATCATCACGAAGGCGAATGTGGTAGAAGGGAGCCGCGCGCTCCAGTCATGTACGCCGAAGTCTTGAAACAGAAACATGGCGCGCCAGTAGTAAAGGGCCGGCTTTTCAAGCCATGGCTTCCCGTAGAGGTAAGGGGTGACGCAGGCCACCAGGCGGCCCTTGATGGTGTGGGCCGAGTCGAACCGGTCCAACATTTCATGGGCGATCTGCGCATAGCGGGGCTCGTCCGCGCCCACCAGGCCCATGCCGTCGCCGCCCAGGATGGGAGTCAGCCCATAGAGGAGAAAGAAGACGGTGAAGAAGAGAAAGACCGACGCCTCGGCAACCGACGAGATGCGCGGCATGCGGGGACGCCATCGCCTGGCCCTCGAAAAAATCGATCCGCCTGTTGGAGGCGAGCTCGAAACGAGCGAGCCTGGATCAGGCTTGCCCGGAAGCGGCGAAACCTCGCTCGATTGGCCTGGGGCTGACTCCATCAGCGGCAGTTCTCCAAATCCGGCAGTCGCGGGAAACATAACTTCTCAGGCTTCGGCAGCGGTGCAGCTCCCGCCAGTTCCCGGCGAGAGGGCGGCGAAGCGGTTCCCCAGTTGAGATGCTTCGAATGGACCCTGTTCAAGCGGCCCGGATGCTCTGCGGCATCTCGCACAAGGCTAACAGATCCGGGTCTCATTCTTAAGCGGGTCGGGAATCGGGACAGGGCAATCGCATGAACATCAATTGAGCCCGAGGAGTTCGGCACGGTAGCGGTCGGAGGTAGCGGCGATGATTCTTCGCGTTTTGATGCTTTCTTTTCGTTTGACCGGATCGAGGCGGATG
>Ga0302140_10002600_pt1 | contig 23293 bp, 15 predicted proteins | sample I_Bog_E1_1_FD_202095 | JGI IMG/M metagenome (GOLD analysis project Ga0302140, IMG submission 202095) | Peat permafrost microbial communities from Stordalen Mire near Abisko, Sweden - I_Bog_E1_1 | ecosystem: Environmental > Terrestrial > Soil > Wetlands > Peat | place: Sweden: Abisko, Stordalen... | reverse complement strand
GCGCATAGAAGCGACGCTGATCGAACTGGCCGAGGTCGAGGGCTGTTCGCTGATCCTCACCACCGGCGGCACCGGCCCGGCGGCGCGCGACGTCACGCCCGAGGCGACGGAGGCGGTGTGCGAACGCATGATGCCGGGCTTCGGCGAACTCATGCGGACGCGCAGCCTGCTCGAAGTGCCGACGGCGATACTGTCGCGCCAGACCGCGGGCCTGCGCGGGCGCAGCCTGATCGTGAACCTGCCCGGAAAGCCGTCGGCGATTCGCACCTGCCTGGACGCGGTGTTCCCCGCAATCCCCTATTGCCTCGACCTCACCGGCGGCGACCGGCTGGAAACCAACCCCGCCGTCTGCGTCGCGTTCAGGCCGAAGAGCTGAGGCTCGGCGCCTAGCCGCCGGCGAAACTCTTCGGCGCCGGGGAGAGCACCGTGGTCCCGCCCGCGCCGATCCTCAGCACGGCGAGGCCGCGATCGTTGAGGCCTTCGGGGCGGAAGCGGAAGACGCCGTCGGCGCCGTTGAAGCCGGAGGGGTTGGCGAGGATGCCCGCGCTGAAGCGCTGGGCCCCTTGCGTGCGCGCCAGCGCCGCCACGAGCGAGACCGAATCATAGGCCAATGTCGCCAAACGCACGGGATCGCTGTTGAATTTCGCCTTGTAGCGTTGCGCGAACGAATCGAAGCCGGCATTTTCCGGCGCCGCGATCCAGGCGCCGTTGAGTGAGGCGGCGTTGAGGGCTTTCGGGTCGGTCCAGACTCCCGTGCCGAGGATTTGGCCCTTGTAGCCCTTGCTGGTGAGCGCGGCCGCCGCGGCGCCGGCGCTGTCGGCGGGCTCGGCGATCAGAACCGCGTCCGCGGGGGGCGCCGAGCCGACGATCTGCGTTGTGGCGCCCGCGGCCTGTCCGGGCGCGTAACGTGCGACCACGGAGACCAGGACGTTGAGGCGGCTGGCCTCCAACTGCGCTTCGTTGACCGCCACATTGCCGAAATCGGTCTGCGGCGCCATCACCGCGAAGGTCTTTTTGCCTTTCGAGGACGCGTATTCCATCACGCGGTCGACATAGCCTTCGATGAGGAACGACAGCAGATAGACGCCGCTGGATGCGACGGAGGCATCGGTGGAAAAGGCGATCACCGGCTTGTTCGCCGCCTTCGCGGCCGTCGCGACCTGGCGGACATTGGCGGCATAGAGCGGCCCGACGATGATTTCCGCGCCGCCGCTGATCGCGGCCTGCGCCGCCTGCGCCGCGCCGTCCGGCGTCGAACGATCGTCCTGGATCGTCAAGGTAACGTCATTCGCGCCGGATTCTTCCACCGCAAGTTGCGCCGCGTTGCGCAGCGACTGCCCGACGGCGCTCGGCTGCCCGTTCTGGGTGAGCGGCAGGATTGCGGCGACCTTGACGGGCCCCGCGCCAAAAGTGTCGCCGCCGACAACGGGCTGAGCGGGCGCCGGCGGTGGCGGCGCGACGTTGGCGGCGTCACCGAACGGGTTCAGGCTCGACGCGCCGCAGCCGCCGAGCAGCGCTAGCCCCAAGCCAAGCGCCGCCCATTTCGTCGCCCTCAGCGACGCGAGGGCGACGCCAGGATTTGCCGCGGCACCGGGCATGAAAATCTCCCCAAGCTCTCTGTTGCCCGCGCAACAGCCTCTATAGCGCGACGGCCCGCCGGGAGCCGTCCTCAAACCGACGCTCGATTGTGGCATTTAGCGGCTCAAATGGTAAGGGAAATAGAAATTTACTGAAGCCTGTCCTTTTTTGTCGTTTCTGGCGCCCTGGCCGGGGCAGGAAGCGGCTAAAGGTTACACCGATGAAACCCACGACCAAACCCGCGCGCGAACGCGCATTCGTCGCGCTCGGCGCCAAGGCCGAGGCGCGGCCGTTGCCGCCCGGGCTGCACATCGTCGCCACGCCGATCGGCAATCTCGGCGACGTCACGATTCGCGCCCTGGAGACGCTCGCCGCTGCGGACGCGATTCTGGCCGAGGACACGCGCGTCTCGCGCCGATTGCTCGACCATTATGCGATCTCGACCCCGTTGGTTGCCTATCACGAGCACAATGCGGTCGAGGCGCGGCCGAAGGCGATCAGCCGGATGAAGGCGGGGGATTCGCTGGCGCTGATCTCCGACGCCGGCACGCCGCTGATTTCCGATCCCGGTTACAAGCTCGTCGCTGAGGCGGTGGCGGAAGGCATCGCCGTCACTTCGCTGCCTGGCCCGTGCGCCGCCGTAATGGCGCTGACGTTTGCGGGGCTGCCGACGGACCGGTTCTTCTTCGAGGGATTTCTGCCGCACAAGAGCGCGGCGCGACGCGAGCGGCTCAATGCTCTCGCGGCAATTCCCGCGACCTTGGTGTTCTACGAAGGACCGAGCCGGCTTGGCGAGACGCTCGCCGATCTCGCCCTGGAACTGGGCAACCGCGCGGCGGCGGTGGCGCGAGAACTCACCAAGCTCTACGAGGAGGTTCGCCGCGGCGAACTCAGCGAACTGGCCGCGCATTACGAGACCCATGAGGCGCGAGGCGAGATCGTCGTCATGGTCGGCCCGCCGGCGCCCGCCTCGCCTCCCGACGGCGCTTCGCTCGACGTCGAAATCCTCGCCGCGCTGGAAACGCTCTCCGTGAAGGACGCAGCGGCGGCCGTGGCGGCCCGCGCGCGTCTGCCCCGCCGCGAGGTTTACGCCCGAGCGCTGCTGCTCGCGGGCGCGCGGCGATGACCTTGCCGGACCCGGATCGCCGCCGCGCTCATCTCTATGGCTTGGAGGCCGAACGGATCGCCAGCCTTTGGCTGCAAGCGCGGTTCTATTCGGTGCTGGAGCGCCGCTTCACGATCAAGGGCGGCGAGATCGATCTGATCGTCCGACGCGGCGCCAATGTCGCCTTCGTCGAGATCAAGGCGCGCGCCCGCATCGAGGACGCCGAGATCGCCATCGACGATCGCAAAGTGGCCCGCATCTCCCACGCCGCCCGCCACTGGGTCGCCCGCAACCCGTGGGCCATGGACTGCCACCTGCGCGGCGACGCGGTGTATCTCGCGCCGGGGCGGCTGCCGCGCCATGTCGAGGCGGCGTTCGTGGTGACGGTCGACCTTTATGAACGAGGGCGACGAAAGAGTTGAGAACGAACACGGAGCCGCGGGTCACCCCAACGATGCCCCCCGATCGTGTCTTTCCGGGCGGGAAGATGCTCATGATCCCCGTGATCCGATCCAAACCGCCCACCCGAAATGGAAAACAAATCTGCGCCTGAAAAAGAGTGGCGGCGTCCATTCGGAATGGCCGCCGCCAGGGTCTCAAAGTTGACAAGCCGGCGATTGACGCGTTTATCCACGCCGATTCCGCCGCCAGCCGTTCGTTTCCGGCGGGAAGCGAAGCTTCGTCGGAACCTCATCTTTGGGAACGCGCGCATGATGCGTCTGGGCATTGTTGCCGTGAAGGTCGTCCTGGCTTTTGCGCTCGTCTACGTAATCGTCAATTTCGTCGGCAAAGCCAACATCATCGGCGCCGTCTCCGGCGCGAACCGCGTCGATTGCCTTTGCGCGTTCGCCTTTCTGGTTCTCGCGGTGGCGATCAACGCATTGCGCTGGCGGGTCGCGATGACCGCGCTGCATGCGCCCATAAACGTGAGGATCGCGCTTCTGGGCACCTTCGAGGCGGTGTTCTTTCAGCAGATTCTGCCTTCCGGCGTCGGCGGCGACATCTCGCGCTCGGTTCGCGCCTTTGACGGTGGCGCGGCGTTCGGAAAGTCCGTGATCGGGGTGCTCATCGACCGCGCCAACGGCCTGCTGTTCGTCGCCTTTACCCTCATTGCCGCACGTTTCTTCTCGGTTTCGGCCATTCTCGGCACGAGGATTTTCTCGATCCTATTTTCGGTTTCGCTCATCGTCGTCGCGGGCGCCTTGGCCGCGATCGCGCTCGGCTTGGTGAAAATCGACGGACTGTTTCGGCAGCGCGTTCGCGCCGTGAAGGCGCTGATCGACGATTATTCGCGCTGCATGCGCTCGCCGCTCTATCTGGCGCGCATCTTGGTTTTGCTGACGTTCTCTAACCTTGCCTACATCGACTCCTTCCGTTATTGCGCGTCCGCCCTGGGGCGCGAACTTTCCTGGTGGGACGGAGCGATCGTCGTCCAAGGGATGTCGCTGGCCGCGATCATCCCGCTATCGATTGGCGGCTGGGGCCTGCGGGAAGGGGCCGCGCTACTATTGTTCGCGCCGTTGGGGGTGGAAGGCGCTCCCGCTGTCTCCATTTCGATCCTGTTCGGCCTCTTGATGACCAGCGTCGGGGTCATCGGCGCCATAATCTGGCTTTCGCAAAGCTACCGGAGGCTGGAAAAGTTCACATTTGGGCGGCGCTCGTCGCCTCCCTCAGGTCTCGTCGCCGATGAAGCCGACGCCTGAACGTAACCCAGTCCGAAATTCGAGGTTTCCCTAGAAATGAACGAATCCGTCGAACACGCTGGCGGCGCGCTGCCGTCGTCCGTCAACTTACGGGACTTCCCGGCTCGCAAACGCGCTGTCTACGAAAACGCCGAACGCGTCGCCAATGAACGGGCGGAATGGATTGCGCGGAACGCCGCCTACTACGATGACGACTATCGCTACCTGCGTTTCATCATTCCCGACGGCGCGTGCGTCCTAGACCTCGGCTGCGGCAGCGGCCAATTGCTGGCCGCGCTCAAACCGGCGCGGGGAGTCGGCATCGACTTCTCTCCCGCCATGATCGCCAAGGCGCGGAAAGATCTTCCCGACCTCGAATTCATGTGCGGCGATATCGAAGACCCCGCCGTCCTCGATCAGATCGAAGGCGATTTCGATTTCATCGTCATTTCCGACACGATCGGCATGCTCGAAGATATCGAAGAGGCCTTGCAATTGCTGCATCGCCTTTGCACGCCCGCCACCCGTTTGGTCATCGCCTATTTTTCGCCGCTCTGGGAGCCGTTGGTCAATCTGGCCAGTCGGATAGGTTGGCGCATGCCGCAGCCGGAAATGAGTCTGATCTCGTCGACCGACTTTCTCAACATCATGGATCTGACCGATTTCGAGCCGATCCGGATGGAGACCCGCCAGCTGACGCCGTTTCGTCTTTTCGGCCTAGGACGGCTGATCAATCGTTACATCGCGCCGCTGCCGCTCATCCGCGGACTGTGCTTGCGGACCTATCTCGTCGCGCGTTCGCTCAAAGTCGCCCGTCCAAAGGACCTGACAACGACGATTCTGATCCCCTGCCGCAACGAGAGCGGCAATATCGAGCGCGCGATCACGGAAATGCCGCGCTTTGGCCGGCATCAGGAAATCATCTTCGTCGAAGGCAATTCCAAGGACAACACCTACGAGGAATGCCTGCGCGTACAAAAGGTCTACGAAGGCCAATGGGACATCAAGGTTCTGCGACAGGACGGCAAAGGCAAGGGCGACGCCGTGCGCAAAGGCTTCGACGCCGCCGCCTGTGATATTTTGATGATTCTCGACGCCGATCTGACGGTTCCGGCGCAAGCCCTGCCAAAATTCTATCGCGCCATCGTCGAGGGAAAGGGCGAGTTCATCAACGGCACACGGCTTGTTTATCCGATGGAGAACGAGGCCATGCGGTTGCTGAACCACATCGCCAACAGGACCTTCGCAAAGATTTTCTCTTATTTGCTGAACCAGCGGTTCACGGATACTTTGTGCGGAACCAAGGTCCTGACGCGCGCCGCCTACCGGAAGATTGTCGCGGATCGCGCCTATTTCGGCGACTTCGATCCATTTGGCGATTTCGACCTGATCTTCGGCGCCGCCAAACAAAGCCTATGCATCGTCGAGACGCCGGTGCATTACAAGGCGCGGACCTATGGCGAGACACAAATTTCGCGTTTTCGCGACGGCCTGCTGCTGTTGCGCATGGTGGCTTTCGCCTTCCAGAAGCTCAAGGCGATCTGAGGCAAGACAAGGTTTCGACGCCCGCCTCGGGGAACAGCGGCGAATCCGGGCTTTCAATTCGGCGCCGCGCGCGATCCAAATCCGCGCGCGCAGGGGGGAATGATCGGGACGGTAGACCCGGTCATTGTGGGGGCATTAGCCTCTTTACCCAATCCGGATACTTTCTGCCCAGATAGGCGAGCGCGCCGGGATAACCCATGCCTTCGGCGAAGAAATTCGTATGCGGATAAGTGAGCCAAATGCCGGCGCCCACGAGTGGGAGCGGGCCGTCAGGTTTGGCGAGTTCCACTGCCGCGGCGTATCGCTGGGTCAGGACGGTCAAATCGAGACCCGGCGAACTCGTAATGGAGACGTTCGCTTCACGCGCTTGAATCAAGTACTGCGCATTCCAGGCGAGGCCCGCCCACAGCAAAAGCGTCGCGCCGCCGCGAACCACGATCGGCCAAAGTGCGGCATGGGCGATGTAGAGCCAAGTCGCGCAATAGGCGCAAAGCGTCAAGGCCGGAGCATAATAGCGAGGGAAGCCGTCGCCGGGCCAGCCGCTGGTGGCAAAGCCGGCGAATATCGCGGCGCCCGAGACAGCGGCGATCAACGGCCCCGGCGCCTCTTTGATGAGGGATGCGAAGCGGTGCGCGATGGCAAAGGCAATGATGCAAAGAAAAATGCAGACCGGCACGACATAACGCAGGTCCCGCCGCGCCAAATCCCACGGGCTCATGAGGTTGAAGACGCGTTCGGCGACCGCGAAGCTGGCCCAGTAGTCCGCTGGGGAAGCGGCGACCGCAATCGCCAGTCCGATCGCCAGACCGCCAAGAAGCGCCAGGCACAGGACATGGACGTCTCTCGGCGCTTTCGCCGAGCGGGCGCAAAGCATGACGATCGCGGCTGCGGCTCCGAACCCGAGCGTCCATTCGGCTCGCCCCAAGCCCACGAGCGTTCCCGCGAGCAGGAAGCGCCATCGGGACGCGCCGCGGCCGGGCGCCGGCAACAGCAGCGCGGCCGCGATCCCGTTGAGCATGACCCCGAAGCCGCCATCGACTTGCGGTTGCAGCGAACCGCCGACGGCTAGAGGCGTCGTAAGTGCGTACAAAGGGATCAGGACTGCGGGGAAAAACCCCCACAAGCGCGCGCTCGGCGACGAAGCCGCCGCCAACCACGCCAGACCGACAGCTCCGATGAGAAATAACGCCAGAAACGCCGAGCGAACGATGACGATGCGTGTGGTCGGCGCCTGCGACAATACGTCCATGGGGCGAACGAAAGACCCGACGACGTCCTCGAGAAACAAATAGGGCAAAATGGGATGTTGCATTTTGTTCAACAGATAATCGCCGTCGAGATTGCCGATCAAGTTGTTGGGCAGGCCATCCGACGACAAATGCGCGGAGGGCGTCGGGTTGGCGATCAGAAAGGCAAAATCGCCTTCCTCGCCGACAAGTTGGTTCGACAGAAAGGGGAGACGAACCGCGAGCAAAAGGCAAAGAAACAGGGTACAAAAAAACAATCGTCTCCAAATCATGACTTGCTTTCCACAAACCGCCTGAATCGCCGATATTCTGTAGCGTAACAGAGTCGGATCTCGAAGCGCGGCCCGAAGCTTTTTGGCGCCGTTCCCGCCGCCCGCCGCGCCGCGCGATCCACGATGGCTACCGATCCGTCGTCTTACCTCGACCGGAAATATGAAAACATGCGGCTCAAAGAACCTGCACGCGAACCGCGTCCCGTTCCTCGATTGGCGCCGGCCGGCCAATGAGGCGCTCAACTTCGACGACTGAGCGGTCCCTGTCCGGATGCCCCATCACGATGCGATCCGGCATCAGCTGTCGGAGCGGCGAAACCGCCGCCACCGGCGCCCGAACGGACATTCGAAAAGCCCACAGCGAATAGGCGAGTTTCCCCGCCTCTAGTACGGAGATGCCGAAGGCCTCCGCCAACGCCATCAACGACGCGGGAACGCGCTGAACCGGATCCAGAGCGCGGAACCGCGCGTTGACCTGGCCCGAAGCGCTTGCCTGTTGCGACCTATGGGCGGACGAGACGGAATGATCGGAAACCGTGTAATCGTAAAGCGCTTCCTCGACCATCGCCGGCTTGAAGAAACGCAGCCAAATCCCCCACAGGGCGTAGTCTTCGCAATGCGCGGTCGAAGGATCATGGGAATAGCCGCCCAACAGCCGCCAGACGTCGCGACGGGCCAAGACGCTGCCATGCGGGAACGGGCACCCGACATCGATGAAGAAATTCAGGATTCCGCTCCAGTCGCCGGGCCGGACATGCGTCTCCAGGACCTTCGACGAGCTGTCGACCAGCGTCATTCCGGTCGCGGATATCGACAGGTCGGGATCCGCTGAAAACAACGCGAATTGTTTGGCGATCTTGCCGGGCGACCAGCGGTCGTCATGGTCCATCCGGGCAATGAAAGGATAGCGGCTCTCGTTGAGCCCGAAGTTCAATGCGTTGACCAGTCCATTGTTGCGCGAGGTGCGGATGAACCTCACGTTCTCGAACAGCTCCGCGGGGCCGATTTGCATCCGCAGCGTTTCGATGGGCGTCGGGCTGCCGTCGTCGATGATCAGGATTTCATGCGGGCCCGGATAGGTTTGCCGCTGCACGGACTCGATGGCCCGGCGCAAAAATCGCGACTCTTGGTCCGCGCCTTGCCGAAAGTATACCGGCAGCAACACGCTCGTTCCGAACTCACGATCCCGTTGCATCCATCAACCCGATAATTTGGTTTCGAACATGGCCCGGGCTTCGGTCAACTGCTCGATCTCGGGCCCTGTGAGTTCGGCGCGGGCGGAAAAATCGAATTCCGCCAGGTCTTGCGCATATTTCGCCACTCCGAGGCGCTTTGCCACAAGTTCCGCGCGCGCTTTGACCCGGGTGGTGCACTCCTGGTAGTGCGCCGGATCGCGTTTCACGCGCGTGTTGCCGTCGCCGAAAATCCGATACTCGCACAGTACGTCGCTGGTCAGATGAAACCGGGCGCCGCTGCCCAACAGACCGATCAGTAGATCCCAATCTTCGAGATAGTCCATATCCTCGCGACAGCGCAGACCCGATCCGCGCAGCGTCCCCACGCGCGTCAGATAGCAATGGATCGGAATGAAATTGCCGGCGAGCAGCGCGGAAACAGGCAGCAGCTGATGCCCCGGCGTCGTCGCGCGCCAAGGTTCCCTTCGATTCGCCAAGCCGACAGCGACATCGGCGCCCGTCAAATCGAGCATTTTCGTCAAACGCTCGGCAAAGAACGGAAAAACGATATCGTCGTCGTCGAGAAAGAAGAAATAGTCGTCTTTGGGCGCGGAAAAGCGGAGATAGTCCATCGCCACATTCATCGGATGACCGCGTTTGAGGTCAGTCCTCGCGGCGCCGAGGATGAGAGGATCGAGACCCAGCGCGGCCAGATCGACGCGCACTTTGTCTTGGGCGGCGGCGTCCCCGTGTACGACGATGATCGGTTGCACCGGGACCGATTGCCAACGCAAGGACTCGAGTGTCTCCGCGAGCAATTCGATGCGCCGGCCCTGCGTCCTGATGATGCATCGCCCCGTCCCGATCGGGCCTCGCCTGGGCGAAGCGACGGCAGGGCTTTTGCGGCGCAGGCTCGCGAAGCGATCCAGGAAGGCGCGCAATACGAACACGGCCATCCGATCCTGCGACGGAGCCGGGCGCGATGGCCGTGATCTCACACGCCAGCGATAGCGATAGAGATATTCAGGCAGGACCAGCAATGGCTCACGGATCGCCGCCCGGAGAGCGAAATCGTAATCCTGACAGCCCGGGAACGCGTCGCGAAAGCCGCCGAGTTCGGCGAACAAGTCACGCCTGACCGCGACCAGGCTACCTGCGATCATGCCGCTTTCGAACAGGGTCGTCGGATCTGCTTCCTGTCGGCGAAATCGCAGGACTTTGCCGCCTTCATCAATGTCGGCCATTGACGACGAGATGTAACGCGCCCGAGGAAAGCCGGCGATGTAGTGATCGAGCACGGCGGTTGCCTTCGCTTCGATCTCGTCTTCGCAACCGAGTTGCAACAGCCAGCGTCCTCGCGCCGCCGCCGCCGCCTCATTGAGACGAGCGACGATGCCCTTGCTTCGTCCGTCCGAAAATATTCGGACGAAAGGGCGCACGGTTTCTGGCATCAGCGCCTCTAACGCCGCGACGTCCAAGCGCGGGTCGTCGTTGACGAGCACCCACTCGATCCGCCCGGCGGCGTCGGATTGAATCAAAGCCTCCACCGATTTGGCGCAAAGCGGAAAAAACGCTTCTTGTTCGAAAAACGAGGTGAGGATCGAGTAGACGGGGCCGCCTTCCGCTCCGACATCCTTCAGGGAGGCCTCATTTGGCTTCGCGGCCTCGAACGCCGCACGGATGTCGGCGCATGGAGCCGCCTGACGCAGCGCCGCGAGGCCGGGCGATGCCGCGCTCGAGCCGTAGGCGTCCACTATCCGCGCCCCGAGCGCCGCGTAAGCTTGCTCGGCGGCGGCGTGCGCCGCCGTGTCCGGCGAATACGGCGTATAACGTTCCGTGTTCGTCAGCGCCCGGTTTCCGTAGAAGCCCGCATTCAGGGACGCGAAGTTCAAATTGACCGCGATGCACTCGTCGAGATAGCGCGCCAGGGCGGCGGACTTCCTTCTGCGCTTCCTGCGGTCCCACTTTTTCTTTAGCGGCTTGAAGATCAGCAACTTGCGAATAATGTCGCGCTCGCGTCGGCGGACGGTTTTGTTCGCGTCCCCGCCTTCGGAAAGCGCCTTTTCAGCGCCATTTCCGGGGAGCGCGGCTCCAGCTGAATCCCTGGTCTTGATAACCTCGATTTCGAGGCGCGCGGTTTCATCGATATAGTCGAGCGTCGCCCGCAGGGCGGCCAACGTTTCATCAAGCGACAATGCCTCTTTTTCAGAACCAGCCATCAGCCCCCTCGTGCAGCAGGTGTCATATCATCGGGAATACCATCTGATAATTAAAAACGGCGAACGACGGCGCCCGGTCCTGCGCGTGAGCGTAGCCGGAACGCCCAATGCGGGAAACCTTGCGAAAAGGAACGGCCCGACGCCGCGTTGGATTTCCGCCCCGCGCTCAGCCGCCGCCGCCGCCTTTCGGCAACGGGCTTTCCCCGGACCGGAGCGCAAGCCTCGAGCGCCCGAGCTGAAACGCGCGCGGCGGCAATCCTCGCGCCAAAGCGCGGCGAAGGTTGACGACCGGCGTCGCGTGGATCGCGTCCTTGCTCAGAGTGGTCCCATGCGCTCCCATCAAACCGCTTCGAGGATGGCTTTGATTCCCTGGACTTTGGCCACGGATCAGTCTCGATAGGCGCCTTTGATTGGTGCGCAGAATTTTGGATGCCCAGTCCTGGGGCCCACGTCTGTGGGAACGGATTCAGGCCGGCGGCGCGCGCGTGACTGTTTTCAAAGGCTCGCGGTTCAACCCTTACAGGGTATTCCGGATCGCAGTGTGAGCCGCGGCCAGCTGCCGTTTGATTTTCAATTTGCAACACTATAGGGCAGTTCACCAAGCAATAACTGGCGAAAGTGGATGCTGCGAGCGGGACGGTTATCGTGAACGAAATTGATGATTATCTTGTCGGGCGGGGGGGGTTGCCTTCGGCGACGGAACTCGACCGGGCGCTGGAAGATGGGCGTCGATTGCGGGAACGTGTCGCGGATCAGGAACGACTCATTTTACGTATGCAGCGGCGGATCACTTGGCGGGTCACCGCGCCGGTTCGCTATGTTCACGATTATTTTCGCAGCCTCACGCGCCCGGTGCGTCGCAAATTCAGGGACTGGATGAGGTCCCGGCGCGCCAAGGCGAAGTCTGGCGATGTCGGGCGTCTGGAACTGGCGCGTAGCGAGCGCCCCTTCGCGGACAAGCGCCCAAAGCGTCGCAAGTTTCGGCTTTGGTTCAAGTCTGGGCGCGTCAAGGCTCAGTATGGCGATCTCGAGCATTCGGAACAGGCGGGTGGCGAGCGCCTTTCTGCGGACAAGGCCGCACCGAGCGCGCGGACTCGTTTGTCTGAACTCATTACGAAGGTGCAAGACGAACTCGGCGGAAACGCGGGACGTGTCACGGTCGTCATTCCGTGCTTCAACTACGGTCGTTACGTAACGGAGGCCGTCGAATCCGTATTGAATCAAACTTACGAAGACTGCGACGTCATCGTCGTCGACGATGGCTCATACGATCCTGAGACCGTCAAAATCATCGACGGACTTGCCTGCGAACGTGTGACCGTTTTTCGCCAACCCAACCGGGGGCTTTCCGCGGCCCGCAATGCCGGCGCGACGCTGAGCCAATCCGAGTTTTTGCTGTTCCTCGACGCAGACGATCGTTTACACGCTTCGGCGATCTTGCTGATGCTCTGGGCATTGATCAAGGACCCCGAGGCGGCCTACGTCTATTCCAGCCAGCGATTTTTCGGCGATGAGGATCTGGTCTGGGCGCCGCAGATTTTCAATGGTTACGATCTTCTCTGGGCCAATCATCCTTCGGTGTGCTCGCTCATACGCGCGTCTGTATTTCGGGGCGTTGGCGGGTATAGCGCCGGCATGGTCGTCGGCTACGAGGACTGGAACCATTGGTTGATGTTGTTGTCGGCCGGTCATCGCGGATCCCGGTTGAGAATACCTCTGTTCGAACATCGTCGCCATGGCCATACGATGACCCACGACGCCCATCACCGCCACAAGCTGCTGCACAAGAAACTCAGGCAACATTCGCCGCGCCTGTACACCCATGATGCGATAACGCGTGCGAAGCTGCAGTGGCGTCCGGCTGTTTCGGTTGTCATGCCTTACTACAACCGTCACGAATATATGCGTGAGACCCTGGAGTCCCTGCGCAATCAAACCATTTCCGATTTCGAGTTGATCGTCGTCGACGACGGTTCGAGCGACGCGTCGGCAATGGCCTTCCTTAGGGAACTCGAAGCTTCGGTTGACACGTTCCCCTTCCAAATGAGCATTTATTGGCGGCCACATCTGGGAGCCCCGAGCGCGCGGAATTTTGGCGTGACGAGGGCGCGTTCCGAACATGTATATTTTCTCGACAGTGACGATCTGATCGAACCTACGACGCTGGAAAAATTGCTCATATTTGCACAAATCCATCCAGACAAGGCCTATGTGTACAGCGCGGTTCGACATTTCGGCGCGCTAACAGCCGTCGCGCGTGACGTCTTTGACCCGAGACGCCTCGAGCGGGAAAATTTCCTCGCCATTTCCTGCCTGATCAGAAGAAGTGTCTATCTTGCGGTCGGAGGCATGGACGAGGCGTTGCTCGACAATTACGAAGACTACGACATGTGGTTGAGGATGTTATCGGCGGGACATCATGGGATGTTGCTGCCCGAAGCGCTGTTCGGCTACCGCAGGCATCACACCGGCTATAGCTCCGCCTTGGAAAGCGCGACTACGCGGGACCTCATGTTCGCCGCCCTGCACGCGCGGCATCCGGAGATCTACGGCGGCCAGGAGCCCGATCGGTCCCGTTGGCGGTTACTGAAACCGTCCCCAGGCGGCCATTTTAGAGATGAACTCGAAAAGGAAGCGACGGATCTGTATGCCAAGGGCATCAGAGTTGAATCCGCGCGTCGCGCCAACACGCCCAATCCGTTTTCGCAGCGTTATTGGCTCAGCGAAAAGCCAAACATACTCTATATTTTGCCTTTCTTCGTTTTCGGCGGCGCGGAGCAAGTCGATCTTGATATTATCGAAGGCTTCGTGAAGCGCGGATTCCAGGTGACAATCGTTGCCTGCGAATCCGCAGACCACGTCTGGCAAAGCAGATTTGAGTTGCTGACATCGGATATATTTATATTACCAAATATATCAGAAAAGAATTATGCACAAAACGCCATTCTTGACTATCTCATGATCGCACGCGCTGTTGATGTTGTGTTTATTCGCAACAGCACCCTAGGTTATAAATTGTCTGAACGCTGGTCTTCGGTCACGACTGAAGTGCGGTTTGTGGATCTGCTACATTTACACAATTTCGGCGAAGATTGGGTCCGCCATAGCGCTATATACAATGATTTGCTCGCCAAGCGACTGGTCATTACTGAAGATTTGAAAAATTACGCCTGCCGAACCTACCACCTTGGACCTGATAAATTTCAAGTTATTTACAATGGCATCGGGTTTGCCTCGTTACCCAAGCCGGAAGACCGCCTCGGTCTCAAAGTCGCGCTGTGCACGGAATTTCGGATTGACCCGGCCAGGCAGATCGTTGGTTTCTGCGGCCGGTTGTCGGAGCAGAAGGATCCGTTGCGTTGGCTGCATGTGTTCGAACTGGCCAAGAGCCTGGACCCGGCGCTTTTCGCCGTGATCATTGGCGCCGGCGAGTTCGAGGCCGCGGCGAAAGAATTCGTCCTACGGCAAAATCTGACGAACAGCGTCGTCTTTACCGGTTATCGCAGCGACGCCCGCAATCTCATTGCGGGTTGCGATGTATTGTTGATGACATCGCGCTACGAGGGACTCCCGCAGGTGATGCTGGAAGCCATCGCGGCGGGCGTTGCGGTCGTGTGTTCGGACGTGGGCGGTTCGCGCGAGGGCCTCGACGGGGCGGTCGGCGCGCTGCTGGATCCGTTGGCGGAAGACGGAGCTTTCGCCGCCGCGTTGATACGCGTGCTGGCGGAAGCGCGGCGCGACGGCGCGACGAAACGCGCGTCTCCAAAATGGTTCGATCGCTTTGATGTTGGGCGGCAGCAGAACGAATATTCCGCCGTGATCGAGACCCTGGTCGCGGAGGTCAGACGCGACAAGCGATTTGACGCCTATCTCGATCGACTCATGGCTCATCCTATTCTGGGTTGAAACAGAACTGACCATGAATCCGTCGTCCCGATCCGGCGGTGGCGTTCGGGTCGCCATGAACCGGGGTCCGTCAGCGCCGCCTTTTTTCAGTGGCGAAGAGCGGTTCCCATCACGAAGCCCCCCGGCCTTGCCAGCGAATTCGTTACTCGGCAGGGGGGGCGTCGCGGTCGTCAATTCCGCTGCTAATGAAGTGGACCGCCGGCGTTTTGCCGGTTCCAACAACGCCCGGATTGGCGCGAACATAGGCGTCGAGATCGAAGTAGGCCGCGATGTTGTTTCTGTCGCTGGCCTTTACGCCGAAAACGCGCCTCACCCGATCCCTGACATAAGGCCACAATTTTCGACGCTTGAGGCGGATCGCGCCGCGGTAGACGACGGACTCCAGTGGTTCAAGCTGACGAAGGCTCCGGCGTTTGTACAACTGAAGTTCAGCCTGACACAGATCGAAATCATCTTGGTATTTTTTGATTTCCAGGTCGTATAGATCTATCTCGGCCCTATGTCTGCTGACTTCTGCGACGAGTTCGGCCTTGTAAGTATCGATATCAGCCTTGTAAGTATCGATCTGAGCGTTGACGATATGGATCTCTTGTTTGTATTTGTCGCATTGGGCTTGAAACGCAGCCAGCGACGAGGTGGCGTTATCGATTTCCGCGCTTGTATCGTCGAGCGCCTGCATTGCCGTTTCGGAATGCGGGTTCGTGGCGAGAATTTCCAGCGCGGCAAAGCACCGGGAAATCCAACGGGCGGCCAGTTCCCCTTCCTGCAAATCGTTCGGTTCGCGCTTGTGGTGCCGCAGGTCCCGCCTGACGATCGTATCAATTTCAGCCGCCCTATCCTCCAGACTGTGAGGCCACGTTATTCCCAACTGTTGTTCCATACCCCTCAATTCCTCGCCGCCAAGGGAGACGAGGCGATCGTAATTTATGAAGGAGCGCTGCATGCCTCTGGTGCTTTTTTCCGCGTCTAGAACGTGTCTGAGCCAGAGGAGCAATGAAGTTACATCCAACAGCTTGTCGCGCGCGGCAAGGGAACCAGCGACTTCCAACGGATTGCGATAAGGAATAATGGGGCTGACAGAAATATTCATTTGAGTCAATATACGTATATAGATCGGAACTAATCGACAAACGCGCGGGTCTTTCAATACAAATAACTCAGAATCGTCGAAATCATCCATAATTATGACTTTAGCTCTATATATGTAATATTCAATACGTTCAGACGGTATTGCGTCCAATTTCAAGCGTCTGAAATCCGTAGAATAACTCCCATTTTCGGACAGAATCAAGTTGTCTAATTCAACAATACGTTCAGGCTCGAAATGTCCGGCCACATTGCCTTCGCCTGGACCGACCAATTGCTTGGGAAGCGTCGCTCCCAGGATGTTCAATACATGAGCTAGCGCACTTGTCCCCGATCTATGCATGCCCAGCACCAAAAGGCATATCCTCTTTTCGTTCATAAAACCGCTCGCTGGATGGGCTAAAACTATACTCGAAGGACGTCCGGTCGCTTCGTATCGAGTGCTTACTCTGCCATAGCCAAAATGGACTAGCCATACCCTTTGGTGACGGTTTCGCAATCGCGCGGCCACGGACGGTATAAAATATTGATTGCACAGGAGATTCGCTTCTGGACCCCGACCCCTTGCCCCAGTCGACACGGCGCTGCCTCGCGGCAGGATTGGAAACGCCGAGCTTCTGGGCCATGTCGGGCAGCGGGCCGGCGGCGAAGATTCCGCGACTCCGATGGCGAAGGCGCCGAGCGTCAATACGGGAAGCTGCACGGCGAAGCTTCGGATTTCCGAGGCCGTGCGCGAACTCGTGAGCGTCCCGCGAAAGGCTCAGACGCAGCGCCCTTTCCAAGGCCCGGCGTCATGATGTAAAGTTGTCAATCTGCTTTGACTTCGGACAGATTCGCGTCAAGGATGTCTTGTTCCCGGTCTGGCCTTTCAGGATCAGGCTCATCGATGAATGCGAAACCTGTCAGACACCCTGACGCCGCTGACCCCAACTCGGTTTCTTGGGAGGCGATGTCCAGATCGGCCTCGCTCGGGGAACAACTCTCCGTGCGCATCGGGCAGATGATCGGGAACGGCGAATTCGGCGAAGGCGCGCGACTGCCCGCCGAGAGTGATCTGGCCGAACGTTTCGGCGTCTCGCGTCCGATTATCCGCGAGGCGCTCTCGCGCCTGCGCTCGCAAGGCGTGATCATCTCGCGGCGAGGCTCCGGCAGCTATGTCCAGAAGCGTGAAGAGCCGACGGCCACGCCGCGCGTCACCGCGTTCGGCCCGATCAACTCTCTCGCGCAAGTGAAGAAGTGCTTTCAGTTCCGCGCCAGCATCGAAGGCGAGGCCGCCTATTTCGCGGCGCTCAATCGCAGCGACGAAGGGCTCGCGCAGATGCGGGCGGCGCTGGCCTATCTGGAGGCCGCCGTGCTCGATCGCCAGGTCGGCAGCAGCCCGGACTACGCGTTTCACGTCACGATCGCGCGGGCGACGGGCAACGAGTTCTTCGAGGCGGTGATGCATCAGTTGCAAACGCCCATCGAGTTCACAATCAATCTGGCGCGCAGTCTTTCCCTGACGCGCACCGTCGAACATATGATGACGATCCACGCCGAACACATCGGCATTCTCAACGCCATCGAAGCCGGCGACGGAGATGCGGCGCGCCGTGTGATGCGCTCGCATCTCGACAATGCGTGTCTGCGGATATTTGACGGGCCGGCCGGCGGCGGGCAGGGGTAAGGGCCACGACTTTTGTCATGACCGCGAAAGCGGGAATGACAGAGAGGAGCGCGCTTACGTCGTCCGCCGCGTCAGCCCTTGTATTCCACGATATAAAGTCCGGCGGAAAAGTCGGTGACGTAGCAGAGCGCGTTCTGGTCGACGAACACGTCGGCGGAGTGCAGGACGATCGGCCGGTTCGGGCGCGGGTCCATCCATTTCGTCGGCGGCGGCGGCACGAACGCGGCGACCTCGCGCGGACGGTACGGGTCCTTGATGTCGTACACGCGCAGGCCCGCGTTCTGATAGGTGGCGAAGATCAGCTCTTCGCTATAAAAACTGTTTGGGCGGTTTTCGTGGATGTTGTGCGGGCCGAAATGGCCGCCGACCTTCAGATAGTCCTTGTCCGACGGCGCTGGGAACGTCGAGACGCTGATCGGATTCGACTTCAACTGGTTGTCGAACACCCAGATCGGCTTGAACCCGTCTTCCTGATTGTCGAGCACGGTCTCGTCGACGACGATCAGCAGGTTGCGGTTCTTCAGCGGCAGGGCGTTGTGCGTGCCTCCGCCGAACGGCGGCGCCCAGGTCTTGTGGGTGATCAGCGTCGGATGGGACTTGTCCTTGACGTCGACGACCGCGAGGCAGCCGTCGCGCCAGCTGCAATAGGCGATATCGTCCTGGACAGTGGGATGATGCAGGCCAAAGCGGCCGTTCTTGGTCGGCCAGTTGGCGACTTCGCCCGCCGCCTTGTTCATGCCGGGCAACCAGTATTTGCTTACCAGTTCGGGTTTTTGCGGATTGGCCATGTCGATCACGATCATGATGTAATCGGTGAAGCCGTCGAGCAGCGCCGACGCATAGGCCCAGCGTCCGCCGGTGTAGTTGATGCGATGCAGGCCCGTGCCCTCGACCGGCATGAAGCCGATTTGTTTGGGATCGGCGGCGTTGGCGACGTCATAGACCGCCATGCCCGCCGACCAGTCGCGCGCCTTGTGAACTTCGTCGGCGTGATGGTCGACGGAGCCTTTGTAATAGGCTTTCTCGTCGGCAAGTTCGGCCTGCGCGAACATGTCCTTGTTGTGGATGACCAGCAGCAGATCGTCGGCGACCTGCAAATGCAGCGTCCAGGTGTTCGGCGGCGCGGCGATATATTTGACGAAGGCGGGATGGCTGGGATCGCGCACGTCGATCACCGAGAAGCCCTTCGAGAAGATGTGGGCCACGTAAGCGTAGCCGTTGTGGACCATGATCTGGACCGCGTCGCAGCGCCCGCCCTGGTCGCTGTGTCCAACCAGCCGCATGTTGCTCGTCGCGTAATCGGGCTTCGGAAGATCGATCGACATTTCGTTTTCCTCGTGATGGCTTGCTATTCGGTCATGACGACGCCGGCCGTCGGGCCGGCGCGCTTGCTGGGTCAGAAAAGAAAATTCGTGAGCCTTACTTCACGCCCCAGATCTTCTTGTATTCGTCGCGATAGCCGTTGCCTGGATCGAACTTGTTGTCCTTGCCGCCGTCCTTGTCGACGTTGTCGGCGGTGAATAGATGGACGTGCGGCACGAAGCCGCTCGGCGCCGCGCTGGCGAGAGCGCGATTCATTTCGTCGATCATGATCCAGCCCTGCTGATTCAGCGGTTCGGCGACCGTGGCGTCCTGATACTGACGATCGCGAATGCGCTGGAACGCCGGAACCGAGCCGTCTCCAGCCGAAATCTGCTGCGGGGAGCCCGTGGCGGGATCTATGCCCGCGGCCTGCAACGCCGGCGCGGAGAAGTCGTAGTAGAGGTCGTTGACGGCGATCGAATAGGTCCAGTCCTTGCCGTATTTGGACAACAGCGAGGTGGTCAACTGACCCATGCGGTTGGAGAGATCGGCGATGGGCGTGTCGGCGATGGTGAGCACCTTGCAACCCGCGCAGCCTTCGACCGCGGCCTTGGTCGCCATGGTCTTGGCGGTCGCGACCGCGTAGATCGAATCCGTGAACAGGATCACGCCGGCGTGGCCGTTCGATTTGACGACGGCTTCGTATCCGGCGGCCTTCGCGACTTCGGACGGGTCGGTCGTCACATTGGTGAACACCTGCGGGACGCCGTCAACGGGGCCTGGGGCGGGGCCAGCGTGCCAGCCGACGATTTTGATGCCAGCGGCCGCGGCTTGCTCGAGAACGGGCTGCTGTTCCTTGGCGTCGATGCCGACGTTGAGAATGCCGTCCGGTTTCATCGAGATCGCCTGCGTCAGCGCCGTCGCGTGACCCGGAACCGTCCCCTGGCCGTCGAGGATTCTGACTTCCCAGCCGAGCGCCTTGGCCGCTTCCGCCGCGCCGTCGCCCGCGCCCTGCGCGCCACCGTTACGTTGATCGGTGGAAACGACGACGATCAACTTCTTGCCGACGCCCTTCGGACCCGATGTCGGGCCGTCCCACTTGGTGACAGGCGCCGCCACGTTCTGCATGAAGGCCTTGGCCTGCGCGATATAGGCGGCGTCGTCGGCGCGCGCCAGGCTGGCGCCCAGCGACAGCGCGCCCGCCGAAGCCAGAACCCCCGCAAGGACATTTTTGGTTGTTACCATGTTTCTCTCCCATCAGTGACTGGTGGCCGACAGAGGCCCCAGGCCGGCTGAGCCGGCGTTTACGCAAAGGCTTCAGTGAACCCCAGCTGCGTTCGTGGATTCGGATTTGGCCGGCGCCGGAGCGAGGTCGCGAGGCGGCTTGACTATGGTGCGGCGGCGCTGCGCGAAGGCGGCCAACGCGATGGCGACGACGAGAGTCGTGCCGTTGAACAAGGGCTCGACGAAGAACGCGCCGCCATAGAGCTGAATGCCGGAAATGCCGACGGCGAGAATGAGGACGCCGAACACGCTGCCCCAGATGTTGACGCGGCCCGGTCGTATGGTCGTCGACCCCAGGAAGGCGCCGACCAGCGCTGGCAACAGGTAGTCGAGACCGACATTGGCCTGGCCGATGCGAAGCTTCGCGCCGAGTATGCAGCCCGCCAAGCCCGTGATGACGCCCGAGGCGACGAACACGCCGATGACGTATTTGCGCACCGGGATGCCGTTGAGCGCGGCGGCTTTCTCGTTGGCGCCGATGGCATAGATGAAACGGCCGATCGGCAAGCGCTCGCTGACGATCCACAGCACGATCGCAAGACCGATGACATAGAAAGCCGGTATGGGGATGCCGAAAATCGAAGTGGTGTTGATGGCGATGAAACCCGCGGGCAGATGGCCGATGATCTGCCGGCCGTCGGTGTGCCAAAGAGCCAGCGCATACAGGATGGTGCCCGTGCCCAGCGTCGCGACGAACGCGTCGACCTGAGCGACTTCAACCAGCAAGCCGTTGACGAGGCCGACGAAGCCGGAGCACGCAACCACCATCAGGATCGCGATCGGCCACGGCAAGCCGTATTTCACCTGAAAGCTGATCGCCAGTATGTGCCACATCACAATGCCGAAGCCGACGGTCAGATCGATGCGGCCCGCCATCATCGGCAGCGTCGCGGCGAGCGCGAGCAAGGCGACGATCGATTTGTCGGCGAGGATCGATCTGAAGTTGAGCCAGGTTGGGAATGTGTCCGGAAGCGTGATCGAGAAGAAGATGATCAGAGCCAGCGTCAGCAACGGCAGGCCGTAAACGGGCAGCAGCCGGAAAATTTTCTGCCCGAGGGACAGCGATGCCAGTTCGGGCCGGGTCGGCTCCAGCGCGTTGGATTTGATCGACTGCATCGGTAAGCCTCGTTCAATGAACGGCGTTGGCCGCGGCGGACGCGCTCGGCGCTATACGGGCGGAGGCCGCCGCCAACAGATTGCTGATGGAAAGGTCGCTGGAATGCAGCTCGCGCACGACGCGGCCGCGGTCGAACACGAGCGCGCGATGGCAAACCTTGGCGACTTCCTCAAAGTCGGTGGAGACGATCAGGATCGCCGCGCCGCCTTTCAGCGCGACGTCGAACAGTTTGTAGATTTCCGCCTTGGCGCCGACGTCGACGCCCGCCGTCGGATCTTCGAACACATAAATCTTCGATTTCAGATTTAGCCAGCGACCGACGACGACCTTTTGCTGGTTGCCGCCCGAGAGCAACTCGATGGCGAGATTGGGATCGTTCGGGCGCAGCCCGACGGTCTCGCCAAGCCTGCGCGACGCCGCGCTTTCCCGGTTGGGCGAAATCCAAGAGGTCGAGCGGCGTCCCGCCGCCGGCGGGTTGAGATAGAAGTTCTCGCGCACCGAGAGACCCGGCATGATTGATTCACCGACGCGATCGGCGCAAACGAGATTGATCCCCAGATCCATCGCCGCGCGCGGCGAGGCAATTTTGACAATCGCCCCATCGACGATGATTTGACCGCCGCTCGTCGGCTCCATGCCGAACAGCGCGCGGCTGACGACCTCTTGACCGGCGCCGCGCAGGCCGACCAATCCGACGATCTCGCCCGCGTGGATGTTGGCGTCGACCGGTCCGACGGCGCCGAAATAGGCGCCGGCGATCTTCAATCGCGGCGCGCCATCGCGTTCGGCCGGGCGCCTGAAGATTTGCGAGGGTTCCCTGCCGACGATGAGCAGGATCGTCTCCTCCGGCGACGTCCTCGCCACGACGCGCTCGCCCGCCACCTGGCCGTCGCGCAGCACCACCATGCGATCGGCGATCTCGAATACTTCGTCGAGACGATGGGAAACATAGACCATGCCCACGCCCTGGTCGCGCAGACGCCGCAGCGCCGCGAACAGCCGCGCGACTTCGTCGGCGGGAAGGCTGGCCGTGGGCTCGTCGAGAACCAGGATCTCGGCGTCCGTGGCGAGCGCGCGCGCGATGGCCACAAGCGACTTTTCGGTTCGCGTGAGGTCGTTGATGCGAAGATCGGGATCGATGTCCGCGCCCAGCTTTTCCAGCGCGCGGACGGCGCGCTTGCGCGCCCAGGACCATTCGATCAGGCCAAATTTTCGCGAATAGCCGAGCGTCAGGCAGATGTTCTCCGTCACCGTCATCCAGTCGATGAGGCCGAGGTCCTGATGGATGAAGGAGATCGGCATGCGGCGCACCGTATGCGTCACGTCCTGCCCCTTGTAAGATACGTTCCCGCTGTCGGCCGTGTACACGCCGGCGAGAATCTTGATCAGCGTGGATTTGCCGGCGCCGTTTTCGCCGAGCAACGCGACGACCTCGCCCCGGCTCACGTCCATGCTGACGCCGCTGAGCGCTTGGGTTCCGCCGAAGCGCTTGGAGACAGTGCGAATTTCAAGCACGACGCGCGCGCGCCTTCATCGCTCCTGCTCGCCTAGCTGTCGCCATCGGCGATCTCCTCCCCTGGGGTTGCCCCTCTTATGATGCACTGTGGACTTGAGGTGTAATGTTGTCAAGCCGCTTAAAAGGCTGCTTGACAACAGCTTTCACATCTGGCCATATTAGTTTAACAACTATTACAAATAGCTGACAGCAATCCGCCTTGCCTGATTCCTGGGCGGACTTTGGCGATTCGCGAGGCCTGGGCGTCGTGCTGACGGGAGGAAAACATGGGGCACAGCGCGGGCGCTGAGATTTCGATTCTCGCCTTCGAGCGTTACGATCCGACGGATGCGTCGATCGCATGGCTGCGCGCGCAGGGCCTGAAGGTGAAGGGCGGACACGCGCTGTGGGAAATGCCATTTGAGCGCTTCAGCGAAGATCAATTGATATCGGAGGCGACAGGCTGCGTCGCCTTGATGGGGGCGAGCGGCACGCGCATTTCCAGGCGGGTCATCGAATCGCTGCCGGAACTGCGCTTCATCTCCAAATTCGGCATCGGCGTCGACTCGATCGACATGGACGCGGCGACGGAGCATGGCGTGCTCGTCAGCAAT
>Ga0302140_10002598_pt1 | contig 23308 bp, 25 predicted proteins | sample I_Bog_E1_1_FD_202095 | JGI IMG/M metagenome (GOLD analysis project Ga0302140, IMG submission 202095) | Peat permafrost microbial communities from Stordalen Mire near Abisko, Sweden - I_Bog_E1_1 | ecosystem: Environmental > Terrestrial > Soil > Wetlands > Peat | place: Sweden: Abisko, Stordalen... | reverse complement strand
CAGAAGGTATATCTGGATACAACACAAGTCCGATGAGGTAAACGTTACAATCATCCATATCATTTTTGGTAATCCCTTTGCCATGATCCAATACAAGTTGGCCCCTCCAGACCAGGTACCATTCGCATTGTTGGGCCTATGCCACTTTGATAGGACTTATATGGAAGAACACTGAGATGTGATTGAGACTCTTCCAGAGACCAAATGAAGTCTATTGCTCTCTGTTACGAAATGAGCTCTCTTTAGATCGCTATTAATATGATTCAGAAGGCTTGTGAGATATTTTGCAAAGCCTCAGGACAGGGATTTCCCCCCAGCCTCGGCAAAGCTCAAGTACTGGTCAATGGGAGTTTTTTATAAAGCTCTTGAGGGCACAAGGTTTGATGCAATAACTGCTACTAATAAGATAATTCCAGACTTTCCTAGTCCATAAGCCTGTCCCCTGAGTTCGTGATCTGGTCCTATAAGCATAAGACTTAGATGATAGATAATTGCAGTTATTCTGTCCAGGAAACAATGTTTCTAGGGAGAAACTATGTACGCTCATTTTTCTTCCCATTTTATTATACACTTGCCAAGTCGTATCTCGCCCTCAAACCAGTTTCTTGCTCCAAAAAGTGTGGCTCGGTCAACCTTATATAACCAGTCTCAAGCAACCAGAAATCTATTGCATTTAACAGATTATATAACAGACCACTTTTATTGTCGGTTTTAATGCCGCTCAGGTGATGCTTCGTTGAATGTTGTAGAGTATCACGTGATATGTACCCCTTTTCGCCTCGCTTAATCTGAAGCGTCGGTTGGATACCGGTCGTAGACCGGTTCATGTTCAACACGTACAATAATATCTTCTAGCAATCGCAGACTGCATACTCAGTAGGAGGGTCTATTGGTTCTAGGTAAAGTGGTAGAATAGTGTACACGCCTAGTACCTAAGATAGATTCTGCTAGAAAACACAAATAACATCATGTAAACGTTTCCAAAACGTTTGCTAAATATTTAGACTTCAATCGGAAAGCGAGCGAGAGGCACGCTTAAAAGTAAGGAGACAACACCTATATAGTTATCGACACCGACTCTTGTTCTCCCGAATCATTTCCGCCAGACGAAATCGCAACAAAATGTATCTCCATAACTTTCTGAAATGAATTATCCTCGCCAAGTTCCTCGCCTATGCATTTGAAGAGGACCGTCAGCTTGAACAGTGCTCCACTAAACTTGCTAGCGCCCACCCAGCGCTTGTCTCTTGTAAGAGTTAGCTCCACGCGCTAAATGAAATGCGAAAAAGGCAAACACTCTCACACCGCAACGCGTTCAATCTTAACAGCACAACTTCAATTTCTCCTTATTATAATGAAAAATGTTCGAAAACATGCTTGCGGGTAGTTATGAGAGGTACAAGAAAGACACTGATACTTTCACGACAGTAAGACTAACCACTCGCCCAGTCCTGTGACACTCTCGCGTCTCTCTCGTGCCACACATCTCGCTTCTCTTGGCGCTTCTGGAACGCCCAAAGAATATCTTTTCTAGTCTTGGCCTACCTAGAAGTCTTCGTTGAATCCAGAGCTGACGCATCTATTCTCTAGTGGCTCTCCAAAGCCGCAGCCGGGTGTGGTTACACCGCTCCAATGAACCAGCGTCGTTCCCAAAACCCACATTCCGAACCACTAAATCCCACATCTCCTCCCGATATGACAACTCTTGCTAAGAGGTTAAGAGCCCAAGCAGAGAAGAAGGCCAAGAAAAGGGAGGCGAAGAAAGCTCCAATATTGAAGTTTGCTCAACCTGCCGGCGAATCCGGCACATCGGCAGCACGCCTGGATGAGACGCCAACAGAAACGTATACCCTAGCAGCTTCAGAAATTATTCGTCAAGCAGAAGCCGTTGCGAAAAGTCCCAAGGTTGGTATTCCAAACGCAATGGCATACATCCTGGACCGTGCCATCCAAGCTAGGAAGCGATGCACAGTGTTTTGCCAGGCTTCTACGAGGGACAATGGACAGTCGACGGAGGGACACCTGTATTTCATTGGAATTATGGAGCGAACTCTGAGAATATTGAAGTCAGAGCCTGTTGGTCGACGACAGACTACCAAAACTCTACCTACAGGAGGCAGGTCGTCTGCAGTTGATGGAATAAGCAATCGATTCAGCAAACTCGAGGTCGAAGACATTGAAGATATCATCGGCGACTCTGCACCGCCCTCAGAACCCGCAGCGGCCACCAAAAGTAAAGCGGTGGTAATTTACGAAGTCGAAACAGATCCTGTTATTGATCGTATCTTCCGTGTCTTCTGTTTCTTCGAAGATTTACATCGCATTCAGAAATTCTTGGCCGACACATGGACCAAACGCAAGGGTAGAAAACTTGATTTCGTCACAGCAGCCATGATCACAGATGCTGCTCTCGATATTATTCGGCATGAAGAGATCAAAGTCACAACAATCATGTTTCCAAACTTAGCAGCAGACATAAGGGTCCCCCTGTCGTATGAAAGATTGGCCGAGATGCTCTTCAATGCGGACTCATCTGCACAGGATAGCCGTCCTGAACTGATATCGCATATCAGTTTAAGAATGACGCCTTTTGATGAATTTGTTTACATGAAGGTGGCAAGAACTCTCGCGAAGTTTAAATCCTTTCGCCTGGCTCCTGTGAGTCTATCTTCTTTGCCAGCTTAGTCCACAACTCAACTGATATTGTATTCTTTAGTTCCCACAAAAAGTCCCGTCGCCTAAAAATCTATTTAAGAACCCTGCTTTGGTTGCCACAGATCGCCATCACAAGATGGAAGCCGATGATAGGCTCCTGACTCAGATCCTGATGGACTTCTCCCTATTCGAACACACTCGCGAGAAAACTTTGCCCGTCATGCCTGGCGATAATCCTGCACTCAGAGCTAGCCAGCAGCAGGCAGAAGTTCTTTCTCAGCCTACAGATCTTTTGACTCAAGGTTGCTGGAAGCTATTAAACGATGGAGAGATCAGTGTCTGGCTAGTCTTCGGTCACCAAATCCTGCTGGACATCCATGCAATTTTAGGCACTAAGATTTCCGGAGGTTGGAGAAAACTTCAGCAGCAAGTTTCCGAACACAGCTCTATCATAGACTACAAAATGGATATAAAGGCGGGCCGGTTGAGATTCCCTGCCGAGCGGTGGCCGTCTGGGGGTGGTGGTGAGCTTGCAGGAGAGTTTTGTCAGAGGCTTGAAATCACTAAGTCTTCCGAAACGAGTGGCTTTCAGGCTAGGAAAGATGCTATGCTTCGCTTTACAAACTGGCAAAATGTCGGAGGTCCAAGTCACGAAGTCATATCCTCGTTGCAAGGCTTTGGTGCAACGCTTACCAACATCCAACGAAGCACCCAAGCCATGGCTGAGCTGATTCTGACCGAACCCTCCCGCGAGGTGAATTTCATATTTGCTCATGATCCCATCTACTGTGGATTCGAAGCCTTCCGGTTCGCGGTCGATTTCGAAACGCTGGGACTAGCACTAGCCAAACACCATCCAGGTATTTTCCTGGTCGGTCACATTTACAATGCTTGTCACCAAAGCGACCTTCTATCTATCCACTGGGCTGAGCTAGACGAAGTCATTGAGCAACATATCATGGTCCTGTTCGCTGGTGAGCTTCCGAAGACCATGAAGCAGTGTCTCAAGAGAGCCTATGTACAAATTGGTGTTTCGGCAACTGAATTTGCCAAAGACAAGAGAAACAAATCGGGGAAACAGAAATTGCGACATTGGGGCCCTGAAATGATGCCCACGAAAGCCTCGGCGATTTTTAGAAGACACTTCTCTCAAGAGGTTTCTATGCAGCAGTGTCTCTATCAACTGGACCTGTTGTCACAGTCTACGCTTACTTCCCCTGGGAAACAAGTCAGGCAGAAGCAGGTCACTCCGCTTCAACTTCTTTCTCACATCCAAGACTATCTCCCAACGACTTTCAAAGCGATGGAGATCAATTACATCAACCTCGTTAAAAGATGCAATAATATCCTGCTCAATATTCGCAACAGCATCAAGGACGAGATGAAGATCAACCACCCACTAGTTTCTCCGCAAGATGGTGGGACGGAAACAGGATTTGTGAGAATGGTATCTGAAATCCTTCAGGAGGCCGATGGCATCCAGGATTGTCAAGAAGAGTTTTTCCGGAGAGATATGAGGGGTCCGATGGGTCCAATAAGGGGAGGTCCTCAGTTACGAATCGCCGGGAATGTGCTATTTGAAGATGTCCTAACAGAGGCACTGGGCAAGCTTGAGACCGGGGCTTGAGAATTAAATTTGAGTACAGGTTGCACACTCTTCATTTCATGGCTAAACGATAAACGACTAGCTTTTAGAGTCTCAACATTTAGTTATTTTCAATATACTTTAGCAGGGGAACACTTCTGTATTTCAACATCCAAACCACACATTCAATGCCAGAGAATAACAAAGATGTTTTTTCAGCGAGCCAACTGACACCGGATCACTCGTCGGAACGTGGTGAGCCGAAGATAGGAGGTTGCGGCACCCCCCATACCGAAGTACGAAATCTGTCTGGGGAGCCCCGCTCTTCATTTCGTTGCATACAAGGATGAGAAACTCCTGACAGAGCGTGGAACTGAGTTCCATGCTGCACACCTCGCTTTCTCTACTTAGAGTGAGCATCCTCCAAGCTGCCTCTATTTTGGTCCATCGCGTGACAACATCTTTTTGGACGAAGACCACACCGTGAGTATGGGGACTAGATGCATTTCCAGTTCAAAGACTTAGCATTGGGGAGAGCCAACTTACCCCAGCCATATTTGAACCACCGACTTTTGTCCCTCCTCCAGCCCAAATGTCTCCACAACAAGAGGATCATGCACGATGCTCTGAACATCCCCGTACCCGAGCTTTTTGCTTCAACTTTTCCTCCATTCACGATTTGCTGAGCTTTAGAGCCAACCCCATCGGAAGCAAGAATGACATCAGCTGATGCATGTTGCTGGTCATAAGTCAAAACATATGCTTTTGATTCGTCCTCGGAAAACTCGATTTCACGCTTGCCGCAAGTTACTTGAATGCCCAGTTTCATTATCTGGCGATAAAGCATTTGATGGAAAACTGATCTCAGTTGCATGGACATGGGCTCGTCATCTGGGCTTTTTGGACCGTTGTCAAGATCGACACGCCCCATCGCAGCTTCCTTGACAACAACTTCGCCTGTATGCTTCTTCGCAATAGTGATGGGATTCGGAGCCATTTTACGAAACTCTTCTGCATCTCGGGCCAATGAGACATCCATCGATGACCACTTAAGCTGATAGAAAACATGTCACTTAGTCCACGTAAGTACTTGCAGTCTGGTCAAAGGTCACATTATACTTGCCCGCTGCGCTGATACTTGGCTCTCGTTCATATATTCGAACATTATGTCCCTTACGGTAACATTCTAGGGCTGTTGTGAGACCTCCAACTCCGGCGCCAACAATGAGCATATCGATCCCGGTTTCAGAATACCTATCTACACTCCCTTGTCTTGTAGTCTCAGGTTCCACAAGTTGCGAAGTCTTGATATTTTGGAAGAAGTCTCCTATTATCAGAGATTTTATAATGGTGACCAAAGACTGGCGTGATTTTGCTCCTAGGTCTAGCAATTCGCAGAGGCTGCAGCATCTGGAGAGTGCTAGGGGGAGCTCCAGCTTCTGAAAATAGTGAGGGGTTAGAAGAGCATGGGTTGTGATAACACTGAGCCAGTCAATCTATAGAGGTGGACACCATGCCTCGTCAAGCAAAAGATACGATTATATCTCAATGTTGCAGCTTGGAAGGCATCTCGGTGGTCTTCTTCCGTATCCTACGACAACGTTGCGCTGATCCCGAAGATAATAGGGGGCTTCGCTTGTTTAGCGAGCCCCTATCTCCAGGCTTAACAAGCAAGAATGAAGTGCAGTCAGGTTCATAGTCTCATAATCAATTATGCCAGGAATAAGCTGATCAATGACACATAATTAACATATTACTCTTCAGCCATATTCGGAGGCGCGTTGAAGACAGCCACCGAGATATGGTCAGTTAGAGCCTTGGTATGGTAGGCTCCCTCGACCCCCTGAGCCCTAGCAACATCATTCCAAAACCCAATCGTCACAGGCGTACGATAAAGCTCTGTCCACAGGAATTCAGCCAACGCATACGAGATCGCATTCCCTCCTTGGAGTCCCGCCTTCACACAAATCTCCGCAAAACGTTCAGCGTACCAGCGCCGATTCGGTGTCCCCGAGCTTCCCAAACCGCCCATCAACAGAATCCAAAGCATCATTTCAGGGTACTCTTTATGCAAGTATATTAGATCCACGGTTTCTATGCTGGCACGGAATCGATCCGAGAGAATCCTGTAAAAGGGTAAACCTCGCGGCAGATCTCGCATAAACATGTAGATGTGAAAAATGGCGGCTCTGGCGAAGAGTGTGAAAATAGCGAGTTTAGGTTTGTCCGATTTGAGCACGTCGGACTGAAGTAAGGCGATCGACCGACGCTCAAGGCGTTCTACCATGCAGCTCCAAGTCTCGAACTCGACTTTCTTTGTCAAGTGAATTGCGGCATCTTTCATTCCGGTAAGGTTGTGTATACCCCAGTATATTTGCATCATTTCCCGGCCGAGATCTTGCAAACCGGTCAGATGAAAGAGTCTGGCTTCGTAAAGCATAGCAAGTGAACTGTAAAGACCCCAGTTCTCCGGTCGTTCTTCATCCTCGCGCACAGGGAGCTTGAACCGTGGCGGGGTCTCCATGACAATAGCAGCTAGAAGTCGGAGTTTCAAATCAGCTTTGCACTAAAGCAATGAATCAAGTTGCTGTAAAATTTTACGAACGGAGCTCTCTCAAGACAGAGATTGCATGCATTCTAGGTAAGGATTGCAAGTCACGTGCACAAGAAACAATGCTGCGAGAAATGAAGACTCACCTTCAGAGTCCACCCATGTTGCCAGCCGTCTTGGATTGGAATCCGGCAGAGCATCAATTCCACCTCTGCTTTTCACCAGAGTCTCCAGGCCATCCATATGCAGTTTGATGCCACTTATATTCACAGCTAGGCTCTGACCACAAGTCAGCCACAGAACATGGGAAAATGATCTTGAGAAACACAACCTCGAATTTTGTTAGACAGGCTACTACGCCGATAGTCAAATCTGTAGGAATATGGTTTGGTTTCAGAAGACTTTTGTTAAGCCAGCGAATTGATTCCCCCTTGTGATACATTACTTCTGGCGTAGGCAGATTTCCATGGAGGGTCGCGAGTTGCCATGCCGAAAATAGCAATGTTACATGCAAAAGCGCCGGGTCTTGCATTGCGAGTGGGATCCAATCTTTCCTGGGATTTACTGGGCAGTCGCTTTCAGCGAACACCGTTTGATCTGTTATCGAAGCCGAATTAGCTCACATCCATCATTCTCCGATTAGTAAACACGAGGCCTGGGGGATCATGCGGAGCAGATTTTTAACTACCATGCTTACGCATATGGTCACGGGGAAACCCCACGCCGGGAAGTTCTAGAAGAAAGATCAGGCACAAACTCACAATGATAGGTCAGGAATTGAGATCTGCCGGCGTCTGAAATCGGCAAGGTATAGAAAGGGTCAGTCGCATTGCGTTCTGGAGAGCGAGGCAAGGAGAGTGCGGTGACTCCTGGCTGGCGTTCGACCAAAAAAGCCGGTCGCTCATTGGTCTGGAATAGTTCTGTTGCTGTACTATCTTTCTCTTTGACAAGGAGTGGATGGAGTTTTGTTTGGGATGCCTTCTTTGGTCGCCGACGTGGCTTGCGCCGGGCATTAGAACGGATTAGATCTCGCAACGTCCCACGGGGACGAGCTGTCCCTGTTTCAGGAACGAATTGTAGATTCTGGTTATCCAGATCAGCTCGACACTGGCCTAATGCAGCATAGATCAAGTCTATTGCCGGTGAGGTATTGGACAACGACTTCGGAACCTACTACTGGAGCATCCGCTATACGATCAAATCATGAGAATTAGCATTGCCCTATCAGTAATCAAAAGACGTGAGTCTCATACGCAATATGGCTAGGTCATTTGCATGGAACTCTTCTGTAATGAATTCCAAGTGCTGTAAAGGCTCGTCACTGTTTCCTTCAGGTAATGATTCGTCTTCATCAGACAGCGGGGGACTTCGCAATGGCATAGAGGTAGATGGAAACATTCTCCTTCTGGTTGAGCAGCCAAAACGAGGTAGTATTAAAGATGTTTGTTGGCTTGCCTTTTTGGTTTAAAGTCGCATCAAGATCTCTCTCCACATAAGTCGTAGCAATGACACTAAACGCGGCGTTAGGCTGAAGGCATGCAGCATGCGAGATACCCAAAAACTTATGGGGCAGCGACCCAAAGAAGTGTGACGTCCAAAAGCGTTTCTTTTTCCCGTGATTTCCATTGGGTGGGTCGCACCGTATATCATGATTTGTTGCGTCTCGGCCGCTTTGGCTGCAATCGCGGGAAAGCCTCACGAAAGAGGGTAGTCACACCCACAGTAGTCTAGCGCTGTTTGTGAGCCGCTATTCTTCATGCACGTTGCTGAATAACGCATCTTGTACTTGCTTCTTTTCAAAATTGCCACTTGAGGGCATCCTTTAAATCTTGCTCCATCCAAAGATGCTCTTGATTCGAACGATCGGCTCGTGATCTGAGACTTGATCACAATGTGCACGTATGATTACTTACCACAATTCGATGACCAATAAAAGCGGCTCTTAGCTATCGCCAATTAGGATGTCCACAACTTTCAGAGCAAGCGAGATCGTCTGTATAAATATCTTGAACTTGTCTTAAGTGCCAGGTCGGCGACTGCCTAGGTCGGCGAGGCTCATGAGGGCGAACGTATAGAAGCTATGATATCCTTTGAATTCCCGTTTCGAGGTTGTGCACCCTTTGCAGCTGGATAGGAATTTGCCATCATGGCTGATGGTTATGGTCAATACTCCGGTTGGGATGCTCAGCCAGCCAACTTTCAATACCCGGCAGCGTCCACTGCAGGAGCTTCGAATGATTATCAGACGAATAGCCAACCATTGTCTCCCAATCCACATCTATGGGTATGACCTTCTTCTATAGAGAAGTGATTCTTTGCCGAGGTGGAACAACTGTGGCTAACAGAGTCAATCAGACTGGCCACTCGCCTCAATACGCCCGTTCTGCCAACGCTCAGCATGCAGGTACCATCACAGCATCAGAGTCACTTGGAAATCAATTTTCGCCTCACCCAGGCCACAGACATGTCCTAGCATTAGAGACAGCTCTTGGCGGTCAGGGCAACCAACGCCACAGGTCAGACCAAACCAGTAGATCTCCAGCAGTCGACAAGTCAGAAAAACGCAGGCAGCAAAACCGCACCTCCCAACTCGCCTTTCGTCAACGGAATAAGATGACTCTTATGACACTGCAAGAGGAGCTTGACCAATCTCTTCTTGTGAACGAAACGCTGTACGGCACGATCGAAGTATTGTTGGAGAAGACTGAGGATCTGAAAAGGTCTATCGAAGACGTGCTGGCGGCGAGGTTGAAACGGGGACGTAGCGAGTCATATAATTCTCCCCGTACATCGTCAAGTCTACCGCTTTATGCTAGAGGAAGGCGTGTATGAAAGTAGTTATGGGGAAGATGTGCAAAAGCTAGACGAGATCTGAGTGTTTGATGGAAGTGAAGACGCGAGGGTTGAGCATTTCATCTGCCAATATGGTGCTGCTGGTTCATATGTGCTTGAATGATAGAAGAGAGATACTAAAGTTTTATGCAACGTTCAAATATCGATAGCAAACGCTATCAAACTTAATAGACTTGCTGTCACGTGTCTACTCCTTTTTACCTAGCTCCAACAAGCGAGAGGCAAGAAAGCACAAGTGCAGCATGACTAAACGAGATCAAGAAGCTAAGAGAGTGCATGCCGCATGCCGTCAATGGTTTGAGTAATCCTAGTATACAGGGGACGCCAAGGCATATTTGTGAAGTCCTAGCAGCACAAATAACCACTCAGCTAGAAAAGTCAGGAAACTTAGCCCCGAGTTTCAATGATCTCAACCACTTTCAAGCTTCAATACTCTTACAGCATCAAAATCTCTACCCAAGCAATAACCGCCCACGTCCCGATCTGCACCGCTGTCGCAGTTCCAGAAGTGTGATATACGCAGATTGAGAAGGAGAGCTGAGCAATAACGAGTGCTAAGCTTAGTTTCGTATATGGTTGAGTCTCTCGAACGAGGGTTCAAGTCTTCGAATTACTTAATTCAGCGCGGATACTGCAACTCTTCTAGCTTTCACCGATTTTGATTGTGCCACCATTCCTGCCTTCAAATTCAAGTGCTGCTCTCAAAACATGAACTGTCCCTCAAGTTCCTTGAAGGTTCGTCGATGATAACTCAGAGAGTCAGAGCTTGAAAGAAAGTTCCAGCCCTCAGCGATCCGCTTGTCTCCAAAGCTGCAATCACTTTCCATATTTTGTTCATTCTCATCATACCACCCTCTCTCATTTCAACGCAGCTGGGAATAAGCACCTTCGCTCCCACCAAGAAACCACAGCACTTCGAAAACTGCAGAATCTAAACCTCAGCATCTCAGCCCTACAAGTAACTCAATCTCAACGTCCATTCCACTTCCTCCACCTAACCCTCTGCGCGCCCCAAAACGTAGTATACGTCTCCCACGCCCACAGCTTATCCGGATGTTTCTTGCGCCAATGCTGCAAGAACCTCCTATCGCTGCCGAAATCCGCGCCAGATTTCGTGCACCCAACCAACGGACATTGCGTATGCACCGTCGACCTGAGGTGTTTCTTCCATCCGCCCTTCTCCATGCAGATCTCGTGCTCGTAGCACTTCTCGGTGAATTGTTCGTCGTGCGGTTGCATTGACGGATGGACATCTATGGACTTCTTGCAGCAGGGACAGAGCTCGGGTTTCGGCTTCTTGGGTCGGGTGGATGCGATGGTGTCTACGCGGGAGATGGGCTCGAATGGTGTGTGGAAATGGGCGGGGCCGTGGGAGTAGGCGTATGGGTGTGCGTTGGCTTGTTGGAGGTAGCGGTAGAAGTCGTGGTGGTTGTTGAAGGTGACGCTGGGGACCATGGCGCTGCCGTAGCCGTAGGGATTCATGGCTGGGTTGGGTTGTGGTCTTGCGTAGGAGTAGTGAGGGATCGTCTGCTCGTTTTCGATGCAAGGGACCGCCAAGATTAGTTGGAAGTGAGGCCGATTCGTTAGTGTTTTTCGCGGAGACGAGCGTTCGGGGATGGTGAGATGTTTAACTATTTACTTGTCAGCGAAAAATTTATGCAAGGCAAAGCGGGCAGCTCAATTAGCTGATGCGACTATGACTTTACGTCATAGGTTTTAAGTTTAGTGCCTGCGGTAGGCTGGAAGGCAATGAGAAGTGAATCGGCAAACTCTTGAGGCTTTGATCACATACCTTCGAGGGACCTCATAGCAAGTCGGTTTGATACAAAACCACTGAGATCACCAACTAATCTGTCCCTCAGAATTTAGAATAGAGAGATACCACAAGGAAAGAGGCACCAGTTCTGTGAGTCACCGCCTCCACAATGCCAGGCTGGAATGGATGTTGTCTGTTGTGGAGCACAAGCTCTTCTTGGCCATTTGCGACAAATTTTCAAAAGACTTGTTAAACAAACTAAGGGTGAGCCGATGTCCCAGCATGTCAGCTGCTTACAGCTGCGAAACACATTCAATAGTTACTTGGAATAAGAGTAACCGATGACCCAAGGCGAGCTGTTACCGTGATAGTTCAACTGAGAATGTGCCTTGAAGCACTGCAAGGCTAGCCACAGCAAACCAAGCGTAAGTCGAGTTCCTGGGTCACTCGGGATTTCTTTTTCTTAAGTAGTGAATTACATGGCGTTTGCATATAAAATTTATTTCATATCCATGTGTTTATTTTTGGATGTTTTGTAAGTGACCCCGCGCAGAGGGCGTTCTTAACTCGTAAGCGAGCCCCTGAACGACCTCGAGTAGACATCCAAACTATCTCCGCGTCGCTACCCGCAATTACACAAAACATATATCTTTCGAGCCGAAATCGTTTCTAGAGTTGTTTAATCTACGGAGTCTACGATTCAAGGGTCTAGTTCGGCATGCTCCCATCCTGCCTGGGCTGACAACTGCAGCTTATGCTAACACCTCGGCATCTAGCTCTAATAAAGCACTGAACAAGTGTCGCAGCATTGATGTATCTGACACTAACTCTATCCGTACCCGCACTCACTTTTGCAATTCCATACGCGTCGCTCCCGCATCCCCTTGTCGAATAAGTCAATCAAGAACGTCGGAGCCGCACTAGTATTCACCTTACAGTGTCGTCAGAGTCTGCAGCGTGGCGTACTACCAACAGCTTAACGACGTACACTATCTCTTCTGAATTCATCCCGCTAATTTCCGGCTTATTTAACATATTAGCAGTTGTTGCGCTTGCTGGTTGCTGTTGTGTTTATTTCTGGTGATTGTGGGAATTCGTGGGCGGTTGTGCGTTGGCGAGATGACGGCGTGTTTGCTTGACGGATGCTGTTGAGGGTGTTGAAGGAGGTGGGAGGAAGTGTGGGGAGGGCTTGGGCAGGATGTGTAATTACACCTTGATAGTATATGTTCTCTAGGAAGGAGAGAGATGGAAAGTGATGGTTTAGTGGCAAGGTATGAAAGGAGTGCATGCTCCTTATAGATAACAGTAGCGTCTAGTCTGTCATCGGTGTCTTGACGAGCATAGGAAATTGCCTTAAAATGCTGCTTGCAACAGCACTCAAAGTTCCAGACACGCATGTTTATATCCCTGCCCATCGCTTCGAACTCGCCATTTAGCTCACTTGAGCAAAAGCCAGAAGAAAAAGCATGAATTAATGGATGTAGAAACACGAAAGACAAGAATGGTGGCAAGGTTAATGTGGATTGGCATGGTATTCATCAAGGGTATCTAGCAATCTCCCTCCTTCCACACTGATCATCAATAACAATCTCCTGCCACTCCTGCTAGATCGAGTTATCTAGCTTCTTTCGTAGCAAACAGCAACTTTTGTCACAATTTTGGATGGCCATCGTAGGTAAATCCATTCTGCAAGGTATCGCCAGAGCGAATTTTGGTTGAAGGTACAAGTGAGGGCGAATAGTTGGTGCGGGTCGGGTGGTGATTAGAAGACAGTTCCGTCGGAGAGGATGGCGATTGGTGGGCATTGTGTATTTGGGCGTGAGATTTCGGCCATTTCTCTGCCTCCCTGTTCCTGCGTCAGAAATTGATTAAGGGATCGATGATGGATGGGACAAACCTTCCAACTACCGGCCTCTAGCATTTGCGGCAGGGTCAACTGGTAACCAAGAACAGTGTTCACTTCCTCTAGCAATAGATCCAGGAAGCCAACTGTGACAGCACGCCATTCGATGATCACGTCGTCGTCTGGAGTAAACATCGGTACCACTTCGACTGTACTGCCTTTCTTCAACCCCTCTTCCCTAAACTTCTCTAGACCTCTCCTTTCATCCGCACCCTTGAGAGTCAGAACACCGGTATCGATGAACAGTCCTCCGTTTCGGTATTCTGGGAGTCCGGTCATGAGTTCGGCCCCCGCGAAGTGGATGTTCATCAGCTTTGACATGGGTTGCATGAGAGAATAGCAGAGCCATTGCGTCAGCTTGTGGAATGGGACAATTGTCTCCCAAGGTTGGGTTGTGGGAAGCAAGGAGAGGAGGGCTAGTGGCCAAGCATCGCCGAGAGAGGTTCCGTCGAAGGTTGTGCGGGAAGGAGGCCAGATTGGTGCCAGGCCGTCGATGAGAACGGACCACAGGGTTGGAAGAGGGACGATGGGAACGGAGGAGGCTTGGGTTGTTGGGTGTGAAAGCAGGTAATCTGGATGTGTTAGTCTGCTGCAATTCTCTGGGAGAGGGAGCATACCAAGCATATTACCAGGCCTGCCATCTGCACCGAAGAGAGTGCCGTTATTTAATGCATCTGAAAGTCTGATGAGAAGACTGGCCCGTCCTTCTAAGCCTGACATTGGGTTCTGCTCTGAGACTTGTAGTCCAGCTGCCATCTTCTCAATAGTCAGTTCCTTCAGCCCTGCGGCGTCGACCTGATGTCGTTGCTGCTTATTACTGCTGAACAGCCCATCCTTGAACATCTCGAAGCTCGCAATGGCCAACCCCTCACTTCTCTTGTATATCCGACCATTCTGCTTGCTCTTGTATGACCAAGCTGTTCCGGCACCCGCATCGAGGAGAACGGAAACGAGGAAGAGATCAAGGAGCCGCCGACATCTTTCCGAGGGGTCTATATCGTGGGGCCAGCTTGACAGCAGTTCTGCGATGCGGTCTCGTCCTCCGGCATTGAAATGTTGCCAGCGGCCGTGCGGCGGGATACTTGCATAATCGGGATCGAAGTCGCGCTGCATAACACCAATAATTAGCTCATATATAGGGGTAGCACAGCAGGAATGCATACTTTGATGATTGACATGACGAATCGCGTGGTGTCCTCGAACTTGCTCATGTCGACGTCGAAATGGTTCAATTGGTTTGCCTTTGCCTTTTCTAGCACGGGCAGACATCTCTCACGCACAGCCCCAATGCTCCGCAGATATCCTGCCGGGTCGACATGTGGATCTGGCGCCTTGGGTAGGTTGGTCTTGGGGATGGTGGGGGGGATGTTCATGGTCATCTTAGAGAAACCTGGGGTGCCAGGGGTAACGGGGGATTTGAGGGAGGATTGCGAGGACATGGAGCCAATGTCTGCGAGACTGGACGAGTTCTTGCGAGAGCCGCCGGACGTCGTGGAGCCAGACGTCTTCTTGCGTGAGAAGAGACCCATGGTTGTCGTGGTGGACTTATCGAGGAATGTTGAGCTTATCGAGAATTTGTGTGACTCGCGCACCTGTCAAGTTAGCCGGGCGGGTGGAGTGGAGCAATGCCGATTGGAGGGCGACGACACCAAGCCTTTGTCTGGCAGTGAAGGCGTGTTGAAGTGGTGTCGAGGGTTTTGTCCAGGTTGGAGGGAGGATGTTGAGGGGAGAGGGAGTTTGATGAAAAAGATGGGACGAAAGCAAAGAGTCTGAAGTTGGAACTGGTGGAGGTCGCGGACGGCCCAATGGGGGGAAGCTTCTTGACTCCTTCCTCTTACTTGCTGCAACCCACCGGTGCACCACCGTCCAATTTCTGGCCCAAGTCCCCCAGTCCAGTCCCAAGCCCAACTTCAACTCAGGGGTCGCGTCGCCGCTTGTTCCCCAGGGCTTGACGCCAATCCGGGCAGTGACCGACCGGTGGGGTGGCTCAGGCTGGCTCAGGCTGGCCCCTCTCACTCGGAAGGCTGCTGGACGTTTCCGCTGCCCTCTGGCTTGAGGCTGTCACCAATGACAGGCGTGGCCGGCTGCACCTCTCCCAGCGAGGTGATGCGCTTAACCCAGTGGGAGATATTGGACAGGGATGCACTGATTGCGGGTGCTTCCGATGCTACCGTTCGCTGCAGGAACAGAATATTCGCTCCGAGGATCCTTGTGCCTGAGCAGCTCCGACGTCGAGGAACTACCACCGCGGCCGTTGGGAAACCCAACGTGGCAGGAGTTATTGGGAAGAATTCAACGAAGTGCTTGGCCGTGGGGTTGGCATTTCTATCACCGCAGACGAGGTGGGCAGGAGCTGGGAGGATATCCATGCCTTTTATGTGGGGGACGGGCCTGGCGATCCTCGAATCCGGTCGGTCTCTGTCCCTCTCACGGTTCACGTCGCGATCCAGTTCGAGGACCCCCGACTCAGTGAGGTGTGTAAAACGGGCACAGAGGTCAGAGGCAGGCCACACCATGAGTCAACCCACACGACACGCCACATCTTTCACAGCGAGCTTCCAACAGATGGGATAAACGTATCGTGATAATTAAACATATATGAACTTCGACGTCACAGCCCACTTTACCAGCCTTTCGTGCCATGCGGACTACCCCAGTCATATGATAGCACCATCTTCCCAAGTCCATGGTATGCCAGAAACGGGCTTTGCGCCGCGAGTCATTGGATTTTACCCGGTGTGAGACACTGAAGAGGGAAGGAGGATATATTTCCCGGGAAACTGGTGTAAATGGCACTGACCTCGTCTGACAACCGAACTCACGGAATTCTTTAAAGATCTGACTTGCTCGGCAAGATAAGATTTCCCGCATGTAACCGTGTGAGATTTCAGGGAGGTTGTTCTGCGTTGGTAGGAGTGCAAAAAGCTTTTTGTGTAAGATCTGTTGATTATCCTTGAAAATGAGGCCTAGCTTTACAGAAGTTGGACCTTGACGTGAGGAACATCTGGTTCCAAGGCTGACGAGTGAGAGAATACGTATTACACTCAAAAAAAATTAAATTTAACTACCATTGCCTCTCCGTAATTGAGTAAGCAATGGAATACGACCGTCGAATGTTGTGAACGTTGTCATGGTCGCAGGTGTAAGTCATGTGACCACGTCAACTTCCATCCCGTCCTCCCTGAGTCGACCAAGGCGCCTTCTGCCCCAATTCAAAGTACACAGCCCACAACTGGATTTCCTCAGGCGTAATTCTCCGTGAGCTTTCAATTCGTCCTGTCCGACACAATATCTGCCAGCCCATCGTAGCCATCGGACCTTACTCAATCATCAAGACTGCTTCCCCTCATCCTCATCTTCATCCTCATCGAGCATAGAGAATTGAGAACCTCTCTCTTTTCGCACCTTGTCTTGCTGTCCCTTCGAGACTCGAAGTGCTCCCGTTAAAGCAAGACCCAAAACGACGACATAGAATCCGACGATGAGTGGCACGAAGATCTCGCGCTGCTTAAGATAGCTAGGTATATAGCCCTATATCAACTCAGTATATGGGACTAACGGCTCAACGTCAATTGCAAAACCTACAAGGATGGTCTGAGAGACAGACTGGTCTGTCATCTCTTCCTAACCAGGGTGAGATTTGGAACGGTGGTTACGAAACCCTTTGCTTCGCAGCAGAAGTATTGTTGTACTAGGAAAAATCTAGATTTAGATACAATTCCATGAGAATACGGTCAGTCGGCCGGAAACAGTAACTAGGCACGAAAAGAATGAATTTGGTAAGAGAAGGTCATTGAAGGTTTTGACTGAAGTTCTAGGTACGTGCACGTGACGGGCAGATTACCCGCGCGACAAACTACGGTCGCCCCTTCCAGCGTTAATGCAACTCGATATGCCAGCGAAACATAGAAAGGGAGAACCCTCTCAAGACAGCACCACTTGCCACTCTTACCGCCTATGACTCTCAATGCCTTTAACGACAAACTGCGCTTACACCAGATGCATAAAATCTCAATATTATTCCCGTCACGATGGATGATCTGAGCGGTCTGGACTGGTCTGCAACATCCAACAAAACCACGAACAAAGCACCACAAGGCAGCGGTAATTATTACCCAGCATTAAGGCCAACACCTCCTCCTCAGCTCTCTGGACGGAGCACGCCAGTATCCGCGCAAGGCTCTAGCGCTCCGAAAGTGTCCCCCTTTGCGCCGCCCAAACCGTCAACTCCCGACAGCTTCTCGAACCTAGTATCCTTTGGAACTTCGAAGCAAAATACGCTCACACTACAAGAGCAACAAGCAAAGCTACAAGCGGAGAGGAGAAAACAAGAGGAACAAAAGCGGAAGCAATATGATGCACAGTTCGGGGGCTCGCAGGCATGGGATGGCTTTGGGAATAAAGGACAATCTGCCACCCCACCGATAACCTCACGAAGTACGACTCCTGCGACTCTCCCTCTACCTATGAACTTTGCTCGAGCTTCTTCACCAGCTACGAATGGCAGCTCTACCCCTGCCAACGACGGAGACGATGACCTATTTGCGGCGTTCAATGCGGATACCAAGGTCGACAATGCCAGCTACTACCCTCCTCCTCCAGTACCCAGCAGTGGCAGAAATACCCCAAGTTTTGGTACAAGCAAGCCCCCAGACCTGACAAAGCCGCAAGCTTGGGCACAATCGGGTTCATTAGGGGCAGATTTGGGAGACGATGATGATCCATTCGGACTGGGGCAAATGAAACAGACCAGCGCTGTGCCTGCCCCTATACCAAGTATGGACGACGATGACGACTTTTTGGGAGACCTAGGAAAACCAGTGGAAGAAGTCAGGAGGCCCAGTCCGGCGGTTCAGAAAGAGGATGCGCCGGAGCCAACCTCCGATCAAGAATCAGATGATCCTTGGGATAAAGCGGTGGCAGAGCTTGTGGATATGGGATTCTCAGCAGAACAATCGCGGCGAGCTTTGACGGAGAGTGGTTCGGGTCTTGATATTCAAGCTGCTGTAGGATGGATTTTGAATGATGCACATAAACAGGCAAAGCAAAAACAGCAGGGTAAAGATTCGAGTCGAAATGATTCAACTTCGAATGGGGAACGAAGAGAAATATCAAGAGATGGACCTCGCCGGGAGAATACTCCGGCCTGGATGCGAGAAGAGGGGAGAGATCGTTCACATCCCCGACGAGAAGAGAACTCGTCACCAAGCGGAGATGGCGATTTCTCGAAGACTGCCGCTGCTGTTGGAACAAATTTTCTCAAAACTGCAAACTCGTTATGGAAAACGTCACAGAAGAAGGTTCAAAAGGCAGTTTCTGAATTTCAGCAAGAGGGAGGCGATACCAGTCAGCCGAAATGGATGCGAGAGGCAGCTGAGAGAGAACAAGCAAAAAGAAGAGCTGCTGCTGAAGGTCGTGGTCGACGTCCGCAAGAAAAGGTTCCCGAGGTCACTGATGAAGCTCTTATGCTTGAAGGCGGAGGTCGACCGCCCCCACGGAAAGCAAGAGCCCCTGAACCACGATTTACTCCTTCAAGTTCGAATTCTTCACGTGATCAATCACCAGCCATGCCAAAACCACCGCCAGAACGGGTTGCTACCCCTAAATGGCAGCAGATAGCCCCAGATCCTCGGTCCAGGGTGAGTAAACAAGTTATCGAAGAGCAATCTGCGCAGGCCTATGTCAGTCCGGCGCGTCGGAAGAAAGCTACTCCACAGCCGGCTCCAGCACAACCTGGACCAGACCTTCTGTTCTCCCCCGCTCCTTCTCGGCCATCACAGCCAGCTCGTACATCCCAGAAAACATCTTCAATCCTTTCTAAACCATCAACTCCAATCCCAACACGACCCAAAGCACCAACCCGGCAAATCCCTCCTCTTTCTGCATTGGCTCGAGATCAATCTTCCAAGCACCGCCTCGCAGGAACAGAGCACTTCAAGCGCGGCGATTATGCAGCCGCACACCAATCCTATTCCTCTTCTCTTTCTTCCCTCCCCGATCGTCACCCAATAACCATAATCCTCCTCTGCAACCGCGCCCTTACCGGCCTCAAAACCGGTGTCCCGAAATCCACTATAACAGACGCCGACACAGCTCTGGAGCTCATCGGCCTCTCACGAGGGGACGGTGAGACGATCGATCTCGGCCCAGGCGAAGGCGGCGGCAACAAAGAAATGAAGGAATTCTACGGCAAAGCACTGATGCGAAAAGCCGAAGCCCTAGAGCAAATGGAGCGATGGAAGGAAGCAGGCGATGTATGGAAGCTGTGCGTAGAGCACGGAGTCGGCGCATCAACCTCCATCCAAGGCCGCCAACGGTGCGAGAAAGCCCTCGCTCCCAAACCACCCGTCTCACGTACAGCCACTCCCCGTCCAACCCCAAAACCCAAACCCAAATCCGCGCTCGCGGATCTCGGCGGGCAGGATTCAGAAGCCGTGAAAAGACTGCGAGAGCAGAATAAAGAGGCGGAGAAAGCAGACGATGAGAAATTCGCGCTGAGTGATAAAGTCGAGACGCGCATCAGTCTGTGGCGTGATGGCAAGAGAGATAATCTGCGTGCGCTTATTGGGAGTCTGGATAGTGTTATGTGGGAGGGTGCTGGCTGGAAGAAGGTCGGTATGCATGAGTTGGTGCAGAATAATAAGGTTAAGATTCATTATATGAAGGCCATTGGGAAGACGCATCCGGATAAGGTATTTCCACCCCCACTCCCTTGCTTTTGCTTTTGAAGCTGTTGGCAGAGTTGGGTTTGGAGATAGTGGGCTAATGTACACAGCTGCCCCAAGATGCCAGTACCGAGGTCAGAATGATTGCCTCCCTCGTCTTTGCTACGCTGAATGAGAGCTGGGATAAGTTTAAGGCGCAGAATGGCTTGTAGATACCATTACAGACTACATGAATCAGAAACTAGAAGTTTGAACTTAGGTCTTGTTAATGTACTGATGTGTGTGGTACATTCATTCTCGATGACTCTTCCTAATGTACGACTAAGTGTAGTACATTGAGTTCAGATTAGCGTGACAGCAGGGCTATTTATACACACTCCTAAGTCTTTGGAGCTGCGTCTCAACTTCTTCCTCGACCCGCGATTCGAGGTCTTGGGTGCTCCCTGTTTACTCTACAACTTTGTGATTCGAAAACCTGGCGCTAGCCTTTGTCCCGGCTCGTATAGTGTTAGGCAGACCGCAACGACTGCTCAGTGTTTAGTTAGCTTTTATTCTTTCCTTACTATCACTTCTTTTGTCGTTTTCATTGTTCGTCGGCTCATGTTCACTAACTCTAGGCAGGATACACATAGTCTGTACACTCATCCGGTTTCATTTTTCTATCCTGTTAACTACTTTATCGTTGTTATTCCTTGTGCATTTATTCGTTATTTCATTGTCAAAATGATATCCGGATTGTGAACAGGCTTCTGTGTCTAGATAAGTATAGAATTGCCCTCAAGGTGTAAACTTTGATTTTCACGAGCTCAAACATTTTGTGCCGCGCTTCTCCTTACTTTGCTGTCAATTGTGTGCATAGCAGGTTCTTTCTACTACCCTCCTCACAAACCTGCTGAGTAAAGTGAAAGTCAGCTTTGTGAATCATTGACTATTTTACCCAGCCCAAGCCTATTACAGTAAGAGAAAGCTTTGTGAATTCTCCCTCCAAAATCATAGTCTTAGAAAGCTGAATGAAGTGTTCGCTTATCTATCTAAAATCGTTAGTCCCAGACATAGGACGAATTCGTTCTTTATAACGGATTCTTGCACGAGTGAGAAAGACAAACTGAAGATCGCCTAGAAAGAGAGGAATGTAGAGGGATGACCAGGCATGAGCCATGGCTTAGTCGTTATATGTACTGTATTGTGCGAGAGGAAGTTGCGAGGTGCTTGAGCTACGATTTAGGCGTGAGTGGTTTGGTGAGGGGGTTCATAAAGTTTGGTAGAGGTTCGTTGTCGTCAAGAGTGTGTCGCTGTCATTCGTCTTGTGTCTTTTCGGATTTTATTTGCTAGATTTGGGAGGAATGATTTTGAGAACTGCTTTAATGTTCTTAGTAATGTGGAACAATGTACTGTAGTTCTAGATAGATTTGTGAGGATCCCTGTTTTTGAAGTGTAATGGCGGGGATATTTACGAATAATGGTTTTGGTAAGTTTTGTTATAATGCCTGTCATGAAAGCATAACAGAGTTGTTGCTAGCAATGCTCTCGATTCTCTACATTTCGAGGTATATCAGCTCCGGAAACCCGCAGATAGTCCATCAATACTTGGTACAATGGAAACTCTTTCATCCCGCAAAAAAGCGACAAACACCAATCAGATTATTCTTGGACGCAATTGACAGTTGGTTTGAGCTCCCGTTTGTTATTACTTGAAATTACATACCTGCAAACAAGGGCTGAAATATCCCAGAATGTACCTCAAAATATTGCGCTCTAACTCGTCCTCCACGGCACTCCCCACGCGGAGAATAGTCAACAACCTCAATACTATTCCTACACCATTGCGTCAAAATACCATCTTCTCAACCAAGAATCCAATAACTCACCCAAGCGGATCCAAAACATACGCCGCATAATAATCCGGATGATAAAATGGTCTGAGCCCCGGCTTCCCATCATCCTTCCTACCAGCCTTGATCGCCTGTTCATAGAAAGCATCCACCGTCTCATGAGCCGTAGCTCTAAACGCCAGATGCACGCCTCGTCCTGCTTTGCCTTGAGCGTCTGGTTGATCGTCACTTGCTGCCGTGATCCAGAATGGTGCGTTGCCGGGTGCGGGTCCGAATCCAACTCGATAACCTGGCTTGTCTAGTTGTTTTGTGTAGCCGATGGGCAAGAGGGCTTGGGTGTAGAAAGAGACCATAGTGTCGAAGTCTGCGCGGGGGACGGGGAAGAAGATGTGGTCGAGCATGATTGGTGAGGGCCTTTGCTTGGAATTGTAGGAGTTTGTGTTTTCTACTTTTGGAATGTAAATGAGGGGAAGAGGGTGTGTCAGAGAGAATATATAGTATTCTTTCGTACAGGGTGTTCGGAGTGGAATATACCGGGATTCGGAGTTCGCTGACTGTGCTTGTGCTTCTACAACACGAGAGAGGCTCGAAGGGGGGGGTAGTGTTTGTAAGCGACTTCTAAGCGAGATGTTGACTTGTGACTCGGTCTGCCGATTGCGATGACGAGCAGAATTTTGAGACCATTGTTCAGTCCCTCGAACACAAGGACGTTAGCGTTGAACATGACTATATATGACCGAAGACTATCACATTTCAGAGGCTTGCATTGGACTTCCTATTGTGACTTCAAGTGGAAAACGTAACACGTAGCTGTACCCCAAGTTTCTAAAATATAATTTTGAAATAGAGTCCACAAGGCAATAATTGTGTCGCCAATGGAATTACTGGTATTTAAATTTATGTATTTTCTTGTCACATTTTAGTTTATCGAACGTTAATGTCACGTACATTACCTCTAAAGTCAGGTATGAAAAGGAAGCGAACTAAATTAGGAACTTTTCTCGGAAGAGATTTTCTTCAGCCAAACTTGAGCGGGTCATGTATTTGTGCAAAGTGACAAATTATAAAGGCTCTGGGTCAGATAATTGGCGAATTATCTAGAGTTCGTGAGACGTGTAGTTCGGCTCACTTCCACCGCCAAGTGTCACCAGACTTACTTCGAAGCCAATAGTACATTCTCAGAACTTCGGGTTTTGTTACTCAGTCTATTCAAATGCTTATTGATTCTCGATTCTTTCTTTGAATATGGAATTTGAAAGTAAATGCCCAAATTATATTAAGCCTTTGTTCTTGTCACGGGCGAAGTGTACCGCAACCGGCTATTGTCAAGTTTCCTTTATTGACTTCGACAACATTGCCCAATCCGGCGACTCGAGACAAACCCACAATTAAACTTCGTTTCCAAAGCCTTGTGACGTGGGAAGTGACTTTAGAAATCTTTGGGACTCAATTTCTGAATAAAGATCTACTTCAAACCTGCCTAGACTCCACATTTTCAAAGAGAGTAT
>Ga0302140_10002593_pt1 | contig 23351 bp, 17 predicted proteins | sample I_Bog_E1_1_FD_202095 | JGI IMG/M metagenome (GOLD analysis project Ga0302140, IMG submission 202095) | Peat permafrost microbial communities from Stordalen Mire near Abisko, Sweden - I_Bog_E1_1 | ecosystem: Environmental > Terrestrial > Soil > Wetlands > Peat | place: Sweden: Abisko, Stordalen... | reverse complement strand
TTCGCCAGTCGCCTTCTTCTTGATGCTTTTGAACTTCTCGCCCCATTCCACGAGCACCAGCGCGTTGGGAGTCAACAACTCGTCCAGACCCAACGTCTCCAATTGGCGCTCGCCTTCCAGGCGGTATACATCGAGGTGGAAGAGCTTCACGGGCTTCCCCTTCTGCGTGCCGTCATATTCATGAATCAGCGTGAAAGTCGGACTGGTGACCTCTTCGGCTTCGGCAGCATCGAGGGCCTCGGCAATTCCCTTCACCAGCGTGGTCTTGCCGGTGCCCAGGTCGCCGCGCAGGATCAACAGCTGCGGGGCCTTCAGGAGCGCCGCCAGTTTACGGCCAACCTCAATGGTGTCTGCACCGCTCTTGGTGGAGAACTCATGCGTCTTCGCAGCTTCGGGAGGCACGGTGGGTGCAGCAGGGGCAACGTTGGTCATCGGTCTGCCTCGTTGGGGATTGGTGGATCGTATCCAACCTCCGGCTTACGCCGCAGGAAGCCCCTGCAACCAAACATACCCGTTCTGCCCCCGTGAATCAAAGCGAAAAGCCCGAGAAAATTCGCGCAGGCTATCAGAAGTCAGCAAAGTATGCTCATCTCCGTCGCGCACGGCGAAGTCGGCTGCCAACCCATGGAGGTAGACCGCAGCCTCGATCGCGCGCGACACAGCGGCCGGATGCTGGGCCAGGAGGCCCGCGACCAGCCCGGTGAGTTGGTCACCACTCCCACCCTTGGCCATGCCGGGGTTGCCTGTTGTATTCACAGCGAGCCGGCCATCCGGATGGGCAATCACGGTGCGCGCGCCCTTCAGCACCAGGGTTACGCCAAACTGCGCGGCAAAGCCGCGGGCAACCTCGAGCCGTCGTGCCTGAACTTCGGGAACGCTGATTCCGGCCAGGCGCGCCATCTCGCCTGGATGGGGAGTCAAGACCACAGTCCGCCCTTTGGCCAGTTTGGCGAGGAGCACCGGCTTGTACGCCAGAATATTCAACGCATCGGCGTCAATGACGGCGGGAATCTTCGTCGCCGACAGCAGGCCGGTGACAAACTTCACGGTTTCTGGAGCCTGGCCCAGGCCCGGTCCAATGGCTAGGACGGACATGCCTGCCATCAGGGCAGAGAGTGTCGCCGGATTCAGACTGTCCGGAGAGATCCCCCCCGAGCCGCTGGCGGGAAGCGGCCATGTCATCAACTCCGGAGCGACCGCGGCCACCAGAGGCTGTACAGGCGCGGGGACAGCGGCGGTGACCAGACCTGCCCCACTGCGCAGGGCCGCCAACGCCGTCATGGAAGGAGCCCCGGAACGGCCGATCGATCCACCCACCACCAGGACATGGCCGAAGTTCCCCTTGTTGGCGCCAGGCGCGCGAGGCGCGCGCACGAGTTGCATCGCCGTCCCCGCCCACCGGATGCTTAGCTTTGACACAATCGCCGCATCCGGCGAACCGATCGGCGCGACAACAACCGGCTGATTCCAGTGCCGGGTCAACTGCCCGAAGACGTGAGCAGGCTTGGGCGCAGTGAACGTGACAACCGCGTCCGATGGAAAGACCGGACCGCTGGGCAGGGGATCGGTCGCGTCCGCAGCCCAACCGGAGGGTAGATCGACGGAAAGAACCGGCGCACGGCTCGCTTGCAGCCAATCGAGAGCCTCCGCGGCCAACCCTCGCAAGGGTGGTTTGAAGCCGGTGCCCACCACGGCATCGACCAGCAGATCGCACTGCAACGCTTGGGGATACAACGCAAAGTCCGCGGTTGTCTCGATGACATGCACGGTTCCGGGTGCGGCATGGGCCAACAGCTCTCCCCAGGCTGTGACCACATCGGGATCGAATCCCTCCGGCGCACCGAGAAGCAGGGTGGTTACCTCCAGGGCGATGCCGGACGGACCGGGCTCGGCAAGCAAGCGGGACGCCATCATGCCGTCCCCGCCATTGTTGCCGCGTCCACAGAGCACGGTCACGCGGCGCGCTCCCGGGAACTGCTGCCGGGCAAAGTCGGCGATCGACCGGGCTGCGTTGCGCATCAATGCGATGGAGGAAAGGCCAAAGGTCTCGGCTGTCGCGCGGTCGCAAGCCTGCATCTCTAGCGCTGAAAGCACATGCATGCCCACTATCCTAGCCGGTTTGCTTGTCCGGGGACAGGCATGCCGAATCGGATATCGTGGATACGAGGGGTTCGACATGGCAACGGGCGGCAGTACGATTCCCCAGGCGAGCGCTGCGAGTCCGAGCGCAACATTCGACCTGCACACCATCGCAGCGGCCTTCCCGGATTCAGCTGCAACCATGCTCCTGGATACGCGCCTGACCGATGAGGCCGCAGCGAGTGTGCGCGTCTTCCGCGTTTACAAAGCCGTACCGGCGCACTACCACCAGACGTGCGACGAGTATCTCCAGGTGATCACCGGGCGCGCGAAGTTCATCGTCGGAGATAACGCGGCGATCGAACTCGGTCCCGGGCAGTTACTGTTCTTCAAACGGAATGTGATTCATAGCATCCCGGAGATTATGGAAGAACCGCTGGTCTTCCTGGCGGTGGACACGCCACGGCGCGATCCGGCCGATGTGACCTTCGTCGACTCGACGGCGGGAGATGCGCAGACTTTCATCCGCACCATCTCGACGTCAGCAAATGGATATTGACCGCCTGATTTCGATTCGAGCATTTCCGGGAATCGTGTCGTCATGAAACCTGTCGATTTCCCGCCCTTTCCGAATGAAGACGCGGAAAGGATGGGGCACGGGAGTCTGCAGAAAAGCAAAAAATGCTTTAGCTGCGCAGCATCAACACCAGGAACCAGGCATTCAATCCAGCGATGAGCGCCGCCACAAACCAGGAAAGAGCTTGCAGCCAGAACGGGTTCACAAATTCGCCCATCGTCTTGCGGCTACCGGTGAACAGCACCAGGGGAACCACGGCAAAGCTGAGTTGCAGGGAGAGGATCACCTGGCTCAAAAGCAGCAGTTTTTCGGTTCCGCGCTCGCCGGTGTACCAGACCACGATGATGGTGGGCACGATGGCGATTGAGCGGGTCACCATGCGCCGCAGCCAGGGCTTCAACTTGATGTGAATGAAGCCTTCCATGACGACCTGGCCGGCCAAGGTCCCCGTAATGGACGAGTTCTGTCCGCTGGCGAGCAAGGCGATCGCAAACAGAGTACTCGCGCCGGCCGCGCCGACGAGCGGGCTGAGAAGCTTGTAGGCATCCTCGATCGCCGCAACCTCGAAGTGTCCGCTGCGATGAAAGACCGCGGCGGCCACGACCACGATGGCCGCATTCACAAACAACGCGACAGTAAGCGCCAGGCCCGAATCGATGTTGGCCATGAAGATGGCTTCGCGCTTGCCTTTGGGAGTGCGGTCGTAGCGGCGACTTTGCACGATGGATGAATGCAGGTACAGGTTGTGCGGCATCACCGTGGCACCGAGCATGCCGATCGCGATGTACAGCATGGTTGGATTAGAGACAATCGAGACAGAAGGAACGAAGAGATTGCGCAGCGCCGGTCCGTACTCCGGGCGGGACAGGAAGAGCTGGACGGCAAACATGGCGATGATGGTGCCGATTAAGGCTATGACCAGGGCTTCGACCCAGCGGAAACCCCATTTTTGAAGCAGCAGAATCAGCAGCACGTCGAGCCCGGTGATCAACACGCCGTAAAAGAGTGGGATATGGAACAGGAGATTGAGGGCAATCGCCGAGCCGATCACTTCCGCCAGATCGCAGGCAGCAATGGCGATTTCGGCGCCCACCCAAAGGCCAAAGCTCACCCAGCGCCCGTAGCGCTCTCGACAGAGCTGCGCCAGGTCCCGTTCCGTGGCGACGCCGAGCTTCAGGCTCAAGCTCTGCAGCAGAATGGCTATCAGGTTCGACATCATGATGACCGAGAGGAGGGTATACCCAAATTGGGACCCGCCGGCTATGTCGGTGGCCCAGTTTCCCGGGTCCATGTACCCGACCGAGATGAGAAAACCGGGGCCGAGGAAACCCAGCAGGCGCCGCCAGTAGACCGGCGAGCGGGACACGGTCACGCTCGAATGGACTTCGGGCAGAGATGGTTCGGTGACTTCAAGTTGGGCGCTCAGCTTGGCATGCATAGGTGAACAAGGCCTGAGGATTGCCTCACAACCAGTATGCCACAAGTTGGTTAATCGTAGTTAATTTTAATGATTATATCTGATTACGAATGTGTTTCGGCGCGAAGCCACACGGCCTCGGCTGCGGGCCGGCCCAGAATCGAGGTTCCGGCCGCGAATTCGATGGAAACGGTCTGGTCGTAGTTCTGGCTCAGGATGCGCAGGGTTTTTCCCGGCCCAATCCCGGTCTGATGCAAAAAAAGCAGCAATTTGGGATCGCGCTCCTGCAGACTGGTCACGGTGTAGCGCTGGCCAACCTGGGCTTCGGTAAGCGGGGTTTCGCCCTTCTTTTTGCGCTCAACGGGACTCAACGGGAGCACGGCATTGCCGTGGGGGCAGGCTCCGGCTTCCCCCAGTTTTTCCTTCAGCTTCGACTCGAACGCAGGAGAAACGGCGTGCTCCAGACGCTCCGCCTCCTCGTGAATCTCATACCACTCCATGCCGAAGATTTCGCTGAGCATGCGTTCGATCAGGTGGTGGCGCAAAGCTGTGCGGTAAGCCGTCTCCCGGCCCAGTGCGGTCAGCCGGACAATTCCGTCCGAGCCCACCTCAACAAAGCCATCGCGCTTCAAGCGCTTCAACGCCATTGTCACTGCCGGCGCCGAAACCTCAAGCCAGTGCGCCAACATGACCGGGATCACCTGGTGCCCCTCGGCCTCCGCCTCCAGGACCGCTTTGAGGTAATTCTCTTTGGATACGTGGATCGAGTCTTTCATAGCTGCGCTCCATCCACTCTAAACTGTTCAGCATCTTCCGGCGGCCGGGGGGGGCCGGGAGGTGGGGAGTCTTGGAGTTCCAGTGGGGCGATCTCCGTCCCCGTATCCCCTCGCCTTTCGCGGTGGATCGGGCACAGCCCTCGATTCGCTCGTCGTTCGCGAGTGGTGGCCCTTTGCCTTGGGCACGTAAAACATCGAACGCTGATTCAGCTGCCGCCACTTGGTTCGGAGTTATCGATTTCGTGGATGGCGGTTGCCGCCATCCACCTGGGACGGAATCCGTGGCGATTGCATGAGGAAACTCACAAATATTCATAAGGAAATCTCAAAACACTTATGCGTCTTTATGGGCAAATACCATCCTTGCGATTCGCTTACAAAAGTCTTATGGGTTTGGTCGCCATGATGAAGTTGTTGAGGTTCGCCGATCTTCCGCCCTCGATCCATCGTTTTTGTATTTCAGAGTTTCGAGGGGGGAAGTTGAGACGCGCCTTAACAATTTTCTTGGAGGCATTAAACCAATGATCGAGCGATTGAGCTCAGCGAATGTCGGTTGGCGAAGAGGCATCGCGGTGATAGCCATGGCCTTTGCCCCGATGGTATGCGCATCGGCGTGGGCAGAAGATGGCCCAGCCAAAACCAAGGATGCAGAAGCGGCCGCAACTGGGTCCCCGTCGGCGGTCGTAACTCCCACATCCGATTCCGCTGCGAATGCCACTCCGGCAAGCACCGCACTGCCTTTAAAGAGCGACGCGGCCATTCGTGAACTCGCGGACATGAAGAAGCAACTGGAGCAGATGGCGCAAATGGAAGCCGCGGTCAAGGCGCGTATGTCAAAGCTCGAGTCGCAGCTCGACCCAAGTGGCGCAGCGAGCGAAGGGGCCAGCGCGGATCATGACGCGATCGCATTGCGCGTCGCCGAAGGAGAAGCGAGCCCGCAAGCTGCTCCTCAAGCTGCCGCACCAGCCGCCGCACCAGCTGCCGCAGCGGCTCCCACTCCACCCGAAATCTCCGCGGAACGTCTTACCAAATCCGCACCCTTCCCGGGTGACTGGACCTGGTTGAACAACAACGGCCACCAGGTGGATAGCCCGATGGCGACCAAGTATTTCACGCCGGAGTTTCGCGCCGACGCCAACTACACCATCGATTACAACCATCCCGAAGATGACACACTGGGCGGCTCGACGGAGACATTCCGTTCCGACGAATGGCAGCTTGAGCAGATCTCAGTTGGCGGCGACATTCGCATCGACAATGTGCGCGGACGCTTTCTCTGCCTGTGCGGCGGCCTCTGGTCTGTGACCACAACGCGCAACGATCCCAGCGTTGTCCGCGGCACATGGGACCTCTCCGGCGCGTACAAGTATGTCGCGGAAGGCTGGGGTGGCTATCACTGGGACGTGAACCATGGCTTGAACCTGGACGCCGGTATCTTCGTCTCCTATATCGGGCTCTTCAGTTACTACAACTTCGACAACTGGACTTATCAACCTTCGTTCGTTTCCTCCAATACTCCGTGGTTCTTCAATGGCGTGCGACTCCAGTGGTTTCCCACGGCCAAGCTGAAGGTCGAGCCGTGGTTCATTAACGGCTGGCAGACGTACGCCAGGGCCAATGGCAAGCCAGGGTTGGGCGGACAGATTCTGTGGCGGCCGACCAGTTGGCTGGATTTGGTGACGAATAATTACGGTCTGGGTGAAGACGATCCACTCGAGCAGCAAAGCCAGCTGACGGGAGGAAGCGGAGCAACTCGGTCCCGCATACACACCGATAACAGCGTCGAAGTGAAGTATTACGACAAACCGCACGATTTCCTGGACAAGATGGCGTTTACGGTAACCGGCGATGTTGGCTGCGAGTATGGCGGTGGAGCGGCGGGCGGACCCTATCCGGCAAATGGAGTATCGCCGGAGATGGGTACGAGCGATACCTACAGCGGCGGTGTGAATTGCCACGGTTCCAAGAATGGAAAGCCGAAGCAGTCGTTCGCCGGATGGATGGCCTATCAGCGCTTCTGGTTCAAGAAAGATGTATGGGCTGTGACCCTTGGTGGCGGGCAGATGACCAACCCGGGACGCTACCTCACCCTTCTGCCGCCCATCAACAATGCAACGGCGGTGACGGGAACGCCTTACTTTACCGAGAATCCGGGGGACCGCGCCCAGATGCACGATGGGACTGTGACCGTGGACTACATGCCGAGCCAGTTCATCACCTTCCGGTTGGAATCGGGATACCGCTTCTCGGATATTCCATATTGGACGGGACACGGCGGGATCACACCGCCAGGCGGATCCAATGGATCCCCTGCCGACTACCAATGCGCAGCCGGCGGCGACGCAGGGGCGGGCTACTTCCCAACGGCAGCCGGAGCGGCGACCTTTGCCACCGGACAGGCGCAGGCCATCTCAAACTGCATCGGGCTTGGCCTTAACAACGGAAATAGCGGCACCAAGGCACTGTGGTGGCCGGATCTACGAACCAACCAAACGGTCACGACCTTGGCGATCATGGTCCGATTCTAACCGCGGGCGCAAGGCCGGAGAAACATCGCTGAACAAAACGGGCCACGCAAGAGTTTCAACCCACTCTTGCGTGGCCCGTTTCTTTGCGTTGTTCGCTCTCGGCAGGGCGTGCTCTGTGGCTCTCAGCCGTTGCACATTGTTGCGTGGGCACACCGGACGAACTAGAATCGGTGTTTCGGACAAAGGAGAGAAGCATGTTACAGAGCGGGAAAAGGTTTGTGCTCATGGTCCTTCTGGGGGTGTTTTACGTTGGCCTAACAGGAAACAGCATGTGTGCCGCCGGCCAGAATGCCGCACCGCAAACCCCAGACACCGGCACGAAAGCCACCGTACCGGGACCGCTGCCGGGGGCCGTTGTTGCAGGTGAGGCAGAGGCGAAAAAGCTTCTTGTGTTGATGGATGCGGATAAGAGCGGCAAGGTTTCCAGGGCCGAATTCATGGCGTTCATGGCCGCCGAGTTCGACCGTCTCGATAGAAATCACGATGGCGAATTGGACGTGAAAGAGCTTGAGCAATCTCAGCTCGCGACGCCTCGTCACGGCGGCGGCCATCGGTGAACTTCCGTCGTGCGGTCAACGAAAGGCAGGATTTCCCAAGAACGAAGAAGGATCAGATGGACGATAGACGGGGCCGAACTTGAGCTGGACCTTACGGCGCGATCGGCTGTTCGGTAAAGCGGTAGCCAACGTACGCATCCGTCAACAAATACTTCGGATTCCCTGGATCGTCTTCAATTTTCTTGCGCAACTGGCGCACAAACGTGCGCAGGTACTCGAGTTCATTTCCGCAATCTGGCCCCCATACCGATTTCAGTAAGCGCGCATGCGGAATGGGCTCGCCCGCGTGCTTCATCAGGTAATGGAGCATTTCAAACTCCTTCGGCGTGAGGTGAATTCTGCGGCCCGCCTTGATCACGCGGTATTTCACTGGATCGAGTTCGAGATCTCCAGAGCGGATCGGAGCATCGTTGTTGCCATCCTGCGCGTTTCTTCTGCGCACGGCGGAGCGCAGTCTCGCGGTTAATTCTCTTAGCTGAAAAGGCTTGGTAATATAGTCATCTGCTCCGGCATCCAACGCGAGCACTTTATCGTCTTCGCTATCCATCACCGTCAACATCAGAATCGGTAAGCGTGCAATTGCCTGGCGAATTCTCCTGCACGTTTCCACTCCCCCCATGCCAGGCATCTCCACATCCAGCAAGACGGCATCGAACCACGTGATGCGCACAAGCGACAGGGCCTCCTCGCCGCGAGCCGCTTCAATGACATTGAAGTTCATCTCCGACAATGTCACTCGGAGTGCTCGCCTTGTAGGCGCGTCATCATCAACCACCAGAATAGTTCCCTTGACTGAGTTGTCGGTGTCCGTCATCGTAACGTTCTCCTTGCTGCAATCGGGATCGAAAGAAAGAAGGTAGTGCCCGACGCCTCGTCGCTGATGACCCAGACGTGCCCGGAATGAGCCTGCGCTGCTTTTTTCACGACCGATAATCCAATGCCGGTGCCGGGTACAGAATCTTTTAGATCGCTCGTTCTATAAAAGCGGTCAAAGACCCGTTCCCGGTCCTCGATTCTAATGGTCGAACCCACATTATGGACGGAAAGAACCATCTCCGAATGACTTCGAACAACCTCGACATCGATCCTGCTACCTGCCGTTGAATACTTCTGCGCATTGTCCAGGTACTGCGCGACGATCATCGACAAGAGAGCCTTATCTGCGGAGACCGTCAGGGCCTCATCTTCATTCCTAATCCGACATCTCTCTCGAACCGATGGATCGTTCTGCCGGGTCAACACTTCCGCAATCAACTCCGCGATATTGACGTCTTCCGCGTGCAACCCGAATCGAGAGGCCTCCAGTTTGGCTGTGAGCAAGAGACGCGTACACAACCGATTCAGTTCGATCGCCTGCTCGTTGATGAGCGACGCAAGATCGCGCTGCGCAGAGGTGAGTCGCCCCAACTCGAGCAAACCGGAGCTGGCAGTTTGCACCGCCGTGAGCGGCGTCTTCAAATCGTGCGCCAAAGCGTCCATCACGGCGGCGCGGAGCTGTTCGGTCTTGCTGGCGGTTTCGGCTCTCTCTTCCTTCTCGCAGGATTGATGACGTTCGATCGCGATCGCGGCAAGCGAAGCAAGTGCATCGACGACGGTAGCCGTGAGATCTCCCCTTAAAACGAGAGAACCTACCGGCCTGGACCCTACCGTCAGAGTGCGGCGCCACGTTGGTCCCCCTTCGGCGTTCTCTTCGGCTTCTTCTAGAAAGCTCGCTTTCGCAATGTCTTCCTCCTCCTCGCGCCAGTCTCCAGCGCGGTCTTGCCGGCCCAGATTCAAGTCGAAAAGGGCCACAGCCTCGACATTGAAAATTCTCTCTATCAGAACAACCAATTGGGGTCCTGGCGGCTCGCGCATATCCATCAGGAGCGAGTTACGGCTCAACTCGTAGAGACGCTCCATTGCGACGCGATGGACCTCAGCCTCTCGCTTGCTTCGTAATTCCTTTGCCGATAATCGGCTGATGACCACGGCGGTCACCTGAAATGCCCCAAGGGCAACCCAATCTCTGGGGTCTTGCATAGAAAAGCTGAAAGCCGGTGGAATGAAGAAGAACGTCAGACAGAGCGCGGCGAGCGCGGAGACAATCGACGCCTGCCAGAATCCTCCGTACAAGGCGGCAGCGATGACGACGAGTAGATACAGGAAACTGACGCTTGTCAGATCCAGGTGAAGCAAAACGCCAAAGCAAGTGACCGAAGCCAACCCTGCGCACGCCGCGAGAACTTGCGCCCCAGTTCTTGGGCTACCGAACTGTCTAAGCCAATGCACAGCAGCTGTTTTCGGCATCTCACTCGGATCGAACAGGTACTTCCAAACGATGAACTCAAGGCAAGAATAGCGTGCCCTACATCAAGAACTTATAAGGACAGACTCGCTGAAATTACATGAAGAAGTTATAGTCTCTGCATAAATAATCCGTAAAGGCGAGACGGGGTTTGCCGTTCAGATTCCCTTCAAATAGCCACACGCCCGCAACTTCTCGATCCCTATGGCATGAGAGTCCGCGGTGGCCAAGCTCCTGCATTCAAACGGCGCAGCGAGCTGAGGACCCTTTGCGTGCAAGCCACTCAGATAGCCACATCCCAGGAAGAGGGTCCTGAGTCCCTAGCTTGATCAAAGCCAGCTGACTGGTCAGACTTAGTCTTCTGGAACCGCGCGCCCGTCCTTAACAAGCGCAACAAATCTACGCGCTAACTCGTGGATTCGATCTGTCTGCCGAAGAGCTAAGGCTTCGTGGGGGAGCAGTTCGGCGCCAACTCCAATTGCAGTCGCACCCGCCGCGATGTATTCAGAGGCTGTCGCCTGGTTCACGCCGCCGGTGACGATCAGTGGAATTTGCGGCAATGGAACCTTTAGGGCGCGCACATATTGCACTCCGCCCACCGGAGCTGTGGGAAATATTTTGACAAAATCAGACCCTGCTCGCCACGCAGCGATCACTTCACTGGGCGTCATGGCGCCTGGAAACACGACGACCCCGGCGCGCAACGCGTATTCAACAACGTCAGGAATGAAGCCCGGACTGGTAATGAACTGTGCACCCGCGTCAATCGCGCGACGAGCTAGATCCTGGCCCAGCACGGTGCCGGCTCCGACTGCCAGGTCTGGGTAGCGCTTGGCCAAATCGGCCACGAGGCTCAGCGCGCCAGGAGTTGTCAGCGTGATCTCCACGATCGGTATGCCGGCGGCGTGCACCGTCTCGGCCGCATATTGTGCAAGGTCCTGAGATTTGACGCGTACCGAGGGTAGAATTCCAATCTCCTCAATCAGTGCGCGAACTTCTTCCTTCTTCATTCCCTCTGTCCTTCCCAGCGATGTTCGATGGATCCAGCCTTTTGACGTGCTCTCGTCCCGGCTCTCAATGCATCACTTCATGCCCGACCACCATGTTCAATTGGCCCGCGAACGTCAAATAAGAGCCGACCAATTGTGTATAGGCCAGTTGCACGACGCGGTAGTCGCTCTGGGCATTCAGGAAGTCCATTAAAGACGCGCCCCCATGCTCATAGGAGAAAGTGACTGTATCGCGAACGCGGGTGGCTTGGTCGCGATACTTCTCTTTGTAAGGTTTGAGGAGGGCAATGCTGCTGCGCAATTGCTCGTAAGTCGAATCCACATCGTCGAATACCTGGGCCTTTGCGGCATCTGCCGCGCTTTTGCTCCGGTCGATATCGATCAGGGTGCGCTTCTTTTCTCCCTGGTTCTTATCGAAGATGCGTAGCGGAATACTGACGCTTAAGCCCAGCGTCTGCTGGTCGTTCGGATTATTGAAAGAGGGGTTGTATGTGTACCACGCGCTGAATGTTGGGTCTGCGGAACCATTCGAGATGGCGAGTTTATGATTGGTGTCCGATTGCTCGATGGTCTGAATGGCCGCCCGCAAGTCTGGCCGGTTATCCAGGGCGATCTGGTGCAGGTCGTCGAGAGGTTGCAGGGTATCGCTCCAATCGAATGTCCCGGTGACGTCAAACTTCTCCACCGGCGTCCGCTCATTGATGAGTTGAAGGAGAGCAAACTTCGCGGTGCGCAAGTTCACGATTGCCGTTTCAATTTCAGACTCATATTGCACGCGAAGCAGCTCGATGCGATCCAGATCGATCTGGGCGATGTCGCCAGCTTTAAATCGTGTGCGACTGATGTCGATGATCTTGTCGTAGTACTCAAGATCGACCTTTGCGAGCTCAAGTACGGCCTTGGCCTCAAGTACCTGCACGAACATCGAGCGCAGATTGAAGATCAGGTTGCGTTCCAGGTCTTCATGCTGGGATGCGGTGATCTGTGTTCCTGCCTGCGCGCTTTCCAAACGCAGTTCGCGCTTGTGCTCGCGCTCATGCAGGTAGCTGAAGTTGGGCTGAAACTGAGTGCCCGCAAAGGGCTGCCAGACACCGTTGTGGCGCGCAATCTGCGTTCCATCCTCAGAGAGGGTGAACTGCGGGTTGGGGCGAAGATTGGCCGTGACTTCTTCAGCCTTCATCTCATCGACGTTGAGTGCATCGGCTTTGAGCGCAGGGTTCGAGGCTACAAATTTCGCCTTCACTTCATCCCAGGTGAGCGCCTCCTGTGCCGGAGCAGCATAAGCAAACAACGCGACCCCAAGAACGCAAAAGGCATAGAGAGCGATTGAAAGAGTAGCTTTAGACTTCAAAGGATGCCTCCGGTGCAGGCAGTTTGTCGGTGTCGCGCGCAATCCAGACATACAAGGTGGGAAGCAGGAAGATGCTCATGACGAGATCGACCATCAAACCGCCCACGATGACGATAGCAAACGGCCGTTGCGAGTCGGAGCCAATGCCATGAGAGAACGCCGCAGGAAAGAGGCCAAGCGTAGCCACGAGCATGGTCATCATAATTGGCCGAAGCCGCAGTACCGCGCCATGAACGGCCGCCCCCTCCACAGTATAGCCACGGACTCGCAGTTGATTGATGTACTCGAGCATAATCACACCCGTTTGGACCGACACCCCGAAGAGAGCAAGGAAACCCACACTCGAAGAAACGCTGATGTTGGTGTGGGTGACAAGGAGTGCGAGCGATCCACCCACAGGCGCAAGCGCCACATTGACCAGGATCAGCCCCGCCCACTTGAACGACTTGAACATGGTGAACAGGATCATCGCGATCAGAGCGACAGTAAGCGGAACGATGAGCGCAAGTCGCTTGTCGGCGCGTTGCTTGCTTTCGTACTCGCCGGCCCACACGTAATGGTATCCCTTGGGCAGAGGCACTTGCTTGTTGACTGTGCCGATCGCTTCTTCGACAGTGCTGCCCAAGTCGCGGTCGCGGACGCTGTACTTGACGGCGATATAGCGTTGCTCGCCCTCGCGATAGATCTCTTCGGCGCCATCGGTTGTGCTGATTTTTGTCAACTGCGCCAGCGAAACGCGCTCGCCTGTAGGCGAGAGCAGCCGCACATTTTCAATTGCTTGCTTGGTATCGCGATAGGGTTTTTGGTAGCGAAGCACAAGGTCAAACTGTGCTTCTCCTTTGAGGACCTCGCTGAGCACACTGCCGCCGACCGCGGTTTGGATGGCGTCCTGAATATCGGCCACGTTGATGCCGAAGCGTGCAGCCGCTTTGCGGTCGACGGTAAATGTGAGGTTCGGTTGACCAATGATGCGGAAGAGCCCAAGGTCGGCAATCCCCGGGATCTTGCCCATGGTGTTCACGACATCGTTTCCCTTCTCTTCGAGGGTCTTGAAGTCGTCGCCATAGATTTTGACCGAGAGTTCGCCCTTGACACCGCTGACCGCCTCCTCCATGTTGTCTTCGATAGGTTGAGAAAATCCCCAGATGACGCCGGGAATCTTCTCCAACTGCAGGCTCATCGATGCAATCAGGGAGTCCTTATTCTGCTGGAAGACCGGGCGCCACTGCTCCTTGGGTTTTAGATTGACGTTGTATTCCGTATCGAAAAAACCGGTGGCATCGGTGCCGTCGTCGGGCCGGCCCATCTGGTTAACAACGTCGATCACCTCGGGAAAACTGGCTAACGCTATGCGCGCCTTCTTCGAGATTGCGTAGCTCTCATCGGGGCCGGTGGACGGAGCCAATGTTCCGCGAACCCAGAGCGACCCTTCATCGAGGTGAGGAAGGAACTCCGAGCCGATCACGCTGGAAAGGACGTAAATTGAAATCACGAATGCAATGACACTAGAGCCAACGACGATGAGGCGATGATGGATGGCCCATGACGCGCCGCTTTTGTAGCGGCTTGTCAAGAATTCCATCAGCGGATTGTGCCACTCCTTTGCACCCTTGCGAAACATGACGCTGGAGAGCACGGGCGCAACGACGACTGAGAATATGAGAGCGCCCAGGAGGGCAAATGCGACGGTCCATGCCAAAGGCTTGAAGAGACGCCCCTCTACCGACTCGAGGGTAAAGATGGGCAGATAGGCTGTGATGATGATCGCAATAGCGAAGAAGACCGGACGCTGAACTTCGTGCGAGGCTTCCTTGATCTTCTCCTGAGCCAAACGCGAGTCGTTCTTGTGCTGGAGATGCCGGACGATGTTTTCCACCATGACCACGGCGCCATCGACAACCATGCCGAAGTCAAGCGCGCCCAGAGAGAGCAGGTTCGCGGGAATATGCGCGAGGCTGAGGCAGATGGACGCGAAAAGCAGAGCGAAGGGAATCGTGATGGCGACAATGATCGCGCCACGCACGTTGCCAAGAAAGAAGAGCAGGATGATGGATACGAGGATGATTCCTTCGGTAAGGTTGTGGAGCACCGTATGCGTGGTGAGATGGACGAGCACGCTGCGGTCGAGGAACGGCTTGATCGTTACGCCTTTGGGGAGAATCTGGCTGTCGAGCTGCTCAACCTTAGCTTCGATTGCCTTCAACACCGGGTCGGCATCCGCGCCTTTGCGGAGCAGCACCGTGCCCTCCACGACATCGGGATTGTCAATCAGCCTTCCCTGATCGTCCTTCGTGGTCCTGGAGATCTGGCCCAGCCTTATCTTGGGCCCCTGCTCCACGACGGCGATGTCTTTGACCCGGACTGCTGCGCCGCCCGATGTTTTGATGAGCGTATCTTCGATCTGCTGGACGTTTTCATAGAGGCCTTGCGCTTGTACGTTGATCTGCTGCGCGCCGGCCACGATGAAGCTGCCGCCCGCATTCGTGTTGTTGGTTTGCAGTTGCTGCTCAACCTGCGCGATGCTTAGACCGTAGGTGATCAGCTTCTCGGGGTCCAGGCGAATCTGGTACTCCTTGGTCAAGCCCCCAAAGCTGGCCACATCCACGACGCCGGGAACGCTCTTGAACTGCTTTTGGAGAACCCAATCCTGAAGCGACTTCTGTTCCATCACGTCGACATTCGGATTCTTGCTCTCGAGGGTGTACCAGTAGATCTGCCCGGCAGGGCTCCAATCAGTTTGCAACTGGGGCTGGAGATTGGATGGCAGCGAAATGCCGGACATCCTTTCAAGCACTCGTTCGCGATTCCAACTGTTGTCGGAGTCGTCATTGAAGTTCATCATGATGCTTGAAATCCCGGCCAGGCTGAAGGAACGCAGGTTCTTCATGTCGGGAATTCCGGCCATGGCAATTTCGCAGGGAACCGTAATCTGCTTCTCGATATCCTCGGCAGAGTGCCCGGGCCACTGCGTGATGATGTTGACGTAGTTGTCGGCAACATCGGGATACGCATCGACGGGGAGGTTATGAAAGGAGATGCCACCCCAGACAAAAAGCATGATGACGACTGCCAGGACCAGGAATCGGTTTTTCAGCGCGAAGTCTACGAGTTTCGCAATCATTGCGCCTCCAGCGTCGCTTCCAGCTGAAGAACATTCGAGACCACTTTCTGGCCGACCGCGATCCCGGAGAGGATCTCCTGGTTGTCTCCAGGCAGGATTGCCCCGGGGCGTACTTCAACCCGTTTGAACTGCTTGTCTCCGCCGGGAATGAAGACCCAATCCCGATCGTGCAAGTGCAGAACCGCGGGCGCGGGCACAACCGGGTGGACTTCCTTACCTTGCGAAGAAAACGTTGCCGTCACAAACATCCCCAACTTCAGAATGCCTGGATTGGGAATCTCGATGCGTACCTTGGCGGTTCGAATGCTCGGATCGAGAATCGGCCCGATGTCGCTCACGCGGCCGGTAAGAACTTTATCGGGATACGCATTGAGCTGGATTTTTGCCGATTGCCCAACCTTGATCTTCGCAATGTCGCTCTCGTACACATCGCAGATAATCCAAACGGACGAAAGATCGGCAATCGTAAACGCCGTCGCGGATCCGGAGAGGCTGACACCCGCTGCTGCGGCTTGCGTTACGTTTTGCGCAATGATAGTCCCGGAGATGGGCGCATAGACATTCACAACATTGCTGGGATGGTCCTTATCCACACCCAGCGTCTTCAAGGATTCTTCCGCGGCAGTTAGGTCGGCCTTTGCGTCGTTCTCCGTATCCTCGGCCTGCTCGAGCACGGCCTGCGCAATCGCCCCGTGGTCATAGAGAGTCTTCGCACGTATGAAGGCCTTATTCGCAAGCTTCTCGTCGTTGACCGCCTTGAGATAGACATCGAACGCACCCGACACATCGGGACTTTGAACCTTGAGCAGAAGATCGCCCTTCTTCACATAGTCATCGAGGCGAGCCTTGATGTCGACCACGCGACCGTTAGCCAGCGAGATCACCGGAATCTCCCGCGCAACATCGGGAAACACGGAGCCTGTAACATTCAATTCCGCCGCGGCTTCCCTGCTGTCCGCCGCAACCAGCGGAAACAGTTGGGGCTTATCCACCGACACAAGGCTCATATCGCCGGTGGGAACGACCTGGGGCGTTGGAGGGGCACCATCGCCGGGAGTGAACTCTTTCTTGCAAGCCGACACGGCGATCAATACGGCAACACAAGAAAGTGCGATGAACGACGTCTTTTTGATCATGAAGAGGCCTCGAGCATTGGAGCGAGATTCATTGTGCACGTCATTTTGAACCAGACCGCCCGCGATTTCCGACACGATTCATCGGGGATGGATCGGAACGGCGGCGTTTACGGTCCCAAGTTGCACAGAATTCTTCCGCACTTACAGAACGGCTGTGTAACGTTTGAGATTCGCAGTTCTTGAAAAAAGGAGAGACCGATTAGAGGATTGGAGGAGGGCGATTCTCAATGGATTCGAGAGCAGCCACGCTCACCAGCGGTTCAACAATCGAGCCAGGCGCGAAGAACCTTCTTGTCTCGCAATCGGTTCTTGCAAGGGAAGCCGCGAACAGGTGGGCGAGTGGATGCAGGGGCAGATGGACGTTCGGGCAAGTATGTCCCTTGCGCAGACAGCAGTCCGACTCGGTTGGGTTTTGGGCCATCACCAAATCGTCGGTTACCGAGATCACGGGAAACAGGAGGACAAGGACGAGGAGTAAAGCCATTACCTGTCTGCGACGTATGCTGCCATGACCGCCAGAGCAGCGAATGAACAGCAGCCATAGCGCCGCGGCCAGTGCTATCCACGTCAGATTAAGGAACAACTCCATCGGTAATCGGCTCCTATACTTCGGTAGGATACCGAAGCACGTCCATTCGTCGATCTACATCCCACAATTCAAAAGTGCCAGATCAAATCCGCGGCGATAGTCAGCGCTTGCGTCTTGGCGCCGATGCCCTTCATGGTGAGCGCCGGCGACTGCCCGGCCGGTGCATTCTGCAAAGCTGAGACCGATGATCCCGGCTGAATATCAAGAGCCCGCAATCCATATGGACTAAAAGAATGGGTGTAACTCAATTCCGGGCGAAACGTCACGGTTGAACCAACCCAGAAATCAAAGCCGGCCATGTGCTCTTCGTAGATTGCCGGAGTTCCTGTCCGCTGCCCCTTGATATCGTCCACGACTTCGCTCCGAATATTGAGAGAGGCCGCATTCTTCCAAAAGTTATGCTCCACGTAGTTGGTGATTGCCCATTCGGGAGCATAACAATAGGATGCATGAGACCCTGTAAAGAAAGTGTTAGGATTTTCGCACACGGCGCCAAAGTTCAAGGTAGATGGCGTGACGGGAGCGCTGCCGGGGCCTCCCGGGTAGACAAATCGATTGTTGCTGACATTTTCCGGCCATGGCGACGATATGCGGTTGTAGGGAACGCCTGTATTGATCCAGAACATATTGGGCGTGTCCCGCATGTATTGGTACCACCCCTCCGTGTCGGTATGCCATCGGGGATTGATGCTGTGATACCAGGTGAGATAAAACGCCGTCAGATTGTTGTAGGCATATTTGCCGTCGTTGATGGTATTGTCACAAAGATTGAGCGCATCCCCGCCGGAGTGCCATGTGTAAATTGCGCACACGTTCCCAGTAAGTTTCGCATCTTTGGTCCAGGGCGCCGTGTCGCAACCCGGGGAAATGCCTCCCTGCAGGGTCCAGTGGTCGTTTAACTTAACGGTCAGGTTAGCGCCCACCATGGTGTAGCAGTCATAGGTATACAGGATGGAGTGAGAATATGAGTAGTTGTTCGGCGCGAGCTGCGCTTCGATATCGGGAAGCGACACATAGCGGCCGATTCGCAGGTCGGCTCCCTGGCCCAGCTTGGGGAGATAGAAATCCAGGTAGACCATGACCGGGTCATAGCCGTATTGAGCATTCTTCACGAGGAGCTGCTGGCTCAATATGCCATGGGACGTGGTGTAACGGTAGTCTTGTCCATAGAGATTGGTGATTCGGAAGCCCCAATCGAAGTGGTCTGTCTGCGTTGTATCGGCCAAGCGCTCCGTATAGAGCGCGAGCTGGTCGAGGACAACTGTATTGGGATACACGTCGTAGGCAGATGGACTGTTGGCGGCGATGCCCTTGCTTGGGTTGCCACGATTGTTCGTCGACCCATTCGCCCCGATCGCGGCCCAACCATACCATTTAATGCTACTCAGCTTGGTGGGATCTCCATCGATGGCCGACTGCAACATATAAGTCTGGTAGTCGGGCGCTCCGATCTCCTGCGTTCCGCCGATCGGCCAATCGGACGCCGGATAAGGTGGGGAAGGGATGGGTGCGTCCGTGCCGCGGCGCTTCGGTGCATTCGGATCGACCGCCGTGGTGTTAGCCCAGTCGGCGAGATAGGCCTTTCCCCATCGCGCAAAGAAACCGGATTTCATTGGGGGTGGTCCTGGAACGATGGGAGTGGAAGGCGAAGGCGCATCGAGTGCGATTTCAGGTGGATCAGTAGGACCGGATCTTGAAGCATCGACTGTTGCCACGTTGGGCTGCGCTGGACGACCCGCATTGTCCGCAGCCGCCCCAGGCTCAAGGCGTGAAGAGTTACCGAGAGCAGCGATGGATCGAGCCTGAGTTACATCGGCTGACTGGGCAATGCCCGCTTGCTGGGCGGCAACGGCCCACAGAAGAATCCCCGCCCACCCTGCCATCCTGAACGTCATCCTCATCCTTTCAAGTCTCCTTGACTGCTCGCGTGTTTCGGTTCAGGTTGGGCGCATGTAGAAAGCATGCAAAGCAATGTCGAGTGCTATGCCGGATCATCTGTGCCGGCGCCTCATGAGACGTACTCAGGAATCGATCCGCGAGCTGTCTTCGCGAGTACGCTAACTTCCTGGAGTTACCTGATCATGGCGAGGCATCTCCGTAGGTCGACGATCTTTGGAAGTTACGTCTTGAATGCTCAGCCGGTCGATGTTCGTGATTTTGCATGAAGGCAGCTTGAAGAGTTTCTTAAGAATTCACAATAGCGGCCGCAACGTTGATCAACCCGCACAGGAATAGGCTCCTGAACGCGATGGCCTCCTGCGGCAGGCAGAGTCCTCGCAAGCAGGCATCCTAATTCGATGTGAAAGGATATAACCCGCAATTCCAGAGACGCGGCATGCGAACAGAAGCGCCAGGGTTGAGTCCCCCTGGCGCCCCACGTCGAGTTATGGACGAACTCCTTGTTGCATGCGTCTGTTCTAGAACCGGACCATAATCGCGCCCATGGTTGTGGTTTGGTTGGTGCGAAGATCGGGCCACCAGAGAGCGGATGTCCCACTGTTGCCGTTGTTCAAGCCAAGGCCGATGCAGTTCGAGATAGCCTGGGCTTGACCTGTGGTGAACACGCCAACCCCGGTGCCAGCTGGGATATATCCAACGCCCGAGTCGCCGCCGGCCGCGCACTGATAGTCGGCTGGATTGCCGTTGTTGCCGCCGGGAGGCGTCACGCCGCCGTGGCCGGTCCAGTATGGAACACCGGAGAACCGGTAGGCTTCCTCTAGGCGGAACGTGATGAACTGCGACGGCATGTAGTCATAGGTGAAGGTCATGTCGTGCGCCTGCGCCCGGTCACCAGCGTTCTCGGTAAAGTACGGCGTCCCGGAGGTCGCGGTAGCGCCGTTGATGGCGGGGAGCAGGGTAAGGTAACGGCCAGGATTATTCATCTGTCCGCCGCCGAGGGTGATGGCGTGACGGTCATGATCGAACCAGAGGCGCGTGTACGCCATCCAGCCGATGAACATCTGCTTGGGTCGGCCATTGCGGCTGTTGTGGCAATTGACACCGCCGTTGTAAGTCGAAGCCGTGCCCTGCAACGGGCTGTGGCCGGTGGGATCGTAGCCAGTGTAAGTGGAAGTAGCGTTGGACGCCGGACCACCGCCGTATTCGCAACCCGCATCTCCAGTAAGGGTCCATGCAAACTTGTCGACGAAGTTCTTCGGGTTGTCGTAGACCTTGTTCTGCAAGCTGTAGTCGGCATGCACGCGCGAGCGTCCAGGGAAGCCGGCGTCATCTTCGCCGAGGCCGTAGTCGTTGAAGTTGAAGTGCCACTTGTTGTTCGGGCGCCACAGGACCTGACCGCCGAGTCCAGGCTTGCCGTTGTAGCGGCCGTAGGATTGCCATCCATTGATGATCCAAGGCTCAATCTTCAGGTGCTCGGTCGCGAAGTACTGGATGCGGATGCCGTTAAAGAACCAAGGCGTATTCGAAGAGACGTACGAGGGCTGATAAGTCCAGTTATCGAAGTTATAGTAGCTGAACAGACCGACGTAGGAGACGAAGATGCCGGCATCCACGTTCAGACCATGGCCGACGTCCCAGTGATAGCCACCCCAAGCCTCGGAGAAGTACTTGTAAGCGTCCTTCAAGTCCCACTGGCCGCGGTTGTAACTGGCGTCGTTGCGAACCGTAGCCTGGGAGAAGAGGCCGTTCATGGTCAAGATGCGTCCGCGCGTATTTTGAATGCGGAAGTCCCCACCGAAGCTGGCCTGCTCAAGCTGGAACTCATCGGAACGATACATCTCAGTGGAACCGACCATCGAATCGTCTTCGGGGTGGTTGTAGTCCAGGATGTAATTGGTGTCAAAGCGAATCTCCGGTGTGAAGTACTTTGTGCTCATTGGGCTGTCGACGTTGTGGCCGCCGTCGTTGAGCCAGGTCCAATCACCGGGAAATGGTGCGGACTTGGTGGTGGTTTCCGCCGAGATTTCAGGAGCCGCCGGGGCAGCGGCTGGCGGCGGCGTTGCGGCCTGTCCGGCAGCCGGGGCGGCGGCTTGGGGATCCGCCTCAGCATCCCGTAGGGCAGCCGCGCCCTTATCGGCGTCCTCTGCCTCGTCAGCAGCGGTCCGAGCCTTCAATTCTGATTCAAGCTCCGCGATCCTCGCTTTCATATCGACGAGTTCTTTAATGACCATGCTCCGGCTCGGAAGCGGGGAGACAGAAGATGACGATGGAGCAGCAGTTGCCGAAGTGCTCCCACCTGAATTGCTTCCTGCAGGAGCGGCAACGGATGGGGATGTGGCGGCGGTGGAAGTCGCGGAGCTGTTGGTTGCGGCGGAGCTTGACTCCGACCCACCTGCCGCGGGCAACGCCACCATGGCGATCTGCACAGTCGCCGATCCTGGCGTCTTCTCCTGCGCCGCTGAATTCGTGGGCACCATTCCGAAGCAAACTGCCGTAGCAACTGGAATGGCCATCCATATTCTTTTCGTCATTTGGCCTCTCACTTTCCAAAATTGATTTGGTTAGGGTATGAACACACTTGAGACAGTTAGTGGGTGCCGCAAGACGAGGCTCTCCTCAGTTGCTCGGCAAGCTAGCTTGTCCCACCTGAAGTGTTTTTGGTTACAGCGATTTTGAAGAGTAACAAACTTGGGATCCGGTCCAGCTTATTGCTGGACTCATATGACCAAGAACACCCAACCGTGCATCTCCCCATGCAGGCAGGCAACCAGGGAACGAGTTGTGATCCCGCGGACTTTCGTTGTTGGCTTACTGAACCTTAAGTTTGCAGTCGTAAAGATCGTATATAGTTTTCCAACATAGTTATGATGGAAAAATAAGGGTCAAATGATATACCCATGAAAGGCTGCTAGTAAGAACCGTAAAGGACAACGATCCAAGTAATGAACCCACCTAGGACAACGTGAATGCTGTTCATGCTGCTTTCCTTATCTCATCCTTACCAGGGCATGGATACGATGGGCCATGGGCATGAAGAGGAAAGCGGAGATGGCGGGAGCGAGAGTCATCCTTTTACTCGTGGCAATCACTGTCGGCGCATACGGGCAAGACTCTGCGGCCACCGCGCCGGAGCACCATCAGGTACCGGATGAAAGCGGTGTGTTCTATGTTGGCCCCGAGGTTTCCGCACCGCGGCTCATTCGAACCGTCACGGCTCTCTACCCGAACGTCGAGGACAGCCGCCGGATTCAGGGGATGACAGTCCTAGCCATGGTTATCGATGCCAAGGGTCTGCCATCGCATATCCAGATCCTGCACAGCCATGGATCTGGATTCGATCAATCGGCGATCGCGGCGGTACAGCACTCCGTGTTTGAGCCGGCCGTGATGAACAACAAGCCGGTGCCAGCATGGATCGATGTGCGCGTCGTGTTTCGCGCCAACCGCAGCGAGGCCGTTCCGCAGGTTGTGATTGCGGAACGCGACTTGGCTCCGCCGGATGCTTCCCAGCTAGAAGACAAGCACCACCGGCCCGTGTCGTACACGCCGCCCTTTCCGATTCACACGGTCGATGCAGACTTCGCGGATCCATTCGTGCAACATCCATGGGTGCAGGTGGCGATTGTGGAAGTGTTGGTGAGCGAAGACGGCTCACCCAAGGAAGTTCGTGTACGGCGCGGCCTGGGCTTTGGCTTGGACGAAAAAGCTGCCGCCGCCGTCTGGCACTACCGGTTCCTTCCCGCCACCAACAAAGGGAAGCCGATTGCGGCCCGAAGGGATATACTCGTGAGCTTTGAAAAGTTCTAGGTCTCCGGCCATGTGATTTCGTTCCTTGAGATTTGGTGATGTCCCACCCTTTCGCCAGAAGAAAGGCGAAAGGATGGGGCAGGAGATCGTACAAATTTTTATGGTCAGAGCCCTAGGAGTTTGTCGGAGATAGCCGAACGCGATTGTCTTGTTGGCCTTGGTGGGGCATCGGTATCTGATCGATGCTCACAGAGTCAAACGCGGAGCAGCCAGCCGTTGA
>Ga0302140_10002590_pt1 | contig 23361 bp, 19 predicted proteins | sample I_Bog_E1_1_FD_202095 | JGI IMG/M metagenome (GOLD analysis project Ga0302140, IMG submission 202095) | Peat permafrost microbial communities from Stordalen Mire near Abisko, Sweden - I_Bog_E1_1 | ecosystem: Environmental > Terrestrial > Soil > Wetlands > Peat | place: Sweden: Abisko, Stordalen... | reverse complement strand
ATTTGGGCCGCGAAGCGAGTCTTCGCCTTCAATCCGAGCCACCATATGGACATCGGATCACGTTTGGATGGATTCGTTGCTCACGTGCTGAGTTTCAAGTCAGTTACCGTAATCGATATTAGGCCAGGGCCCGTATCGATGACCGGGCTGAGTTTCCTACAAGCCGATGCAACGACACTGAGCGGTATAGAGAGTGATTCGATCCCATCGCTGTCGTCCCTGCACGCTGCCGAACACTTCGGTCTTGGTAGGTACGGGGATCCGATTGACCCGTCAGCTCACCTCAAGTTCATGGCTGCACTTGTTCGGGTTCTACAGCCTGGTGGCAGACTCCTATTCTCGGTTCCAACGGGAGTGGAGTGTGTCCAATTCAATGCTTGTCGAGTCCTATCACCTGGCACAGTTCTGAAGGCCTTCTCCGAATTGACGCTGGTCTCCTTCTCGGCCATCACTGACCAGGGTGAGTTCCTGGAAGACTGCGGAGTCGATGTTGTTGAGCACGCTGCATTCGGTTGCGGTCTTTACGAATTCACTAAGTAGATTTAGTTGTTTGATTAAATGACGTCCACTTAATGGGACAATCAGTCCCACGAGGACCGAGGTTGATCGGAAATGCCTCTTCAACGAGTTCCCTTCAGTGACGTCAGGGACCTTGTTGCACCCATGAATGGGAGTTGTGAGAGGTTCCATCCGAACCAAGCTGTAGATTCTCTGATCACTCTGAACTAGTGTCACAAAATTGTTCCATAAGCTGTCAAACAAAAGTCCGGACCCATGGCCTGTCGCGAGCAATCACCCATGGACAACTGAAATTGTCGAAAGATGACTTTGACGTTTGTTCATGTAGGTGCGTGCCCGTTAGTGAGAAGCGCATGAGTCACAGCGATCCATCGTGGCGTAAATCGATCCTGGCTACTCGTCGTCTAGGAAACGACCTTTTGTGTGCCATCATGAAATCTCGCCCGTGACGTCAAGCAACTGAAACCGCTCAACGTCCTAGACATCTTCACCCGAGAGTACCGGGCCGTGGGGACCGCACCTTCCGTGATCGCCGACGACGTGACGACACTCGTCGTACGTCAATATATGACCGTTACGCCGAATGAACTTGCGGTACCACGTCGAACACATACCGACGTGCGATGTGGCAATTCGTCGATACTTCAGATACTCCAGCGAAAGCTTGCACTCAACGAAGCGTGAAGTCGCTGGACTAGCGCCATGATCGCTCAGGCTGAAAGTTGTGCCGCCAGTTGGTCGTAAACCCATCGATACGTCACTTCGAGTCCGTCGCGCAGATGCGTTGAAGGTTGCCATCCAAAAACTTCTTGTATCAGCGTGTTATCACTATTTCGGCCACGCACTCCTTTAGGAGCGTCAAGATCGTAGTGCCGTTCAAGAGAAACGGCCCCTATCTCCTCGACAATGTCGACCAATTGATTAATGCTGACCAACTCGGCGGAGCCGACATTCAGCGGCTCAACATAGTCGCCAGTAAGTAGTAGCAGCGTGCCCTTAAGGCAGTCATCGATGTAAGTGAAACTACGGGTTTGAAGACCATCACCCCAAATCTCTATGTCCTTGCGATCAGTTAGTTTGGCCTCAGCCACCTTGCGACAAATAGCCGCAGGCGCTTTTTCTCTGCCGCCCTGCCAAGTACCTTCCGGCCCATAGATGTTGTGATAACGCGCTATTCGGGTAGCGACACCAAAATCTTCACGAAAGTGACGGCACATCCGTTCTGAGAAGAGTTTCTCCCATCCGTATCCATCCTCCGGCATTGCCGGATACGCGTCCGACTCCTTCAATGCGGTCACGTCGGTCTTGGTCTGATGTTCTGAGGCGTAAACACACGCCGACGATGAGTAGAAATAGCGCTCCACCTCTCCGTGTCGAGCAGCTTGAAGAAGATTCGTATTGATGAGGACGGTCAGCATGCAAAGAGCCTTGTTGTTCTCGATGAAACCCATTCCACCCATATCTGCCGCTAAGTTCACCACGTAGCGAACTCCACTAACGGCCTGATTTGCAGCGTCAATAAGCGACAAATCAGATTGAATTGCTTCCACTTGAGACGGCAATTGGTACCACTCCTCAAGTGGCTTAATGTCAACCCCGCGCACCGACTGGTGACCAGACCGAATCAGTTCAGCCATCAGATGACCTCCGATGAATCCACCGGCTCCCGTCACCAAGATCGTCGACTCTTTATCCAATTGCATTCTAAAACCTCAGTTTCTAGATCAACAAGCCAATGTATACCGCGTGTTACGGAATGCTAACCATTTCAGACATGAGTCTAAAGGTCAAGTTGGTCCATCGGTGGGTTCGGGAAACGTCACTTCGGTTTCCAACGAGAATCGATTGGAGTTAGTGCATCAGCAAAAATGGACTCCCAATCCAAGCCCTTCATCATGTTGAACGCGCTAGTCCGCCGATAGTCACGCTCACGGTCGTTCTCTGAAAGTAACAAGCAGATTCCGCGAGCGACCTCCTCGACAGTGCCTTTCACTAGGACTGCACAACCCGACTCCTCAAGCGAATCGGCATTGTACGGTACGCGGGTCATAACAATGGGAAGACCGGCAGCCAAGTAGTTTTTCAATTTGCCCGGATCAGCAAACTGTGTGAACGACTCCTCGGACTCAAGATACGTTGCAAGGCCAATGGAAGCGGAACTGAGAAGTTGCAAGACTTCGTCCTCGTCTTCGATGTATCCCGTGAATCTCACGCGATTCTCAACTCCAACGTTATGAGCCATCTCCGCTAATGCCGCTTGGTACGGTCCGCTTCCAATTACGACGAGGTCTACGTCGCTGAAAGACTCCGCGATTAGTGGTAGCGCTGCGATCACGTGTTGCAATCCTTGCTTCTCGAGTAAGTGACCGAGAAACACGAGCCGGTTCGGAAGTCGAGGCCCATTTGCGATCTCAGAATTAACTCGGACAACACCGATTTCTACAATTCTTGTGCGCTTCTGAGAGAACCTACCAATCAGTGACCAGAAGGTACCGTGCCAGCGACCTTGGTCAATCGCGGGCGATACGTTCCATGTCTCAGTTGCGAACAGCGCTGCCACACGATCGGAAAGATGATAGATGCCATTAAGGATGTTGTTGTCGAAGCGCTTGGGTGACCAGTCGATCACGTAGAAGATAACGCGCTTTGTGTGTTTCATTGCCCGCAACATGATTCCGGCGATGCAGTTCAACGCGTCGACTCCGATGAAGAGGTCACTTTTAGGAGAGAATTGACGAACCCAGCGAATTGTGAGTATGACTTCTTGAAGGCGGATGACAGGTTCGGCCCCCCTCAGCAAATGCTGGCCTGTTTCGACCAGCTTTCCATCCTCGAATAGTCGGTAGCTCGACATCGCCGGCGATTCGTAGACAAGCGGGTGAAAAATCGAAAGAACTTTCGGACATTGTTGTGTCAGATACGTTTCAAGGTGAATGGCCGGGCCAGTTCCCCTAACGTGCGTCACGATTACGGCAACGGTGCCCGACAAGAGATGCGTCGTTGCTTCTTCTGAGTTCTCAGCATCTTCGCCCATAACTACTACGACCTAATTCGTATCGTTTTCGACGGTTGTTGCTCACTCCGAACGATCTGCATTGGAACCTCGAATCCCTCGTTTAGCGCATGTCAACGAAATAGTCGCCGAATCATAATGATTCCCAAGTCACCTTGAACGAATGCCCAGAGGAATTGTTAGCAATCATAACAAGCGCGATTCACGTACTTTGAGTGGCCTTAGATCACACGCACGTTTTGAAATTGTGCTTGAAAGGGTCACAAACCTTCACTCTCGCGTCGGCGACAACCAGAACCTTTACGGGTGACATCCGCGGAAGCCCTCACCCGTATAAGAACCGACTCGCCGTTGCAACTAAGAAGGCGGCTCGAAATCTCGCGAGTTTAGACATGACCCGTCGCAAGTTCATCGCGCTACCTGGTCGTCTCACGCGTCATTCTCGAGGTCGCCTGCGGCACACCGGTCGACTTCCAGCGCGATCAAGTTGCAAACTTCGCCGTAAGTGTGGTTCGACTCGTCCACATGTCTGTCAATCACCGAAAGAACGGCCGAGTCGTGTTCGACAAGGAGATTTCGATGACGAACCGATTGGTCATTGGACGGTCGCGGTGGATTAAGGCGTAACCAATCAGACCCGCCGCGGTCAGAGTATCCTACGTGGATGAACGCACAGGGGGGCGAATGAAGCCACCGGAGAGTTTGGCGACCTTTGGCCGCAACGTTCATTCTCAAAACGGTGAGGATGGCATCATCGCGGAAGTTCTTCGGAGAATCAGCGAGACTCATGAGCTCAGCCGCTGGTGCGTGGAGTTCGGGGCGTGGGATGGAGTGTACCTCTCCAATACCTGCTGTCTGATTCGCAACGAGGGCTATCACGCTGTGCTCATCGAGCCAGACCCGAAAAGATTCGCCAAGCTCTGCGAGAACTTCCCAGAGGACACGGTGATCAAGTTGAAATCTTTTGTCGGGGTATCTGGCGAGAATTCGTTAGATTCGCTGCTTGAGCGCGCTGGCTGCCCGCGCGACGTTGATCTTGTCTCGATCGACATTGACGGTTGTGACTATCACGTCTTTGAGTCAATTCACGATTTTCAGCCGAAAATAGTTTGCATTGAGTACAACGGCACAATCCCCAATGAGGTTGATTTCGTGCAACCCCTCGACTTTGATCTGAAGTGGGGTACCAGTGCGTCAGCGATCTGCAGAATGGCCGAAGACAAGGGCTATCTTCCGGTGGCGGTCACGGCAACTAACTTGATCTTGGTCAGGGACGACTTAGTGGAGCTTGTGGTTTCGCGGGAGTGTGCATCCCTGACAGTCCTGCGAGATGACACCGATACGCGGAACTTTATTTTTAGCGGATACGACGGCACGGTATTGACGAAGGACCCTCTGCGACTTCCCTGGCATCAGTTCACGGCGCCCCCGCAATCTATTCACGTCCTGCCACGTTGGCTGAGAAAGTACCCCGGTGACTACCGGAGATTTGAACAGGGGGCGTTTTTGCTATTTTTGGCAATCAAATCCCCAAGTCAACTGCCCTCGATCCGCGTGCTGCGCGAAACGTGGGCACGCCACTCTCGCTGACGGCACGAAGATCTAGGTCCCAGTCTGTCTACAGTTTTTGGATCACGTGGTCCACTGTGACAGCCGCTCCGATGTACACGCAATGGTTGGCGAACTAGTGGGTGGTCACCTGGTCGCGGACCCAGCGGTAGGTCACCTCGAGGCCGTCTTGGATAGGGCTTGATAGCGAACACGGCGAATGAAAAGACTTTGCTTCGTGTTGGCCGATCGATTCTCCCGCATGGTTGAGATCAGGTTTGTACCGTACTGTCTAATTCTCCGTCGATCGGGCGAAAGAGATTCCAAGACATAAGACTATTTGTGGGTTACGCAGATAATTGAACCGACACATGTCACGGAGCGGTCGGGGTATCGATTCAGGATAATTGATTCAAGTTCAGTGAGTGTCGGATAGTCATTCGTTCCGTCGAAGTTGTCGGCGTCATCGATGAGAATCACATCGTCATATTGGCGCTGCAGTACCAACTCGAGTTCGCCAAGGATAGGTGTGTCAATCTCACCGCGGGCGGTGAAGCCTTTGGAGTAGTGGGCATCCAGCCAGAAGATTGCTGGCTCATTAACGGCCGCAACCATTTTTGGCAACTCGACGGAACTGTCGCCTTGGAAGACCGAGACCTGGGCAAGCCGACGAAACCGACGTACAGCTTTGCGATACAGTTCCGGGTCGAGTTCAACGGTTAGTAACCGGTCAAAATTGCCTTCCTGTGCGTTGATCATTTCGCCGAGATAGGTTCCGGTCTCTACGAACACGCGGATACCGTGCTCTACGGCGTGGCGGCGAATGGTGAGAATCTTCGTTAGATATGGCGTAGGACCAACTCTTCCAGCGGCCTCCCAGGCTGCAAGCTCCTTGGTGCGATGGCGTCTAAGTAACACCTGACCAAGGCGCGATGACAGTAATTGACGGCGAAACTTTTGCATTCAGGAAAGCCTAATAGTGAAACTTGGACATACAGGAGACCAACACTCATTACTCAAACATCTAGAAGGTTGGAAAGCCGACACCTAGGGCCCATGTAACGCCCAGGCGACATTGCCAGCAATCAAGAGTGCCCTAAAGAGGCGTCTGACGAAGAGTTTTAGCCATGAAGCCTCAACGTGGACTTCAGCTTCGCAAGCGGAGAACGCCCGTTCGATTCTCGTCGCTCGCCTCAAGGCTTCGAGTCAAGAACTCAATGATTAGCTTTGACGCGAATTGACTCATTTCACACTTGATTTTTCGAGGTGGCACTATCGTTCGCCGCGTTTCAGCACCGCGGCTATACGAGATCGATTTCTGAACGGTTATTTCACGCGTCCGTTGAGAGGATGGGTTCTTCCGTAGAGGGCTCTGAATGACTCCGAGGGTGACGTCTCCGATACGTCGACCGTGTCATGGAGACGATGGGTTGACCTGCCAAAACCATGAGATACAACACGGTAATGAGACCGCCGACCGTCACCGCAAGGTTGGGGAGGAACACAACCCAGCCGGATTTGCCGCCGGTGAACTTCATTTGGGTGCCGATACCGCCGATGACTTTTTGGCTCGTAACGTCTATCCCCAAACCGATTGCGGGCGACGGTAGTTCGAACGGCGACAGAATTGAATGTCTTGAACTACTCGCGGATTGACGACGGCAGTCAACATGAATGAATCCGGCGAGAAATAGTGCGTCATTAACTTGGCAACCTTTGCCCCAAATTGGTGTTCGCACGCGCCCAGGAACATCAAACACCAACTCGGTGCCGAGGTTCTTTTCGGGCAGTCCGTCTCTTCGTAGTGACGAAACGAATCTGTTCAACAACGCTCGCTGTGATGTCGGCAATTGGATGTCAACTTCGACAATGAGACTCGTCACGCCAAGCTGGCGTGCCTGATCCACCAAATGCGTCACGGAGGCTCTGCTTGGCGGTTCCGTTTCTAATTGCTGATCGAATGTACCCACGGAAACGTTGAGCGCTGAAATACTGGGCGATCGAACTGACGCCCCCAATAACGTCGGGTCGGACACCTCTCGATCGCTCCACACGTAATGCGTAAGTCCCGCGGGTTGAATCACGGCGTCGAGCGGCCAGTACGCAATTTCGAGTGACGTCCCTTTCGGGACCTTGCTGGATATCGCGTTATACGATGCCGGAATTTGGATGGGACGATAGGTTCCCCAGAATGCAATGAGGGAAGGTGCACAAGCTGCAACAAGCAGGATGAATACCGCTACGTCTTTCAATAGCGCTTGTCGTGCAACTCGGGGGCGCGAGGAGTCTTCACCGTGTGCGAGCGCACGCGGCGTGACCCATAGAGCGAGAGCGATAGAAAGAGCCGCGACGAAAGGCGATGCCAATCTTGCGGGTTCTCGAGTGAGGCTTCTCAGGATGTCGTTGCCGAAGAAGGGCCACGCGCGAATCAATTTGAAAATCCAGCCGGTAGCGCCAGCGGTTCCAAACCCTAAGACGAGTCCCACGAGGATAAGGGTACGCAGCATCATTTGATGACCTGAAGCAGTGTCCAACTTCGGTTCGTGATCGAAGCCGACGGCGACATGCCAAATTGCCATGATGACAAGAACCACGACGGCGAAAGTACTAATGGCCAATGGCAGGATTCCTGCGTATTGGGAAAGGTCGAGGTGCGGCCACCAAAAATCTCTCAGTTCCAATAGATCAGTGACGGGATGCGCACTTTGAAGAGGCGGCCCATTGCTCGAATATACGAGTGACGTTAGATGTGATGGAAAAAGAAGTGTGAATAGATAAGGACAAATCCAAAACGCGCCGACACCCAGAAAGGTGATTCCCAGCCTGCCCATCGTGCGGAGAATGCCTCGACGCCCACCTCTTCGCATGGTTGTCGCGACGATCGCGCACACGATCGCAGCCATCACCCAACTCACCAATCCTCCGAGGAAAAGAACTGCAATCGGCAACCACAACGGTGTTTTCTCACCTTCTCGGATGCGAATCGTGCCAAGAATGAGAAGTGGAAGGAGGCAGTAGCCCGTCCAGTAATAGAAGTATCCGAAGAATTCGAGAGACCAGGGATTGAAGACAAAAAACAGTGCCGCGAGGCAGCCACCGGCGAATGTGGCGCCGAATTTCCTCGCGAGAGAGAATGCTCCTCCCGACGCGGCGGCCGTCATGAGTAACGGCACGATCTTGCTCCACGCGGCGGCGTTCAGTGGAATTCCCAAATGAGAAATCAACCAGATGACTGCCGCGAACGGTTGGAAGAAAACACCTTGCGATCCGATGTTCGAAATTCCACCCAGAAGACTGAATCCTCCAAGTGACCACGCGGTGTCGGCGTGCAGCGACGCATCGAAAGCGGGGTCGCGCTCGAATACGTAACCGTGGCGAAGGAGCATGGGCGTCCAAAGCACCACAGCTGCGAAGATCGCCAGAGCGATTGAAGGATGTCCGACGACTCGGATTCGGAGCCGGGAAACTCGTGTCATAGTCGCATCGCGCCCAACATTCATTGGCTACGCTGCACTGTCATAAGACTCGACAAGTCCGATCGCCGCTCGGAATTCCTGTCTCAGCGATGGTGAAGCGTCTCTAATACTGGCCTTAAAATCTCTAATTATCGCCGAACCATTACCCGATTTCTGCCATTGAAACGCTGCCTGGACTGTCATTCGCCACGAACTCGACTCATTCGTCGTCAGCATGTGCTCGCGAACCGATTTAGAAATTGCGTGGCTTTCCTCGACGAAATACTGATTGAGGCCCTCGACGAGGCCAATGGGACTCTCTATGTTGATGGAAGCTTGCACGAGCAGTTCATCTAAGTTGGCAGCAGTACCGGTCGCACCAACATTGCTTGCCCATTCCGAAGCAAGGAAATACTGCTCGTACGCAGACGGAGAGAAGTTCCGCGGCAGTTCTCGCAGGGTGGCCTCAAGCGCAGGGAGAATCAGATTGTTCTCGGACAACGAGACAGCGCTCCCCTCAATTGATGTGTTGAAGTGATTGCCACCAAGGACTTGTTCGGAAACGCTCGCTAGGAGCACTATTCCTACGAACATGGCAATAACAGAAATTTGTCGTCGTGTGGCGACATGAACGAAGATGCGATTGTCGGAATTTGTCTCTGGTTCGACATCTAGAACCGTCGAGGTGGGAGCGAGATTCGTCGAGCCAACCTCAGTTGCAACGTCGTCATTTTCGGACAATGTAATTTCCAATTTCGACCGATGCTGAACATTTAGGTACGCAATGAAGACGATAAAAATCAACGTGAGAGATGCAAATGTGTCACTCAGTCGCGATGCCCAGATATAAAAATGACCAGAGTCAATTGTTATCGAATCAGGGAACAACGCGGCGACGGCACCTGTGGACATGCCGATCATCACGACCCAGATCGCTGTTACAGCGAGGGCCGCGATTCGCATTCGACGCTGCGTCAAGATGTTCAAGTAATCCTTGGACGTACGCGCCTCATCTCCGCGACAGCGTTACGCGCGCGCCGCGAATAATCGTTTACGAAACTTCGATCCAAGTGCTGCGTCAACGATGCGTCCGAGTCCTCCCTATCAACGGGCTCTGGCACCGAGGACTGCGGTGGCAATCCGACATTTAGCATCGATTTTCCATTTAGAACACCTGTCCGGACTGGGAGACGACTAGTCATCACGTGGACCATAATCGTTGGGCTCAATCTACGCCCGGTCATTTGGCACTCCAAGGATTGTCGTGACGGATGAATTGACCATGGTGTTTGCGGGCAGAGCATCTGCATCCGTCTCTAAAAGAATTCTCCGAGCGACGTCCTCCCACGGGATAACCCCCTTCGGAGAAATGGCTGGTAGTCCGTCGCGTAGCCAGATTTCGAGCGTCTCGCGGAGAGTTTTAGCCAGTTGTTTCGGATTGGCCGCGGTGAGAACACCCTCAGATGCAAGAACAGAATCTCGGAGACCGGCTACGTCGTAGGTAACCGAAGGCGTCCCGACCGAAGCAGCTTCGGAAACGACGAGCCCCCAACCCTCTCGCACTGACGTCGCGATGAGTACGTGCGCTCGTGCAAGTCGCTCCAGTTTCTTGGCGGGTGGCACTTTTCCAAGAAAGACCACGCCTTCAGGAGCCATTCGGCGTAGGTCATCCTCCATGGGGCCAGAACCAATTATCCACATGACGGCATCCGGCATGCTCTCCTGAAGAATTTCAAATGCGCGAATGGCTTCGTCAGGTCTCTTATGTGACTCGAGTCGCCCGACAAAAATGACTGTTGGCCGAGACTCGCGTGGGACATTCGGATGCGTGCTCAACGGGTTCTGACCAATTGGAACGACAACGATTCGCTTGAGGCCATACGCCTCAAGCGACTCTCTGCTCGACTGCGAGATCGTCACGGTGGGTATATCGCGATACGCGCGCAGCCACTTTGGCTCAAGCCAATATCTACCAACTGTCGACACCGGAAATGGCATCTGGTAGGACCAGAGTTCCCGGCAAACTTGGAACGTGAGAGCGATGACCGGCGCATCATCGACCCATTTTGGAGTTAGGAATGGACGAGTGTTCACTTCGTCGATTATCAGATCGAACTTGCCACGGCCTTCCTCAAGGTAGAAGCGCATCGCTTCGCGGTAGACGCTGTATTGAGTACCGCGTCGAATGATGTGAACGCCGCCAATTTTCTGGTTTGCCGGTCTGCCTTCGACCGAAGCACAAAAGAGCGATACGTCGTGACCCGCTCGCACCCACTCTCGGGCAACGTTATTGGTGTAAATTTCGGCGCCGCCTGCTTTTGGATGCGCCAGATCCCGCCACGTGAAGATAAGTATTCTCAATGGCCGAGCATTGGGAACTGAACTCGGTGGTCCTTGCGGGACTGACTCGTGGAATTCCTCATCAGAACTTGATTCAAAAAGTAGTGACTCGTCGGGGTTCTTCTCATGATCCCGGTCGTAGAAGCGAAGGATCCGAAGTCGATAGAAGATGGCGAGTGTGTCAATGAGCATGGCGAACGCAGAACGTACTGAGATTGCACTACCAAAACGATGATCAATTCTCACGGGCATTTCAATGAAGTTCCGAAAGCCTTGCTTACGGGCCACGACGAACAACTCAAGGTCGAAAGCGTAGCGCTTCTCAATCATGAGAGGCAGCGCAATGGAAAGAACATCTCGCCGGATGATTTTCACACCAGTTTGAGTATCTCGAATCGGCAATCCGAACAACGTCCGATTGATTTGTTGATAACCCCATGAATACAATCGCCGGAGGGGCGGATATGAGACCACGGATCGCGGATGTCGTTTGCTCCCGAAAACTATGTCCGGTTGCTCTCGACGAATGATGTCCAGGAAGTCAGTCAATACGTCGGCCGGAATGTCACCGTCTCCTTCAATAAAGCCGAGATATTCGCCACGCCCCAACGCGAGTCCTGCCCGCAACGTAGCCGCCTTTCCTTGAACTAGGTCAAGGTGAACGAACCTGAGGTGGTCCGTGGAGAGCGCCGCCAGCTGGTCGTGACCTGGTCCGGTACTTTTATCGGAAACCACAATAACTTCGTACGTGATTCCCGATTTTGAAAGCGTCTCCACGACGTCGCCAATATGGCTTCCGAAGTGGGTGCCACGGTCATAGAACGGTACGACCAATGTGAGATCGAGATCAGCGGGACTCAATTCGCCCAGCGTTTCACCAATTTCAGCCTCGTGTGATGAAGCTCTCGCCAACGCGATCAACGCCGGAATGCCCGTCGCAAATACTGTTAGCACGCTGATAATCAACATGATCACCGCGACTGACGTCATACTCTGATGTCGCAGGGAGATCAAAATGATGGCCAATCCGACTCCAAGCCACGGCGTCAGCGCTACTAGTGAGCGGCGCGCCAGATGCAAATACACAAAGAGGCTCAAGATGCCTATCGCTGCAGAGGCGAAAGCCAAAGGACCAACAATTGAAATCGTGCTGATGTATTTTGAGCCGAAGAGTACGTGTACGACGAGGCTCGAGAAAACGGTGAGCGTGCCAGCGGTCAAAATGCCGACAAATGTTGTGATCTTGAGGGCTTGGATGAAGACTCTGCGGCTCTCAACACTGGTTCCACGCCCGCTCGCCCAATGTGGAAACGCAATGGTGACGATGGCGCCGGGTACAAACAACGCGATATGTGCTGCGACTGCTCCTGCGGCGTATCGACCAGCGACGGTGGCGGAGAAAAAGTGACGGGCGAGAAAGGTGTCAACGCCGATGAAAGTGGTGTAACTGGCAAGGGACGCAACTGATAACAACATGTCGCGTCGCTTCGCACGTACCACAGATCCCCCTGGGTGGCTACGAACTTTATGGCGGGCCGAGAAAATCAATGAGCCAGTGACAAATGCTTGGGCTCCAATAGTGGCGATGATTGCGCCCGAAACGCCGAAACCGGCGGCGACCATCGCGGCACCGAACAACAGACGTATTAGTCCGCCCCCTACGAAGGTGGCGAAGGCCACCGCGCGAAAGCGGTACTCGCCGATGAGCGAACCTTGCAAAACTGCGCCTACGGTTGCCAGAGGAATCCACGCGCTCACGAGAAGAAGTGGGACCGGTGAACCGATATGCAAGAACCCGTCAATTAGAGGGGTCAATGAGGCAAACGCCATTTCGGCGATGACGCCAAGGACAATCGCACGCCAAATCAGCCTGCTGAGTGAGAATGACTCATCGTTCTCAGTATGAGCAATCACTGCCTGCGTCACCGCAAGTTGCGCCGCGCCAACAGGTACGGTGAGCAAACTGAGAATGCTCAGAATCGCACCGACGGCTCCGTAGTGTGCTGGACCCAGTAAGCGACTAATGACGATATGGAAGAGGAAGTTCGAAACGTTCACGCCGGCCGTCGCAAACAAAAACGATACGGCACCTCGACTGAGAATTCCCGAAGAAAGCTGGGACCAAATTGCAGCAACCCGCTGGCGCGGAGAATGTCGCAATCGGGTTTCCATCATGCCCCCTCCAACCAGGAAAAAGTCTGGCCAATTCGCAGTTGTGAATTTCAAAAAATTCTAACAAGAAACCACAACAAGAACTCCCAGTTTGAAGTGAATGATGAACCAGCGATTGGCCACACGCTGCCAACTCTCACTCCGCCCCGTGACCATATCGTCAGATTTCGTTGCAATGGCTCGGCCTTATTTCTGGATCGTTGCCATTGCGGACAAGGATTATTGTCCGAAGATGGGGTGGAAGTTGAATCGTGAAGTTACGGGCGTCGACGCCAAGGCTGATGGTATGAGATGCCCTCGGAAGATGACGAGTCAACGGATTTCACAAATGCTGCGTCACCCCGATGCCGCAACCCTGATTCTCGGATTAGTCATTGGCCTTGGCGTGTGCGCACCTTTACTCGGCGGCGGTCGGCTGTTCCTTCTGGACTGGACCGTCGGACCTCATGACGCGATCGCCACCCCTGCGGCCTTAGGTCTCAATGGGGGTCTCACGACCGGTATCGGCGGATCCGTCATCTTCGCAATACTGAACAACGTTTTTGGCAGTGCGTCAACGTGGCTACCGATGCTGGCGTTTTTTCCGATTGCCACCGTTGGGGCGGGGCGCCTCGCCGGCCGGTCACGATGGTCGCGCTGTGCGGCGGGAACGCTGTACGCGGTCAATCCGTTCGTCTTCAATCGTCTCTTCGTAGGTCACTTCGCTCTCCTCATCGGCTACGCCCTCTTGCCCTTCGCCGTCAAAGCTGCCATTCGCTCGCTTTCATCGCGGGGCCTGCGATGGTGCGTGCCGGCACTGTGGTGGGCGGGGCTCACGTCGCTGAGTCCCCACTTCGCATGGATCTACGGCCTCGTCGTTCTCGGCGTCGCGATAGTTGCCGTATCAACCAAGCAACATCCATTACGTCGTGTGACTGGATGGTTCGCGACGTGCGTGGGTGCATTCGCGCTCATGAGCACATACATCATTTTGCCGAACGGTTCGACCAATTTGTCCACGCAAATCGGATCGGTCAGTCTCAATCTTTATAGGACCAATGGCGATCCACATTTGGGGCTCTTCGCAAACGTGCTGGCCTTGTACGGTTTCTGGCGAACTGGCCCCGGTCCCGAACTCCCCAAAGACGTCATCATCGGATGGCCGTTCATTATGTTCGCGATTCTCGTGATCGTCGGTGTCGGGGCCTGGTACGCATTGCGACGGATTCCGGTGAAGGGCGAAGCGACGGACTCCACGAGCGAGACTGAAGGGGAGAGTACGACGGGTCAATCGTTAGGCCCAACGACGACCTCGATCGCCGTCGATGAGACGGTCAACCAGTCGAACGCCGTCGATCAACGAAGGCTGGCGATTCTGCTCGTCTTCGTCGGCGTGGCGGGGTACTTCTTGGCGCTCGGCAATCAGGGACCGACCGGTGGGTTGTTCTTGTGGGCCTATGACCACGTGCCCTTCTTCTCGATCATGCGAGAACCTCAGAAGTTCCTCATGCTGCTCGCTCTGGCGTACGCGATTCTTTTCGGTTGGGGAGTTGAACGACTGTCACAAGTCGACGTATCTCCGACAAAAGTCGGTGCGGCTGCAACTGCGGCGCTTATTGGCGTGGTTCTTCCACTCGGCTACTGCGCCACCATTTTCGACGGATTGGCGGGGCAGGTCACCTCCAGTCCGTTGCCACCGGCGTACCAGCGCGCCGATGCCCTGATGGGCACGGGCACGGGAAACATCCTCGTCCTGCCGTGGCACATATATATGGAGTATCCCTTCACCAGTGGTCGAGTGATAGCGAACGTCGGGCCAACGTCGTTTCGACGAAACGTGATCTCGGGGGACAACGTCCAAGCCGATGACGTCCAGACGCAATCGACATCTCCTCGCTCCGCGTACCTACAGCAGTTGTTCCTCAATGGCAGCAAGACGAATAATTTCGGAGCGCTCGTGGCTCCATTGGGGGTGCGGTACGTCGTGCTCTCCAAGGCGGTGGACTGGCCTGCCTACAGTTGGCTCAACCACCAAAAGGACCTCAAACTCGTACTCGATGACCAATCGCTCGAAGTGTGGCGCAACGTCGCGTATAGGGGCGTTGGTCAACGAGTCACGAAGTTGACTTCGGTCTCGGGAATCGCTGGGCTACTCTCACTCGCCAAATTGAACGAACTCGGGGCCGGAGCCGTGGTGAGGAGCGAAAGTGCACCTGGTGTCGCCACCTCGGTACCCGGGGTCACGAGTTCGCCCGCGTCAACGACGCTTCCGTCCGTCCGGCAACTGTCGCCGGTGGCGTATCGAATTTCTTCAGGCACGCCGGGTTGGGTGACCGTCGACACCACCTACCAACGCGGTTGGTCCTTTGACGGCCACGCGGCGAAGGCGACCGCCGAGGGCACCGTCCTCGTCCGTGTGGGCGCCCAAGGTGGAGTCCTCGAATATACGCCCTGGCGATTGGTCCGCCTCGGCTACATCATTTCGGCCGGCACTTTCGTCGCACTTGCACTCGTCCTCATTGTCGAACCGCGACGACGAAAGAGAACTCGCGTTCGCGTGCGTTAGTTCCGATCCTTGGCTGGAGATCGGTTGAAGGCTGCGGGACTCTTCTGGTCGTGAAGAGGGCAACGATTGATCCTTTGCGGGACCGGGCATTCGTTGACTCGCGTTTTCCCTTGCGAAAAGGGATTTTCCGTGATCTGGCACACTGCAGAAGGCAACGCCTCGTGAATGAGTAGGTCTAGTGGCCTTAAGTACGTCCGGTGTCCTAGCCTTATAGGAGAAGAGGGCATCGTCGTCACTACTTAAAGGGTCTTTATGGTTGATAGTCGTTTCTCGCTTTTGGGTCGTGATATGGCGGTTGACCTCGGAACTGCGAACACGCTGGTCTACGTGCGCGGCCGCGGCATCGTCTTGAACGAGCCCTCCGTGGTTGCCGTCGACGTCAAGGACGGAAAGCCGCTCGCCGTAGGCGCCGAGGCCAAGCGCATGATCGGTCGTACCCCGAGCAACATCCAGGCCATCCGGCCCTTGAAGGACGGCGTGATCGCGGACTTCGAGATCTGCGAGAAGATGTTGCGCTACTTCATCCACCGCGTCCACCAACGTCGCTTCGCGAAACCGCGCATGGTGATCTGCGTGCCGTCGGGTATCACGGGCGTCGAACAGCGTGCCGTCATGGAAGCGGCCGAGTTCGCCGGCGCGCGCAAGGCCTACATCATCGAAGAGCCGATGGCCGCCGCGATCGGTGCCGGTCTGCCGATTCACGAACCGACCGGCAACATGGTCGTGGACATCGGTGGTGGTACGACGGAGGTCGCCGTCATCTCTCTCGGTGGCATCGTGACGAGTCAGTCGATTCGCGTCGGCGGTGACGAACTCGACGAGGCATTGATCGCCTACGTGAAAAAAGAGTTCCAGTTGGCGCTCGGTGAGAGAACCGCTGAAGAGATCAAGATCCAACTGGGTTCGGCCTACCCGCTCGAAGAGGAGTTGCGCGCCGAGATTCGTGGTCGTGACCTCGTGACGGGCCTCCCTAAGACGGTCATAATCTCGACCGAGCAGATTCGCAAGGCCATGGAAGAGCCGGTGCAGGCAATCGTCGACGCCGTGAAGGTGACGCTCGATCGCACGCCGCCGGAACTTTCGTCGGACCTCATGGAACAGGGAATCGTCCTGACCGGTGGCGGAGCGTTGCTCGCGGGCATCGCGGCGCGACTCGAGTACGAGACGAACATGCCCATCATCGTGGCGAACGACCCACTCAACTGCGTGGCGTTAGGAAGCGGCATGTGCCTCGAAGAACTCGACGTCTTCGCGCGCATGTTGAAGACCAGTCCCACGCGCTAACCCGTGGCCACGGATCGGACGAGGCGTCGGACGTGGACGATAGGCGCCACCGTCTCGGTGATCCTGGTCGTGCTCTACCTCAGTGGCGGCGTGATCTCGGGACTGCGCACGGCGGCAAATATCGTCACCTCTCCCTTCACCTGGACCGTCAATGAGATTGCGCGTCCGATCGGCCACATGTTCGCCGGCGCCATCAACTACAGCGACGTGGTCTCCCAGAATCAGAAGTTGCGCGCCGAACTGGGAAGGGCCGAATTCAAGGCCAACGAGGCGTGGGCTGAGAATCGACAACTCGAACAGTTGAGCACCCAGCTCGACGTGCCCTTCGTCGGCTCCCTGCCCACGGTCACGGCCCAAGTGTCGGCGCTCTCGCCGACGAACTTCGCGGCGACGGTCGATATTTCGAAGGGTGGCGACAGCGGCGTCATGGTGGGGATGCCGGTCGTCGCCAATGGGGGACTGGTCGGCATTGTCACCGCAACGACTCCCCACGGCGCGACGGTTCGCCTGATCTCCGACGTGAAATCCCTCATCGGGGTGACATTCGGATCAGGCAATACGTCGATCGTCGTCAGCGGCCAGGGCGTCAACAACGGCCTCGGTGCGACGTCCGTGCCGCTCACGTCCTCGGTGCGTGCTGGCACGGTGCTCTCGACCAATGGCCTCGACGGCGGGCTCTACCCGCCGGGATTGCCGGTCGCCAAAGTCTCGAAGGTCACCCTCACGCCCGGCGCGGCGACGTACAACCTCTCGCTGCACCCGTTAGCGGACCTCCGCAACCTGTTCTACCTCGACGTGGTGTTGTGGGAGCCTTCCACGTGACGCGCGCGCTGATACCGGTCACGGTGGTCACCATGTTCATTGTCGGCGTGCAACTCTCGGTCTTCTCGAACTGGCGCTTCGCCGGCGTCGTGTTCATGCTCGTGTGGCTTTGGCCCTTCGCCCTGGGCCTCGCGGGCTTCACGACGCTCTCGATCTGGGCGGCGGTCGTGGCTGGCGTGTTCTTTGACACGCACGCCGCGACGCCCTTCGGACTGACCGCGATGGTGGGCGTCGTGCTCGCCTTCGGCGCGTCGCGACTCGGCAAGGAGGGCGTCGGCGACCTCGACTCCGCGGCCTGGTGGGTGACGCCGATCTTGGCGGCCGGCGCGGGCTTCGCGGCGCCGGTGATCTACACCGCGGGCGGTGTGGGCGTCTTGAACTTCTCGTTGTGGCACGGCAGTCTCGTGAATTCGATGGTGGTGAACGGCGTCGCGTTCTTCGTGTTGGCGAGGCCGGTCTCGCGACTCGCGCGTATGGTCGGTCGCGTCGGCGTTCGGGCGTACCGATGAAGGGCTCATGGCGCGATCGTCCCTCGGGATCGCTGTTTTCGCGACTGTGGCGCCCGTGGAGTTCATTGCACCCGTTTCGAGGCAAGGGCCGTTCGATCAACGAGCCCAAACCGGTCGGTATTCGCGACCTCGTCGCGGCGCCCGGTGACGTCAAGCTGCGACCCGAGCGTCGGTGGTACGTGATTGGGGGGTTCTTCTTCTTGCTGTTCCTCCTGCTCGTGGGACGGCTCTACGTCCTTCAGATCAAGGACCACAAGCAGTCCGAGCAACAGGTCGCCAATAACTCGCTGCGAGTCGCGACGATACCGGCATCCCGGGGACTGATCCTTGATCGCAACGGCACGCCCATGGTCGACAACGTGACGACCGTCGAGATCCGTCTCTCGCGCGCCGAGGCGACGTTGGACCCCGCGGTCAAGGGCACGCTCGCGTCACTCACGGGACTGAGCGTCAATCAGATTCGTAGCGACCTGGCCAACAAGGCCTACAGCCCGTACCAACCCGCGCCGATCCTCGCCAACGCGCCCGCGAACATCGTCCAGTTCATCAAACTGCACCCGTCGGAGTTCCCGGGCGTCTCGGTGCTCGACGTCTCGCGACGTTCCTATCCGCTGGGCGGCAACGTTGGATCCCAGGTGCTCGGCTACGTCGGTCCAATCACCGGAAACGAGATTGCGGCCCACCCGGGCGCCGGCTACCAGACCGACTCGACGATCGGCCAGACCGGTATCGAGGCCTTCTACGAGCAGTACCTGCGCGGTCACGACGGCACGAACACCATCGAAGTCGGCTCCAACGGCAGCGTCATCGGCACGCTTCACACGACCCAACCCAAGATCGGCGATTCGGTCGTGCTCAACATCGACGCCGGACTCCAAAGTGCGCTCGACGGAATCTTGAAGAGCGACATACTGCACGACCGCACGGTGCCCGACCCGCGCTCGGGGGTGCTGCCCAAGGCGATCAATGGCGCGGCGGTCGTGCTGGACGTCAACAACGGGGCCGTGCTCGCGATGTCGAGTTACCCGTCCTACAACCTGTCGTCCTTCGTGAACGGACTCTCGGACGCCCAGTTCAAGCATCTGCTCGCGGTCGGCGCGTTCAACAACTACGCGATCCAGGGTCTCTACACCCCGGGCAGCACGTTCAAGTTGGTCACGGCGACCGCTGAGATGCAGACCGGCGTCCTCTCACCCAACGTGTTGATCGACGACACCGGTCAGTTCAAGGTGCCGGGCTGTCACACGAATCCCAAGGGTTGCGTCTTCCACGACGACGAGACGACGGGCCTCGGCCAGGTCAACCTGGTGTCGGCACTCACCGAGTCATCGGACTACTACTTCTATAACTTGGGCTATCTCTTCTGGTCCCAGCAGGCCAAGTACGGACAGACGCCGATCCAGAACGTCGCCCACGACTACGGCCTGGACCAATACACGGACATCGACCTCCCCGACGAAGTTCAAGGCCGCGTCGACTCTCCCGAAGTGCGTAAGGAACTCCACGCCGAATCGCCTACGAATTTTCCCGACGTGAGTTGGTATACGGGGGACAACATCGAGATGGCCTTCGGCCAGGGCACGACGGCGCTCACGCCGATCGCCCTCGCCAACGCCTACGCCACGTTCGCCAACGGCGGCAAGCGCTACGCGCCCGAGGTCGCAGCCGCGATCGTCAACGCGCACGGTCAGACCGTTCTTCGCTACGGCCCGCGCGTGTTGGGCCACGTGAGTCTGCCGCCACGAGTGCGCGACCCGATCCTGCAAGGTCTCGAGGGCGTCGTCATGAGTCCCTCGGGCACGGCGTATTTGCCGTTCAAGGACAACATCAACTTCTCGCTCACCTCGTTTCCGATCGCGGGCAAGACCGGCACCGCGAGTAACGGCGGGCTCAACATCGAGCCGAACTCGTGGTTCGTCGGTTTCGGGCCGACCACGCACCCGAAGTACGTCGTACTGTGCGTGATCGAAGAGGGTGGCTACGGCGCCGACGCGGCCGCCCCGGTCGTCGCACGGGCGTTCAACTATCTCGTAGCCCACCCCATTGGCCCGGTGAAGCTGAAGCGCGTCTTGACCACGCCTCCTTCTACGACCACGACCAAACCCTCCACGACGACGACCACGCCCGCCTCGAGCACCACGACGAGCCCAATTTCGACCACGACGACGACCCTGAAATAGGTCAGATCGCCGGTCGCCGGGTCGCGGCGAGTAACCTGATGACGTTGGGCGTTTCTGTGCAAAATGTGCAGTGCGCGAATAGAACGCAGCAGTTGCGCGGTGCAGTTGTACCCCGCTCCTGCAAGCATTGAGGACTACACGTGGTACACGGCAGTGAAGTGACCCTATTTCTAACCTGGATCGTCGCTCTCTCGCTGACCCGTCACGCCACATCTCCCAACACCTACGTCGCCCGATCCCCGTGGCGCGTTTCCACCCCCGTAAGCGCGGCGCACTGCGTCCCTTCACCTACGAACTCAAGGAGTACCCGTCGTGAGCGACGAAACCAACACTCAATCCCCGTCATCGTCTAGCCCCCGCATCGGCGACACCCGTCCGGCACCACAAATTGGCGACACACGACCAGGATCTGGCCCGTCATCGAACGCTCAGGCGCCCGCGCGCCAAGGCCAAGGCCAAGGCCAAGGTCAAGGCGGCGGCAATCGACGTCGCCGTGGCGGCCGCGGCCGAGGTGGTCAAGGAGGCGCTCAAGGGGGCGGTCAAGGCGGTCAGCCCCGAAACCCCACTCGGCCCTTCGACACACCGGTCGAGGCGTCCGCGCCGGAAGCGGCCGGTGACGAGAGTGCGGCCGGTCGCGGCAAGAACAAACGTCGTCGCGGCGGCGAACGTCGCACGCGCGCCCAAGGTCGCTATCTCATGTGTGTGCACACGTCCAAAGAGGCCACGCACATCGCGACCCTCGAGGGCCGCACCATGGTCGAGTACACCGTCGCCAAAGCGGCCGACGAGACGAACCAGATCGACGGCAACATCTACGTCGGAAGAATCCAGAACGTCCTGCCGGGCATGGAACTGGCCTTCGTCGACATCGGCATTCCGAAGAACGCGGTGCTCTATCGCGGCGACATCTCCTTTGACATGGATGACGTTGAAGGCGCGTCGTCGAACGACAAGCGCATTGAACAGATGATCAGGTCGGGTCAGACGGTCATCTGTCAGGTCACGAAGAACGCCATCGGCGCCAAGGGCGCGCGTCTCACGCAAGAGGTCTCGCTGCCGGGCCGCTTCGCGGTCCTCGTGCCCAACTCGAGCACGATCGGAATCTCCAAGCGGCTGCCCGACGGCGAGCGTCGACGGCTCCGCAAGATCATCGACGACGTCAAGCCCGAGCGTCACGGCATCATCATTCGCACGGCCGCAGAAGGCGTGACCGCGGACGACCTCGCACGTGACGTGAGCTCGCTCGCCGACAAATGGGCGGCGATCGAAGCCGAGGTCGCGAAGTCCAATCAGCCGCGTCTCGTCTATCGCGACCTCGACCTCGCGGTTCGGGTGTTGCGTGAAGAACTGAACGACGACTACCGCGGTGTGTTGATCGACGATCCAGTCCTGTTCGAGAAGGTTCGCGAGTACGTCCTCGCGGTCAATCCCGAGTTGGCCGACCGCATCGAGTACTACGACCGATCGACCGAGGAGCTGCCACTCTTCGAGCGTTATTTCGTCCACGAGCAGCTCCACCGGGCCCTGGACCGCAAGGTCTTCCTGCCCTCGGGAGGATCGTTGATCATTGAACGCACCGAGGCCCTCACGGTCATCGACGTCAACACCGGCAAGAACGTCGGGACGACGAATCTCGAAGAGACGGTCTTTCGTAACAACCTCGAAGCGGCCGAAGAAGTGGCGAGACAGCTGCGCCTTCGCGACATCGGCGGCATCATCGTCATCGACTTCATCGATATGGAGAACAAGGGCAACCGTGAGGCCGTCGCCTCGGCGCTGCGCCAGGCCCTATCTCGCGACAAGACCCGCACCCAGGTCTTTGACATCGGCGAGCTCGGCCTCATCGAGATGACGCGAAAGCGCGTCAACGAAGGGCTCCTGGAGTCCGTGTCGAGCATCTGTACGGTCTGTGACGGGCGTGGCTTCGTCGTCGAGACCGGTCTCTAGGGTGCGAGCAGTTGGCTCAATCGGCTACTATTGAATCCCTATGTACGCCGTTATCCGTGTAGGCACATCTCAAGAGCGCGTCACCGAGGGCCAAGTCGTCCGCGTTGACCTGCGCCCGGAAGAGAATGGTGCCGAAATCCAGTTCGAACCCGTCCTTTTGGTCGACGGCGACTCCGTCGTCGCCGGACCAGCACTGAAGGGCGCGTCCGTCACCGGCACGATCCTTGGCGAGGAGAAGGGCCCGAAGATCCGGGCTCTCACCTACAAGGCGAAGTCGATCCAGCGCAAGCGTTGGGGTCATCGTCAGCACTACACGAGCGTCGAGATCACCAAGATCTCGCCCAAGGCCTAGGAGAGTCCGATGTCCAAGACCAAAGGCGGCGGTTCCACCAGGAACGGTCGCGATTCCAATGCCCAGCGCTTGGGCGTGAAGACCTTCGACGGAACTGCCGTAAAGACGGGAAGCATCATCATGCGCCAGCGCGGAACCCAGTTCCACCCCGGCCGCAATGTCGGCATCGGCAAAGATGACACCCTGTTCGCGCTCGCTGAAGGAACCGTGAAATTCGGCTACCGAGGCGGCCGAAAACTGGTTGACGTACTCGTCGGCTGAGTTTTCCTCCTAAAACAAGAAACTCCCGGGCTTTGCCCGGGGGTTTCTTGTTTTATTCGAGCACTACGCGCCTTTGACTGCCTTCTTGAAGGTTGAGCCAATGGAAACCTTTGGAGCATTAGAAGCCTTCACCTGAATGGCTTCGCCAGTCTGGGGATTACGAGCCGTGCGGGCCTTGCGGGCCACACGCTCGAAGGAAAGGAAGCCCGACAGAACAATCTTCTCACCCTTCGAAACATTTGATACCACAACATCTTCTAGGGCCTTGAGGACCTCAGCTACCGTGTTCTTGTTTGCGCCGCTTTCGGCAACAATCGCATCTACCAACTCGGCCTTGTTCACCGGTCGACTCCTTACTCTTCGTTGAAACGGACTGGGAGTGTTCCCAGCAACCGGAGCCATCTTTACGCAAAA
>Ga0302140_10002589_pt1 | contig 23364 bp, 18 predicted proteins | sample I_Bog_E1_1_FD_202095 | JGI IMG/M metagenome (GOLD analysis project Ga0302140, IMG submission 202095) | Peat permafrost microbial communities from Stordalen Mire near Abisko, Sweden - I_Bog_E1_1 | ecosystem: Environmental > Terrestrial > Soil > Wetlands > Peat | place: Sweden: Abisko, Stordalen... | reverse complement strand
AAGGCGGCGATGGTTCGCAAAAAAATTATGGCTGAAACCGCCGCCGCAAACAAGTCGCGTGCAAAACAGCTTGAGTCCGCATTCGCCTTCCGCACAATTGCCGCGTGTTCAAATTTGTCGGAATTCTTTTTTGCGCCGCGCTGCCATTTTTTCTGGCGGGTTGCGCCTCCACGCCCGATGCCGGCGTGCCCGCGCCGCCGGATTGGACGACGAACGGCGTGGTGGATAAACCCGTTCCATCGCTTTATTCCATGCCCGTGCCCGGCATGCCGAGGACCAATGCGGTGTCGTTGCCGCAGACGAATTGGCCGCCAGTGAGTTTCCGCACCAACATTCCGCCGGCAACCAACATTTTCAAGCCCGCGCCGGTTTTGACATGGACGTCGCTCGACCGTTGGGCGGCCGAAAATAAAATCGGTGCCGTCCGGCGAATGTCGAACGGACCGACCACGCGTTATTTCATAGATTGCAAAAAAGGTTTGCTGATTTTGGAAATCGGCAGCACGGAGGCGATCTGGCGGGGCATGCAATTTCACCTGGGCTTCGCGCCGGAGATCATCGACAACCAGGTTTTCATCCATGGCCTCGACCTGCAAAAAAATCTGGTGCCGTTGTTGCTCGGCGAACCGCTCGCCTTCGGGACCAATCGCGTGATCGTGATTGATCCCGGACACGGCGGCATCAATGGCGGCACGATCAGCGTGCTCGACAACCGGCCGGAAAAAGATTTCACCCTGGACTGGGCGCGGCGCGTCAAGCCGCTGCTCGAATCCAACGGCTGGACGGTTTTTCTCACGCGCAGCAACGATATTTATATGACCAATGCCAGCCGCGTGGTCTTCGCCGAAACGCATCACGCGGCCGTTTTTCTCAGCCTGCATTTTAATTCCGCCGCGCCGGACCCGAAGCCGGCGGGGCTGGAAACTTATTGTTTCACGCCCACGGGAATGCCGTCCACCGTCACGCGCGGTTATGCCGATCCGCGGCTTGAAAAAATTTCGAGCAACGATTTCGACACGCAAAATTTGCTGCTCGCCGTCCGCCTGCAAAGCACGTTGCAGCGCGTGACCCAGTTGGAAGATCGCGGCGTGCGGCGCGTGCGCTACATGGAAGTGTCGCGCAATCAAAAATGTCCGGCGTGCCTGATCGAGGGCGGCTATCTCTCGAACCCGCGCGAGGCGGAGAAAATTGAAAGCGGCGCCTTCCGGCAAAAATTGGCGGAAGCCGTGGCGGAAGCGCTCAAATGAAAAAAAATAAAATCATTCTGGTGACCGGCGGCGCGGGCTTCATCGGCGCCCATTTGGTGGAACGTTTGCTGCGCGATGGCAAAAGCGTTGTCGTCATTGATGATTTCTCCACCGGCACCTTGGAGAACTTGCGCTCGGTGCAAAAAAATCCACGATTGAAAATCATCCGCGCGAAAATTTCCGAGTGCGCGGAATTGCCCAAACTGGCCGCGCAGGCGGAATTTGTTTTTCATCTGGCGGCAACCGTCGGCGTGGAACTGGTCGTCAAATCCGCGCTGCATGTTTTGGAGGCGAGTTTTAATGAGACGCAGATTTTGTTGCGCGCGGCGGAAAAAAATTCCACGCCGCTGCTGCTGACTTCCACCTCGGAAGTTTATGGCAAGAGCGCCAAGCCGGCGTTCAGCGAAGACGACGATCTGCTCATCGGGCCGCCCGGCCAGTCGCGCTGGAGCTACGCGTGCTCGAAGCTGACCGATGAATTTCTCGCGCTCGCCTACGCGCGCGAAAAAAATCTGCCGGTCATCATCGCGCGGCTGTTCAACACCGTCGGGCCGCGCCAGACCGGACGTTACGGCATGGTCTTGCCGCGCTTCATCACGGCGGCCAAGAAAAATGAGCCGTTGAAAGTTTTTGGCGACGGCCAGCAGACCCGCTGTTTCGGTTTTGTCCACGACGTGGTGGAAGCGCTGGTGCGTTTGCAAAATTGCGCCACAGCGCGCGGAGAGATTTTCAACATCGGCGGCACGGAGGAAATTTCGATGCACGAGCTGGCGAAACTGGTGGTGAAAACGCTCGGCTCGAAATCGAAAATCGAATTGATTCCTTATGATCAGGCCTATGCGCCGGGCTTCGACGACATGCGCCGCCGCAAACCGCTGGTGAAAAAACTCGCGCGCTTCGTGAATTTCCAGCCGCGGACCACTCTGCGGGAAATCATCCGTTTGACGGCGGAATGAAAGGTTTTTTGCTCCGCGCGCAGCGGATTGTTTCAAGCCGGTTACGGTCCGGCAAAGTTATGGCGACATCGCCGGATTCCAGTTGCCACTGCTTCCGCGCCAGGTGCAAAGTGAAGTCGTCATTTTGCCATGCCGGAAGACCAACAATATTTCGAATTGAATCAGGACCAGCCGCTCGTCTGCCGGACGGTTTGGATTTCCGATATTCATCTCGGCACGAAGCACGCGCGCGTCGCGGAGTTGCTGGAATTTCTGCGCGTGGTGGATTGCAAGTATCTCTATCTCGTCGGCGATTTCATTGACGGCTGGGAATTGAAGTTCCGCTGGTTCTGGCGCGATGACTACAACGTGCTCATCCAAAAACTGCTCCGCAAAAGCCGCAAGCAGACCAAGGTGATCTACATCTCCGGCAACCACGACGAGTTCATCGAACATTTTATCGGCATGCGTTTCGGCAGCGTGACGATGGCGAACCAGGTGATTCACACCGCCGCTGACGGCAAAAAATATCTCGTCATTCACGGTCATCAAGCGGACGGCCTGACGCACTTTAATCACCTGTTGGAAAAACTTGGCTCGCACATTTACAACTGGATTCTTGATTTTAATCTGCACTTCAACCGGCTGCGACGCATGTTCGGTTTTGGTTACTGGTCGCTCGCGGCGTATCTGAAATTCAAAGCCAAGTCCGCCGTGAAATATGTGACCGAATACGAAAGCACGCTCGCGTCCATGGCGCGCAATCAAAAGGCCGACGGCGTGATCTGCGGCCACATTCATCGCGCCGAGATGAAGCTGATCGACGGCGTGGAGTATTTGAACTGCGGCGATTGGGTGGAAAGCTGCACGGCTCTGGTTGAAGATTTCGACGGCAAGATCAAGCTGATTCACTTTCATGAAAATGATGTTCTGCGTGCTGGGCGAGGGCCGGGGCCACATGACCCAGGCAATAGCCGTGAAGGAAATGGCCGAGGCGGCGGGGCATCAAATCGTCGCCGTAACCCTCGGCACGGGCGCGCAACGGCCGATGCCGGCATACTTCGCATCGGCGATGAAGATCAACGTCCGGCCATTGCCGACGCTGGAATTTAAATATAAAAACAATCGCTCCGTCAGCAACACCGCCACGCTGCTGGGTGTGTTGGTAAAACTGCCGAAATATTTTCGCATCCTGCGGCAGCTGGATGACATCGTCCGCGAAACGCAGCCGGACGTGATCATCAACTTCTTCGAACCGATGGCCGCATTTTATGCCATCACGCGGCGGAAGCGTCCCCCCGTCGTCGCCATCGGCCATCAATTCATGTTCCAACATCCCGGTTACATCCGCGCGCCGCAGTTGTGGAAACAAGTGTTGAGCATGAAAATTTACACCCGCCTGCTGGGCGCGTGCGCGACCAAACTGGCGTTGTCGCTTTATGAAAAAGCGGACTTGCCGGATAAAAAAATAATTGTTGGCCCGCCGATTTTACGGAAACAATTGTTCCAGCTCGTCTCAAATCCCCACGGCGATTTCGTCCTCGTTTATTTGCTAAACCACGGTTATGCCGAACAAATTATTGCCTGGAGTGAAAAAAATCCGCGCACGAAGCTGCATTGCTTTTACGACAAGCCGGACGCGCCGGCGGAATTCGTTCACTCACCCTCGCTCACCTTTCACAAGCTCGATGGCGAAAAATTTTTGGCGATGATGGCCGAATGCCGTCACGTCGTCTGCACCGCCGGTTTTGAATCCGTCTGCGAAGCCGCGTGGCTCGGCAAACCGCTGTTCCTCGTGCCGGTCGAAAATCATGTCGAGCAGCAGGTCAATGCGCTCGACGCGGAACAATTTGGCATCGGCGTGGCCGAAAAAATTTTTAACTTGGATCGGCTCGCCGAACTGCCCGCCAGTTTGCCGGTGGACACATTTCGCCGTTGGGTGGCGAGCGCGGCGGGAAAATTTTTCGCCGCCGTGGACCACGCCCTCAAATCTTCCCGATGACGCGCGCAAAAATTTTGCAGTTTCCGCCCGGTTTTTTGTGGGGCACGGCCACGTCGCCGACGCAAGTCGAAGGCCATATTGAAAATGAGTGGACGCATTTCACCGCGCAGGACGGCGGCCGCTGCCGCATCGCCTGCGACCATTATCATCGTTATCCGGAGGACATCGAATGGATGGCGCAGCTGGGCACCAATGCATATCGCTTCGGCATCGAGTGGTCGCGGCTGCAAGCGGCACCGTTCGCGCCGCTGAACCAAAACGAACTCGCGCGCTACGTTGATCTGCTCGACCGGCTCCAGTCAAAAAACATCACGCCGATGGTGGTGCTGCATCATTTTTCCAATCCGCCATGGATCAATGCACAGGGCGGCTGGACCAACGTGGCGACCGTTCCCGCGTTCGTGGATTACGTCCGCAAACTGGTCGCGGCGCTCAAGGAAAGAATCTATTTGTGGAACACCTTTAATGAGCCGGACACTTACGCCTGCGTGGCGTATCTGCTCGGCGGGTTTCCGCCGCAGCGCAAATGGAAGCTGGGACAATTTCGCCGAGTCATCTCGCACATGGCGCGCGCGCATGTTGAAGCCAGCCGGATCATCCAGCGCGAGGGGGTTTTTGCCGGCCGCAAACCGGAAGTCGGTATCGCAAAAAACTGGACCTTTTTTCACGCCTACAAAAAATTTTCGCCATGGGATCGCACGACCGCCTTTGCCTGCCACTATACTTTCAATAAGTTTGTGCTCGATGCTTTTCTCGGCGGCGCGCGTCGGCAAGCCTCCACCTTCATCGGCCTCAACTACTATGGCCGCGTGCGCTTCCATCATTTTCGCGCGATGATCCCCGCCAGCGGCACGCCGGTTAGAACCTTGAAAGAATTTGGTTTTGTCTGCGATGACATGGTGGAGCGTTATCCCGCAGGCATGGGAAAAATCCTCGCGTATTTGCACCAAAAATTTCAGCTGCCCATTTACCTCACCGAACACGGCTCCGCCTCCGACGATGAGGCGTTTCGGGAATTGGACTTGCGCCAAAATCTCGCCGCCCTGCATCAAGCCCTCACCACCGGCGTGGACGTGCGCGGTTTTTTTTATTGGTCGTTATTGGATAATTTCGAGTGGCAGTTCGGTTACACCAAAAAGTTTGGTTTGCTGAAAGTGAACTTCGCCGAGGAAACCTTGCCGCGCAGCCTGAAGCCGCTGGCGCAAGTCTATGCCCAAATTTGCCAAAAAAATGCGTTGGTAATCTGAACCCCTTCGCGTTCCCCCTTGGGTTCGATTTCCGCTGCCATGGCAAAAAGAACGGGCGCGTTCGAAACGCCCAAGACGCTTTCAATACCATGCTTAATTCGCGCCATTTGCGGCGCAGTTAACGCTTGATTGTGTTTTTGGAAAACAATTTAATTTAAGAATGCTCGCGGGCTTACTGGCCAAATATTTTCCCCAACCAAGAAAATGCTTGTTGCCACTAAGTGCCCTGGCCTATTTGTTTTCGGGTTTTTTTCCGTGGGTTGCCGGTCCGCCTGCCAGTCCGGATGATTCCTGGCAACTGGTTTTGCACGCGGCTTTTGCCCAGCACCTGCAATTCGGCCGCGATATCATCTTCACGTTCGGCCCGTATGGTTTTTTGTATGGCGGATATTATCCCGCCACCTATCCCGTCTGCATCCTGGCGTGGGCGCTCATCACCTTTGCGTTTTGGTGGGCCGGTTGGCGAGTGGCCAACCATTTTTCGAGCAATCAACTTATCGCGTGGTTATGGTTCATAGCCTTCGCGGGGATCGCGGGCATACGCTTTGACCAAAGTTTTGATGTCCGCCTGACCGGTTGGATACTGTTGTTATTGTTTCTCAATTTCTTCGTGGAAAAGCGTTCGATTAGCCCTCGACAAATAATTTTGGTTTTCCTGTCCGGCATGTTCGCATTGGTCAAATTCAATGGCTTCATCGAGTTGTCCGCCGTCGTCATCATCATAGCGCTGGCCGACATATTTTATCGGCGACGCTGGCCATGGATGGCATTTTTGTTTGCCGGCAGCGTTCTATTTTTTTGGATGTTATCCGGACAAACCTTGGCCTGGTTCGGTCCCTTTCTGCGCTACGCTTGCGTGTTGTCGGGCGGCTATACGGAGGCGATGATGTTGTCTCCGTCCAACGAAGCGGCCACCTTATTTAGCTTGTTGCTCGCGCTTGCGGTCATCATGGCGCTGACGGTTTATGCCGCTTGGAAGCAAACTCGCTGGTCCGGAATCTATCCCGTTGCCGGGTTATTCGTGATTTTATTCATGATCTTCAAACATGATTGCGTGCGCCATGATCCCCTCCATGAAATCACCACGACTTTGGAACTTCTACTCGCTACCGTGGCTTGCCTGGCAGTGACGCAACCACTTTTAAGGATGGAAAAACGGTGGATAGGTGCCGGCAACTATTTCGTGGTCCTGTTTATTTTTCTATACGGCTCATTCAACTTCAATCGCTGCTATCGGGAGGAGAATCTGCCCAACGAACGGTTATGGGTGGATTTTGCCTGGACCCTGAACATTAAAAATCTTTTCGCCCCGCTCAGATTGATCCGCGATCCCGGACACCTGCAAAATGTCTATGCGGAAAACCTCGGCGAGATTCGAAACCAGTTTCCTTTGCCGCCCATCAAAGGAACCGTGGATGTTTATCCCTGGCGTCAAGCGATCATCTTTGCCCACGGGCTGCAATATGCCCCGCGTCCCATCATTCAAAGTTATTCCGCCTTTACGCCCGAGTTGGCGGAATTAAACGCCGCCCATTTACGCGGCGACCAGGCCCCGCACAACCTATTGTTCGAAATCATTCCGGCCAATCCGGACTATCCTTCATTGGCAGATGGACCTTCGTGGCTGGAAATGCTGAGCCGATACGAATTCGTTGGCATCGAAAGCGGTTTTGTCTGGTTAAAACACTCCCTCCAACCGGGGCAATATCATTTGTCGCCTCTGACTAATACTATAATTAATTTTGGTAAATCGGTTTCAATTCCTGCGACCAACACTCTGGTGTGGGCTGAATTAGAAATTCACCGAACCTTTTGGGGCGACCTGGCCTGCATATTTTACAAGCCGCCGGCTTTGGAACTGTTGGTTTCCCTGCGTGACGGTCAAGCGTTGAAGTTCCATTTAAATTCCGGCATGGCGCGCAGCGGATTTTTACTCTCGCCTTTGATACAAAATACTGCCGCCTTCGCTTCATTAGCCAAAAATGGGGTTGCTGACTTGACAGAATCACAAGTCACCAAAGCCACCGTTGTGGCCGAGACCCAATCCGGTTACAGCCTCGCCTACCAGCCTAACATGGTATTGCGACTCTACCAATGCGACATCCAGCGAAATCAGGAATAAAATACAAATTGAAAGATGCCCGCCCGCGCACGGAAGGCGACGGCAAGGGTGCGGATCGCGGCGTGGACGGGATGCTGTATTTTTACGACTACATTGATAGTAGGAGCCGACGTGAGGAGGCTTTAACTTCAAAAACTGATAAGAGTCTCGTCACCTCGACCCCTACAAAATCCAAGGAAGAAGCCATCCGCCAGAAAGTTCTCGTGCAAGTCAAAGGCGGCGGCGTCAAACGCAACGACATTTCCACGTTGCTCGGCGACGTGAACAACCAGAAATTTGCCGGCGGCATTTTGATCACGCTCGAAAAACCGACGAAGCCGATGCGTGAAGAAGCGGCGGATGCGGGCCGTTATGAATCCAAGCTCTGGCACAAGACCGATTATCCCAAAATCCAGATTCTGACGATTGAAGGCCTGTTGAACGGCAGCGAGCGGTTGGAAGCGCCGCCGCAGGAAGATCCCTTTGCCAAAGCCGGCAAGGAAACCATTGCCGGCAAACACCTGTCAGGGAAACAGACGGATTTGATTTAAAATAGTTCGGCAACGTCTCCAGTCCCGTCGGGGACGAAAGAAAATTGTCTGCCGTCCCTGGCGGGACTTTGAAAATGGGATGGCCAGATTCCCAGCCATTGATGGCTGGGCTATTTTCAAGAACGGAATTCGGCAACTTATGAAAAAACTATTATCGTTGATTTTGTCCGGCATTCTTGGCGTCTGGTTATTGACTGGTTGCGGCAAGCCACCGGCGGATTCCCCGGCGAAGGCCGCCGCCGATGCGCCCGCCGTTTCCAATGCGCCGGCCAACGCACCGGTGAGCGCGGCGGCGGAGCCCGTGACGGAAGGCCCGCCGCCGGGAGAGAAAATTTGTTTTGCCTGCGCGGGCAAGGGCACCATCAAATGTCTCGCGCCCGGTTGCGTGGATGGCATGGTGGATTGTCCGGGGGCGTGCCTGAAGCTGGATCGCGGCAATTGGATTCATCTGGATGTGCCCGGCCATCCGCCCACGGATATTTGGCAGAAGTTTTATCAAGCCGACGGTTCTTACATGGCGTATAACCAGAATCACGTTGGGCATGTCATCCAGATGCAAAACGGGAAGGCGGTGGATACGGGGCCGTGTCCGTTGTGTGGCGGCACGGGCAAGGTGCCGTGCAGTGTCTGCAAAGGAACCGGCCAGGAGACGTGTCTGATTTGCGGCGGCAAAAAATTCATTCCAGCGGCATGGACACCGACGGATAATCCGTGGCTGAACCGTCAGCCGGACTTGATCCGTTTCACCGACGGCCACGTGATGTTTGGCAAGATGGTGAGCACGGTCGGTTCGGACGTGACCATCAAGGGGCGCGACGGCAAATGGCTGCACGTGGACGCCGCGAATCTGGTGCTGAAAACGGCCGAGGCTTCAACCAATGCGATGTAGCCATTGGTTGGGTGGCCAGCGAGACCGTCAGTTTTTTTCCGCGCCCTTGGCGGTCTGGATGAGTTCCCAGAATTTGGGATTTTCCTGCAAGGTTTCGTCCTCGCCGGTCTTGAGGCCGGAGCGGAAAAAGAAATCTTTCAAGGTGTGCCGGCTCAGGATGCGGTGGATGAGCACGCCGAGCGTGTGGCGCTCAAAATAGACGCGATAATCGCCGACGCGAAAACGGTGCAGGATGTGGCCGTCGCGTTCAAGCTGGCCAAAATCTTCGGGCGTTTCCTCGCGCACTTGGTGGGGCAGGCCGCGGAATTCGCCGAGGATCTGGAGCTGCAATTCCTTGGGCATGCGCGCGAGTTCGGCGGCGCTGTTGGGCGTGAAAATGATTTGAAATGTGTTCATCGGATTAAGCGGAGCAGGGGAGTGGCGCTCGCCGGCTGCGCGGATTTTTTAGATGCGAAATTATAGCGCATTCAATTTCGGGAAAAACATAATTCTTTGTTTTAGTAAGAAATGTGTTTGGCAACCTTTTGCACATGCAACGGGAAAACTACCAGTTCTGTTTCCAAAAAAAGGGGGTGCCCTTCACTTTGATCCGTCAGCGCATAATGTTCAAGAACATCGAAATGTTACAGAACGTGGTGGCATGGTTAATAAAAATGAAGGTTCTGATTCGTTAGCCAGACTCCAGATAATTTGGCCTATGACGTTTAAATGGCACAAGAATTTAACATCCTTGTCACCGTTTCATGATCAGTTTCTTTGTAAAGTGAGCCCGATTCGCGAACCGGCTTTGATTCAAATCTGGGCCTCGCGTAAAGTCATAAACTATGAAAACAAAAATTTGGCCGGCACTGGTTGTCGTGGCGGCTTCAATGAGTTCGGTTTCGGCGCAGAACATGCAATTCCTGCCCGGACATCTGGCCGTATTGCGCGCCGGTGACGGCGTCATGGCCCAAAAACTCAAGCAGTCACCTTTGTTTATTGACCAGTTTGATCCCAAGGTTTTCAACGACGCGCCTTCTTTCACGGTGGCGATACCGACCAACGGAGCCAACTCGTTTTTTTTCAACAGCCATGCCGCGACCGAGGGTTTGTTGACGCGCGCCGCCAATCGCCAACTGCTGGCTTTGGCCGGTTATGGCGGTGTGAACCTGCTCGAAAAACCCGGCACGCCTTCCTTGCTGGACATTCAGCGGGGATTTTGCACCGTGGATGCGGCGGGAGGAATCCATACCTTACTTTATCAGACGCATGATTCGGCGGAGAAAGTAAACCCCCGGGGCGTTGCGACGGATGGCACCAACCATTTCTGGGGCTGTGGCAATGCCGGCGGAACTTTGTATTTTGATCCGGCGAACGGTAAAGAGACATTGCAATTTCAACCTTATCAAAATTCCCGCGCGGCAAAAATCATCAACGACACGCTTTATGTGACCTTGAACGGACCGGACGGCAAAGCCATTGATGAATCGGCAGGGATTTATCAATTCTCTGACAAAGCCGGGACGGCACTGCCGTTGCCGCAGCAGACGGATGCGACCATTGACTTGGTGGTGCCGGCAACTGAACCCTACACGAAAATCGCCGGGTTTGACATGAACCCGGACAAGACCGTCGCTTACGTGGCCGACACTTCAGCGGGAATTCAAAAATATGTCAAATCCAACAACGCTTGGAAACTGGCCTACAATTTTGCCATTCCGCAAAACATTCCGGCGGCTGAAAATCACGCTGCCGGCTGTTTTGGTCTGGTGGTGGACTTCAGCGGACCGGCGCCGGTTATTTATGCGACCACCACCGAAGGCTATGATGGAACGGTGAACTCCAATCGCGTGGTGCGCATCGTGGATACAAACGCGGCGGCCATCGTTACGACGGTGGCACAGTCACCGAGCGATCGAATTGCCTATCGCGGCGTTGATTTTACGCCGGAAGCGGGGCACTGATTTCGGTCGGTTGCGGTCAGGTTAACCGAACGGGCGTTTTTTGCCGGAACTGAGGTGCGCTGTCCGGTTTTGGCGTAAACTAATCCACGGTCAGATCACACAAATTAGAATGGCGCAAAGTAAAGCAATGGCTCCCAGCCAGTTTACTGAGGTCCGGCCTAAGCTGCTATCGCCCAGCTGCTTTGGGTGTGGAAGTTTTAATTCACCTTCGCCAGCCATAATTGCCGTTAGTAACAAGCCTGAAATGATTGCCACTAGAATAAATAATATTGAACTCAAGTTCATGACTTTTACAAAGCATAACACATGCCGATGGAGCCTCATCTTTTCATACACTTTAACCCAATCAATTTGAACCCAGTCTTGCGCGTTTGCCGCACGTTGCATTTTTTAAAAGTGACATTTGCGCCCGCACCGCCGTCTTGAAAACGGTGTTTGTTTGTGACCGTTAGTTGATGCTCGCTTCGATTGATTAAGCTGGGCAACGTAGGAATATTTTAGTGTCCACAAGCTGTTTCAGCGGTCTCAAAATGTCACCGAACTGTCATTTGCTTCCGGTCGGCTAACTCTTAAGAATGGTCTGCGACATGGCGCGAATCCTTTACAGCTGTTGCGGAGAAGGCCAGGGACACTCTTCGCGCGTCCTCACCATCACCCGGGCGCTCACCAATCTCGGCCATGAGGTTAAAATCTTTGCCAGCCACAAGGCGTTCAGAGTATTGCAACCGTGTTTGCCAGATGTGCAGGAAATCCCCGGGTTCACCTTTGTCTACCGGAACAACCGTGTAGAGTTGCTCGCCAGTTTCGGGGCTAACCTGCCACTGGTCCGCCAGCGTCGCGGCATCATCCGCGAGATCGTGAAGGTGGTCGAGCAGTGGCAGCCGCATCTGGCCATCACGGACTTTGAGCCGTTTCTGCCCCGCGCTGCCGAATTAACCGGCTTGCGCTGCATCAGCCTCGATCATCAGGGTGTGATTCCCTTTGCCCGACCGGTGCTGCCGTGGGATCAGCAGATTCCCGCGTTAGCCGCGCGCTCGGTGGTCTGGTTGACCGATTATCACACGGAGGCGCATTTCGCCACGTCATTCTATTATCCGCCGCTGCCAGCGGGCACGAACGTCGAGTTCTTCCCGCCCATCCTTCGCGAGAAAGTCTTGGCCATCACCCCGCGCGATGACGGTTATGTGGTGGTATATCAAACAAGCAGTTCGTTCACGCGGCTGCCGGAGCTGCTCCACCAACTGCCATTTCACTTCAAGGTATTCGCATATGAAGAACGGGAGGGTCGGGACGGCAACATCAGCTATTACCCGCGGGCGGACGAGCGTTTTATCGAGGAAGTCGGTGGCGCGACGTGGGTCTTGACCAATGGCGGCTACACGCTGATGAGTGAAGCATTATATCTGGGCAAACCGGTGTTCTCGCTGCCGGTCGCGTGGCAGTTCGAGCAATGGCTCAATGCACGCTATCTCAACGAGCTCGGCTATGGCATGATGTGCGATCACCTGGGGCATTTTCCGGTGAAAATGAAGGGGTTTCTTAGACAACTCGGGCGGTATCGCAAAAAAATCGCCCGCGAGAACTTCGTCGGCAATGAGCTGGCGCTGGCGCGGATCCTAACCTTTCTGCCGGCGATGACATCGACGTAGCTTAATACTATCGTTACGCGATGTGCTCGGCGATGGCCACCAGTTGATTTTTGACCCGTCGGGCGATGAAAGAGTTTTAATCCGACACTAATTGTTAATCTGGCAGTCTTCGGCCAAACCAAGAAAACTCTTCACCGGATTGTTGCCGGACAGCGATGGAATTGTCGCTTACGAAGCGCAAGGTTGCCGCCGGTGAGTAAAGGATTCGTTCCAGCCATGCCGCTTAGGCGTGAACGCGAGAAATCTGTTCTGCGTCCACGTCACAGCAACCGGTTTGCCCGGAATCATCTCCTCTTGCTCCCGCCTGCCATAGAACAAAACAATAATAACTAAGGAAATCAATGAAATATTCCAAGCTTAATAAAATCACCCTGGCCGCAACACTGCTTGCGGGGGGGATTAGTATTGCGCCCGGACAACTGGCGACAACGAGCGACTTGCAACAGATCAAGACGGTATTTGTAATCGCGATGGAGAACCATAATTTTGTGCAGCCGAATCCGCTGTCGAGTCCGGAGCAGATTTTCACCAATCCGGCCGCGCCGTATCTCAACAGTCTGATCACGCCCGGCAACCCCAACGCCGCGCAGGTCGCCTATGCCACGCGCTACTTCAATTCCGGCATCGGCGTTCATCCCTCCGAACCGAACTATGTCTGGCAGGAGGCCGCCACCGATTTCGGTTTTGATGCCGACACCGATCCCAGCGCCGGCACCGGCAACTTCTACACCGCCCCGCATTTCACCGCCCAGCTCAACACGGCCGGCATCCCGTGGAAAAACTACCAGGAAAACCTCCAGCTCACCACCGGCCCCCAGCACAGCGCTTCCGGCACCAGCACCACGGTCATCAATCCCTACTACGGCACCGGCCAATACAACTACGCGCCCAAGCACAATCCCATGGCGTTCTTCACCGACACTTACAACCAGAATGTCTATGAGTTGAGCCAGCTCTTCACCGACCTCACCGCCGGCACCGTCGGCCGTTACAACTGGATCACGCCCAATCAATACAACGACGCCCACAGCGCCCTGACCGGCGGCTTCACCTACCAAAGCACCCTCTACACCGGCGACCAAGCGGCCGTGGCGCAGGGCGACAACTTTCTGGCCACCGTCATCCCGCAGATCATGGCCTCCGCCGCCTACCGGAGCAACGGCGTGATCGTGATCTGGTTCGATGAAACCGAAGGCGGCGACAGCACCAACTACACGCTCCCGGAAATCATCATCTCTCCGCTCGCCAAGGGCAACGCCTATGCCAGCAGCATCGAATACAACCACAGCTCCGACCTCAAGACCATGGAGGAAATCTTCGGCCTGAGCTACGTCAGCAACTCCATCCCCGCCAACCACACCAACTACAGCGGCGGCTTCAACTACACCGCCGCAGTCAATGACCTCAGCGACTTGTTCAAAGGGGTCGCCATCACGGGCAAAACTTCACTTGGCTCGGGCGGGTGTCATATGACCTTTTCCGGTTCTGCGGGCGAGGCCTATTCGGTTCTAGCCAGCGACGCCATCAACTTACCATTGTCTCAGTGGCGGACGATCGGCGGTGGAAACTTCAGCGGTGGAATTCAGGCGTTCACGGATACGGACGCAGCCATTCATACCAATAGATTCTATATCGTAAGATTAAAGTAACCTGAATCAACCCCGCTATAACCGCGACGGCGCTCAACTCGGGCGTCGTCGCCATGCTCGGTAAAATCGCAAATATAGCTTTTTCAAGTTCGAAATATTTGCCACGCGATCAGGCGATGGTTGAATTCAATATTCGCATCACGATTTATGCCCTCAAATTTGGCGGAGATTACGGTAAGGTTTGACCCGCTTGGCGCTCATGCCAACGAACCGCGCAACAAATATTGCTGCCACTGTCCCGCCAATGTTCAAACCGCTTGAAGCCATGGACACTGAAATCATTTTCGCTTAAACGCGGGCACAAGCCGTCGCCGATGGTGTCCAAGGTGATGTCACCAAGACCGCGCAGCAAGCCGGAATCAAATTTCCGGTTTTCCTGACTCGCGCCGTGTTCGAAGCTTAGGTCACTGTCCGACTGATGTTACCGGCCACGCCGCGGCCGGGAGGCTTTGGGATGTCGTCTGGATGTTGCGCTTGGCCGTTCTGCGCAGTCGCCCCGGCGTTGACCGTTTGCCGGTCGCGCTCAATGTCCGCAACGACAATCTCCAGGCCAATCTGGTGACGTTGATTGCCTCTTGTGACCGTTGGATATGCACGACCCGCAGCCCGTCATCACCGTCATGTTGCCATGAAGAAGATTGAACTACAAAATCGCGCGGCTGGCGCGGTTTAAAGTAAATTATCCTTGATTTTACAGGCATTTTTGCTTTTTGGTTTTTGAAACCAAACTGGACTTTTAACGTCGCGCCGCGCTGTCCCTACCTTGGATAGTTGGTAAACTGCAGAATCTCATTTTGTCACCCACAAGCCAGCCGGCGGAAAATTTCGGAAGCATCAAGTGCCCTGCCGTTCCAGCCGCTGGAATTCTTCGCGCAGCATTTCGGTGACGCGGTTTTTTATGAGATAGACCTGATCCACTTTGACGCTGAAGGTCTGGGCGACTTTTTCCGGCGGCCATTCGCGGTTCACGTAGCAGTCGAAGATTTGAAATTTCTGCGGATCGAGGCGGTGTTTCACGCGGGTCATGGCCGCGGCGAGCAGGGTGTGCCCCCAATCCGCTTCCCAAACTGCGTTGAGGTCCGGGCTGTTTTCATCGGCGATTTTTTCGATGGTCGCGGTGCGCGCCGTGTCCTCGGCGCTGGCCTGATGGGCGATGATCGGTCCGCGTTTGCGCAGCTGGTCCACGATGCGCCAGCGGGTTTGCGTGAGCAACCACGCCTTGAAAGTGCCGATGGCGGGATCGTATTTGAAGGTGGGCATTTGTTTGGCGACGACGACGAGGGTTTCCTGCACCACGTCTTGCGCCTCGGCATCGCTTAAGCCGGCTTTGCGGGCGAAGCCGTAAAGGAGCTGCCAATAAATATCGAAGAATTCCTGCCAACTGGTGTCGTCGCCCGGATTCTTCATTTTCTCCAGCAGCGTGGCGCGCGTGCGGAGCGGATCGTCATCGGTTCTTGCCACGAATGACTAATGCGCTGGCGCTCGGCGCTTGGCAAACAAAAAATCATGCCGGCGAATCGTCTGCTCATTCCCCATCGAGTTCCATGCTGTCCACAAACGCAGCCATGACGATCCGCCGGCTCGCCTCCTCGGCTAGCTGCAGGCGGTTGATACGGGTCAACGTGCCCGCAGAGATTTTTTCTTCCATTAAAAATCGCAGCGCCGCCATCAGGCAGCAGTGCAGCGCGCCCCGGTTTTCAATCCGAAAACGGCGCAACGCGTCCGCATCCGGCAACGTCTCGCACCACGGCCACGGAAAATCCGCGTCACGCGAGGCCAGCGCGGCGGCGGTTTCCGAACTGTAAATCTGCTGCGCGTAACAATCGGCCAGCAACGCCAGCAGGGCGCGGGCTTGGGCGAACGGGCTGATCGCAGCCAGCGACAAAGGCTTGAGCATGCCGTCCGCAATCGTTTCGGTGGCCGCCTGAATGGCCTGCGCGAGCCGGGCTGCTTTGTCGGCGGCGGCCGGGGTCGCCGCCCCGACCGGCTGAAAACGGGTTTCAGATTCCATGATGGTCATCGTATTCATAAGCATCCTTTCAAAGTCCGATTTCGGTTCCATGGATGCGTTACGGAGGATTCAGCAAAATCTTTCAAACTATTTGGATGGGATTCTGGAGCGACGGCTGAAAGAAACAGCGGGCGGCGGCGTATCTAATATGGGAAGCCGCGCAAAAGCGGGCAAAATGGATTGCTTGCTTTACCGCCGCCGGTGATTTAAAAAATGCGTAATCGGAAAGGTTGGGAACGAGGTGGCATATGAAACCATTGGTCACAATAGCAAGCCGGATTTTGCTGATCGCAAGCTGGGGATGGATCGCGTCATCGGTTGGCTTTGCTCACGCGCAAACGAACGATGACATCCGCATCATCGAACTGCGTGGCACGGTCGAAATCCTGCCGCAAGGCGCGGTCAACTGGCTGCATTTAAATCTGGCCGATGCGCTGCATCCGCACGACCGCGTCCGCACCGGCACGAATAGTTCCGTCAGCCTGATCTGGTCGGGCCAAACGCCGCTGCGCTTTTCCGAGCTGACTGAGATGGAAATTCTGCCGCCGGAAAAAGCGGACGATGACCACAGCTTGCGACTTATCCAGGGACTGCTCTATTTTTTCCATCGCGATAAACCGGGCCGCATCCGCATCATCACGAGCGGTGCCTTCGCCGGTGTCGAAGGCACTGAATTTACCATGCAGGTTGGCCAGACCAATGGTGTCGAGCAAACGACCCTATCCGTGATCGATGGCAAGGTTCGTTTCAGCAACAACGCCGGCACCTTGTTGCTCACCAATGGCGATCAAGCGGTGGCCGAACCCGGCCAGGCCCCTCGGCGCACGGCCGGCTTCATCGCGAACAACCTTTTGCAATGGTGCTTCTACTATCCCGGCGTTCTGGATTTAAACGATCTGCCACCGGCATTGCGCGCGAACAGTTCACTCGCCGAATCCCTGAGTGCCTATCGAGAGGGCGACTTGTCCGCGGCTCTCGAAAAATATCCAATCGCCCGGCAGGATAGTTCTGAAGCCGAACGACTCTATCACGCAGCACTGTTGTTGAGCGCCGGCAAGATTCCGGAAACAGAAACCATGCTTGCCACCATTGTTTCGACTCAGTCATCCGAAACAAATCAACGTCTTGCCAATGCGCTGCGCACGCTCATCGCCGCCGTGAAACACGAACCGCGACCGACTATTGATAACTATAAATTACCGACCGAGCTGCTCGCCGGTTCCTACTATGAACAGTCTGTCGCTGGACCAGACTCGCTCGCGCGCGCTTTGCAACTCGCGCAGCGCGCCGTCACCAATTCACCTAATTTCGGCTTCGGTTGGGAACGCGTGGCGGAATTGGAATTTAGTTTTGGCCGCACCGAGCGCGCGCTCGCCGCCTTGAACAAAGCTCTGATAATTTCGCCGCGTAACGCGCAGGCCTTGGCATTAAGCGGTTTTCTGCTCGCCGCACAAAATCAGCCGCGTGCCGCCATTGAACAATTTAATCGTGCGCTGGCAGTGGATTCCGCCCTCGGCAATGCTTGGCTCGGTCGTGGCCTATGCCGCATCCGGCTTGGCAAAGCCAAAGCCGGCCGGGAAGATCTGCTGATTGCCGCCGCTATGGAACCGCAACGCGCCACGCTGCGCAGCTATCTCGGCAAAGCCTTTGGCGATGCGGGCGATACGCCGCACGCTACGCACGAACTGCAGCTCGCGAAACAACTCGATCCCAACGACCCGACCGCGTGGCTTTATTCCGCCTTGATGGACGAACAAAACAACCAGATCAACGACGCCATCCGCGACCTGGAAAAATCCCAGGCATTGAATGATAATCGCAGCGTGTATCGTTCCGGCCTGCTGCTGGACCAAGACCGCGCCGTGCGCAGCGCGAATCTGGCGAGGATATATCAGGAGGCGGGGATGGATGAATTCAGCGTGCGTGAAGCAAGCCGAGCGGTGAATGACGATTACGCAAACTATTCGGCACACTTGTTCCTGGCAAACAGTTACGATGCAATGCGTGACCCGAACGGAATCAACCTGCGCTACGAAACACCGGCGGAGAGCGAATATTTGATCGCTAACCTGCTCGCGCCGGTAGGAGCCGGCACCTTGTCACAAAGCATCTCACAGCAAGAGTATTCCAAATTGTTTGAGCGTGACCGCTTTGGTGGATCTTCCGATACCGAATATTTGAGCCGCGGGGCTTTCAACCAGTCGGGCACCCTGTTTGGAACGTTTGGCAGCAGCAGCTATTCGTTTGAATCCGCCTACCATTCCGATCCCGGCCAGCGGGAAAATGGCGATTTGGAACAAAAAGAATTGTTCTTTCAGTTCAAACAACAGCTGGCGTCGAAAGACACCTTTTATTTCTCCGCTTTAATAGACAACAGCGACGGTGGGGACCTGGCCGAGTATTACAACCAAACCAACGCAAACTTTGGACTGCGAACGCATGAGAAGCAGGAACCGATTTTGGTGGCTGGCCTGAATCATGAATGGTCACCGGGTGATCACACGCTTTTTCTGGCCAGTCGGTTAAATGATCGATATGAGGTTTACAACCCCGCGCAACAAAACTATCTGGTGCTCGATCCGTTTGGAGTGGGAGTTTCCGGTGCGCAGTCATTTTCGGCAAACCAAGATTATCAAAGCCTGCTAAATATTTATTCCACCGAGTTGCAGCAGGTTTGGGAAAAGCCGGGAAGCACTACAATAATGGGTGCTCGTTATCAGTTTGGAGATTTCAAGATTAACAATCTTCAGGCTGACCCGGCTAACTTAGGGGTTAACGTTGGTTACATTGACCCTGGTTCACCTTATCTGGCGGCTCAAACCATTGATTCAGATTTTCAAAGAATCAGTTTTTACGGCTATCATTATTGGCAACTGACCCCGACGATACAAATCAGCGGTGGCTTCAGCTATGACAGCATCAGATTTCCAGAGAATTTTCGCGCCGCCCCGGTGAGCAGTCTGGAAACTTCAATTGAGCAATGGTCGCCCAAAGCCGGTTTTATTTGGACGCCAACTCCACAGACCAGCATCCATTTCGGTTACATGCGCGCCCTATCGGGGGCGAGCATAGACCAATCATTTTTGATTGAGCCATCCCAAGTCGGCGGATTTAATCAATCTTTTCGGAGCATAATTCCGGAATCGGTCGGCGGCGCCGAAGCCGGAGCGAAGTTTGAAATCATCGGCCTGGGTTTGGAACAAAGATTTGCATCGCAAACCTATGTTACGCTGACCGGGCAGATTTTGAATTCCCACGTCGCCCGATCGCTTGGAGACTTTGAGTTTAATATTCCTCGCTTTAATTCAATTTTTGCCCAGCCGGCCACTACGCCAGACCCCTTGGATTACACGGAAAGATCCATTTTGATCAACATCAATCAATTGGTGGGTGAGTGCTGGTCAATCGGGACAAGCTACCGACTTTCCGAAGCGAAATTGAATCAAAATTTTAGCGATATCGGCGCCAGCGCGGTTTCGGGCGGCCAGATAATTGGCTTTAGTTCCACCGATAATTTCAAGTCTGTTTTGCAACAAATTAGTCTGAATGCGATTTATAACAATCCGGCAGGCTTTTTCGTCCAAGGTCAAGCTTTGTGGAACGGCCAGTCCAGCCAAGGCTATCAAAATTACTCATCAACGCCACCCGATGCCAGCTTTTGGCAATTAAACACATTTGTCGGTTATCGTTTTTGTCACCGCCGTGCCGAATTAAAATTGGGATTGCTGAACTTGACGGACGAAAATTACCAGCTTAATCCTTTGACGCTCTATAACGAACTACCACACGGTTTGACATTCACCGCTCGTTTTCAAATCAATTTTTAAGTTTACTGGTCTTGCCGGAACATTCCTCCTGCGAAAGCCGCATTGGTTTTCAGGTGTCCGAAAACCATCTCGACGAGGCCTTAAAATATTAGTTGTTGGTATACATCCAATTTAAGTAAATAGTTGTAAGGTTGCCAGCGCTCGCTTTTTTGAAAAATACAACGACCTGATAGTAGGGGGTTAGGTCTTGCGGAGATCCACTGCTTGTGTTCATTAGTCTTGTGGCAGTAGCCAAATTTATGCCGCAATTCGTTGCCACACAAACGATGTTGCTGTCATTGACTAAACAAGCTTCCTTGATTTGAATTCCGGTGACTAGGGAAGTGCCGTTACTTGTGTTACAAGTGCTCACCGATAAAACCGGAAGATGGTGATCATTTGGTATAAACGTTGTTCCAGGCGTAGCTGCATTCGGCCCGCAAAAAAAATTTGTAAAAGTATAATAATGATCCCAGCCGGCCGTCGGCGGGAAACAGGATTTGATGTTCGCATTGTTAATTGATTCGGATATCGGTCCAGTCAGCATGCCGCTGCTGGGATGGGCAATAAAAATATATGGCAATATCTTGTCGCCAATCCCCACCATTATTAAAACTATAATTGTCAAAACAACGGCTATTACAATCCTTCGGTTAGTTTTATCCATATCGTCTCCTGATTGATGGTTATGTCACGCTTTGACAGCCTCCCGACCAGCTGTATTAGCGGTGGCAAAGTGGCCCCAGCGCTTCAACTTCTTTTGTCTCACCAGAAGGCCGGCTTGTAAAGAGAAAAAGTGAAGCTAAAAATTCCTTTCGCCGGACAAGCGCTGCGCTAAACTCGTTGGCGGATGGGTTCAATTTTCCAAGAAACTTTTGGCTGGACGCATGGGGCAGGCCTCGTTCGCCCCGGTTTTGCGTTGGCCGGCACGCCGTGAAGGTCGCGCTTTTCATCAAAAAAATTTTGATCAAGCCTGTGCTGGTCGGCGCGGCGCTGACAGCCTTGTGCGGCCTGTGGTTGTGGGGGACACGGTTCGGTAGTGCCTGGGAAAATGCCAGCTACGATTATCTTTTCCGCTTTGGCACCCATGCGGCCTGCCCAGACCTCGTTGAAGTGTTGATGGACAATGATTCAAATAAAATCCTCGGACAAACGCGAAGGGGGCCTTGGGATCGTGCGGTCCAGACACAATTGTTAAACAAACTGACCGGCGATGGTGCCCGCTTGGTGGTGTTTGATGTATTGTTCCAGGCCGCCACAAATCCTGACGTGGACGCGCGGCTGGCGGCGGCGATGCAGGCCAATAGCCGGGTGGTGTTGGCGGCGAGTCTCTCGGACGATTCCGATAGCACTTTGAATCGGCTCGACAGTGCGAGCATGAAGCCGCCCCTGGAAATTTTTATGACCGCGGCCGCCGGCTACGGGGTGGCTTATGTCGCAACGGTCACGGGCGGCATTGCCCGCCAACACTGGCCATTTTTTTCGCCCGGCGAAGGCGACTTTCAAAGTCTTGCGTGGCGTGCGGCAAAAATTTACGGCACCAATTTAAATGCTGCCGATGGCAACCAATGGCTGCGTTATTATGGGAAAAACGGTCCGGGTTCGCGCGTGGCCTATTATTTGGCGCTGGGGGAACCGGCAGATTTTTTTCATGACAAAATTGTCTTTGTCGGCAACTGGCCGGAGAAGCCCAGTGACCCGGGTGCCGTGGAAACCAGCAATGACAAATTCTGCACCCCTTATACGCACTGGACCGGCAAAGCCATCGGCGGCGTGGAAATCCATGCCACGACGTTTTTGAATCTGATCAATGGTGACTGGCTGCGGCGATTACCAGGATGGGTTGAGGTAATATTCATATTAATCACTGGAATTTTACTCGGCGGCGGACTATGCCTGTTGGAGCCGTTGACCTCGCTGCTGATCGCCATAGGAATCGCGCTCGCCATCACCCTGACTTTTGTTTCGTGGAGTTACTATACCAACTATTGGTTTCCCTGGCTGGCAATCGCCGGTGGACAGGTTCCCTGTGCGCTGGCGTGGTCGTGGGCGGCGCGCACGCGCTCGGTCGCATTTTATCTGGAGCGGCATCCCGGCTATGTTTTGGTGGACGAAAAGCATTTCGGTGCCGGCGCGAGCGGCAAAGTCTGGGTCGTGCGCAATCGCATCGGCCAATTGCAGGCGCTCAAGGAAATCGTCCGGGCGGAAGCTGACAACGAACATTTTTACGAACGCGAATTCAACGGCATCAAGAGTTACATGCCGGTTTCCAGCGAGCATCCCGGTTTGCTGCATATCGGGCATGTCAATTCCAACGACACGGCCGGCTATTTTTATTACGTGATGGAGTTGGGTGAAGCGCTTGATCCGGAATGGCTGGCGAAAGGTGAGGGCTATCAGCCGCGCGATCTGACCCGCGTTTGCAACTTGGAACCGGCCGGCCGATTGCCCGTGCGCGAGTGCATCCGCCTCGGCATCGTGTTGCTGGAAGCCTTAAATTTTCTTCATCGCCGCGGACTTGTGCATTGCGACATCAAGCCGTCGAACATCATTTTTGTGAATGGCCGGCCCAAACTCGCAGATGTGGGACTGGTGCGCGAACCCAGTCAGGATTGCACGCAAATGGGCACGCCGGGTTACATGCCGCCGCCGCCGGAATCGACCGGCACCATCGCGGCCGACATTTATGCCATGGGCATGGTCTTGTATGTCATCAGCACGGGAAACCATCCCAAAGTGTTTGCCGAACTTTCGACCACGCTCGTGGAAATCCCTGAATTCATGCGGCTGAACAAAATCATCTGCCAAGCCTGTCAGCCAGTGATCAGCCGGCGGTATGCCAATGCGAACGAAATGCTGGCCGCGTTGCGCGACGCGCAACGGGACATTGACGCTGATAACACGAAAAAATTGTGAAGACAAATGCGCTCCTAAAGAGTGCGGCGCAATTGGACGAAGGGAATTATTTATCCGTTGTGTCCGTCATCGGCAGAGCGGCGGGCGGCGCTGCCGGAGCGGCCACGGCCGTTGGCGCCGTGTCCGCTCCGGCCAGTTCATCCGGCAAAATCGTCACCGCAATGCGTCGGTTGCGCGCCCGTCCCTCGGCGGTCGCATTGTCGGCGATCGGGCGGAATTCACCGTAGCCCACCGCGCCAACGCGACGCGGATCCACGCCCGCTTTTTCCGTGAGAAAATGGACGGCGGCCAATGCCCGCGCGGTGGACAATTCCCAGTTGCTCGCGAACCGGCTGCGGATCGGCACATTGTCCGTGTGGCCGATCACGTGGATTTTCAGCGTGGGATGTTCCGCCAAAATTGCCGCGATTTTTCTCAT
>Ga0302140_10002580_pt1 | contig 23429 bp, 21 predicted proteins | sample I_Bog_E1_1_FD_202095 | JGI IMG/M metagenome (GOLD analysis project Ga0302140, IMG submission 202095) | Peat permafrost microbial communities from Stordalen Mire near Abisko, Sweden - I_Bog_E1_1 | ecosystem: Environmental > Terrestrial > Soil > Wetlands > Peat | place: Sweden: Abisko, Stordalen... | reverse complement strand
TCTCTTCAGAAGTGATAATCCATCGAACATCCTCGTCCACCCACTGCCGGTAAAGCTTGCCCATCCCCGCAACGTACGCAGAACCTGCCGTTGCCTGGCCCTGCGCGTGAACCCCTCCATACCCAAGCCGCCGCGAAACCGGCAGCAGGAACAGCATCACGCACACACACCCTGCAGCCACGGCAATCAATCTTGAACCAGTGCTGCGTTGCGCTGAAGCAGGCTCACCCAGCACCCGCTGAATTCGCCGCAACAGCACCCGCCTCGGCTGATGTCCATCCGCACCCATCGCCAATACTGAAACATACACTCGCTGTTCTTCCAGGCTCAGCAGCGCCTGCGCATACACTGTCGCACTCCCGCACGCTTCGACCGCAATCTCGTCACAGCAATGCTCCCGCTCCTGTCGCATCCGATCTCCAATCCACCACACAGCCGGGTGAAAGAACAACAAAGTCTCAACCAATGTCTGCGCCAAATTCCATACATAGTCAGCGCGTCGAATATGCGCAAGCTCATGCGCCAGCAGCGCTGACATTTCCTCCTCGCGCAATTGGAGCAGTGCCGACGCAGGCACCAGCACAACCGAGCGGAACAAGCCCATCGTCATCGTTCCCGCAACCTCCGCGGAGACTCGCAAATCCACCCGTCGCCCAATATCCATCCGGTGACGCAGATCATTGATTACGGCGCTCATTCCATCCGGAACAGGGAGCATCGCATTGCGCCGTAGCCTCTCGAGCCAGATCCATCCGCCAGCAGTTCTCGCCGATAGACAGAGCACTCCGAGCATCCACGCCCCATCTATCCACGGTAGCCACAAATCCAGGTTGGGTCCCTCCGCATGCCTGCCTTTGGACAACATCTCTCCACCACCAACTGGGAAGGGAAGCAGCCTCGACGAATCTCCTCCCGGCATCACCAAATGCTCACGCACACATCGCGCGTACTCGTACGACAGCGTTCCAGCCGCCGTCACAAAGATTGCCAGCAGCGCCACCAGCGCCATGCCATACCGAACGCGGCTCTGCGCCCCCGCGATCGACACATTTACAAGTCCATACACCAGCGCAATCACCGCTGCCTGCCATAGCGAATGAATCAACGTCCATCCCAACGCTTCAAATGCAATACTCATCGGCTCTTCTCCCGTCTCGCAATCAATGCACGAATCTCCTGCAACTCCTCTGCACTCGCCGGCTCCATTGCCAGGGCATGCATCGCGAGCTGCGCCGCTGAGCCAGCAAAGAGTCGCTGACTCACATCCTTCAATATCTGGTCCGTAGTCTCCTGCTGCGAACTTGCCGCCTCATATATATGTGCTCGTCCCGCAGCCTTGCGCGTGACCAGCCCCTTCTCCGTCATAATCTGCAACAGCTTCAGCACCGTCGTATATCCCTGCGGACGCGTCTCGTTCACATCCTCATACAGTTCCCGGACAGTAGCCTCGCCTCTCTCCCAGAGAACTCGCAACAACTCAAGCTCTCCCTCTGTTGGTTTCGGCAGTAGCCTCTTCTTCATCATGTAAAGAGATATATACGAACATCTTCGTAGATGTCAACGAAAGTCTTCGTACTTGGTCAAGAAAGACTCTTCCCTCCAATCACCACACACCGCACCGTCTTGCAATAGCATTTGAAGTATGGCCAGAGCATATAACAACTGGTCGCCATCGGCATCGAGGAACTACAACCGCCGCATTGACTAGTTTGTGCGTTGGGACAGCTTCATAAAAAATTCTGAAAGTAGGTCTCCCCGCCTGATAAACCCAGCAACCAGACATTCCTGCCGAGTCGCCGGGTTTACGGTCCCCACTTCTCCTCAGATCTGATCAGCGTTGCCGCGCATTGGCAAGAGCACGAAGAATAATACGCGTGTTCTGGTTCATGACCTGGCGAAGATACATGGCGATCGCAAAAAGCAGCACCAGGAAAAACAGGTCAACGCGAAGGATTGTATGTAAAAGTCCACCCAGACTCTCCGGCGGAAACATGTGAAGGTGCATCCACACAAAGACAACAACGGCGAGAATGCTGAGTATGCCGACAATGATACGAGAAAAGCGCTCTGATCTATCTGCGGCTGCTAAGGCCTGCTGAACAAAAACAAGTTCACCGTTGGCATCTTGAGAGTTTGGCTGCTGAGGTTCGGGGCTCATGCTGGTTTCCTTTCAAAGTTGAGATGTTTGCGAAGAGTTTCTACTCCGTAGTTGAGGCGAGATTTGGCAGTACCGATCGGGATCTCAAGAATCGCAGCACACTCTTCTATTGAAAGATCCTGCTGGTAGCGAAGAAGCAATACCGCTCGGCTCGCCGCAGTTACGTGGTCAAGCATGGTGAGAAAGGCGGCGTCCGGCAGTTCGCCAAGATTAGGCTCAGGGCTGGTAAAGGTCTCAGCGGGAGCAGCGCCGAGGGGCTGCCAGATACGGGTTCGCTTGATATGAGAAAACGCAATACGCGATGCAATCCGAAGAGTCCAAGGGCGAAAGACTGAAGGCTCACGCAGAAACGGCAGCTTACGAAAGATCTGGAGCGACGTCTCCTGCAAGATGTCGTCAGCATGGGCCGTCCCGACGAGTCTGCTGATATAGCGGCGCAAGAGAGGATACGAGTCACGCAGCAGCTGCTCCAGCGCAACCCGGTCGCCAGCCTGCGCCTGCAACACAAGCAGAGTCTGATCGGGCCTGTCCTCCTTAGTGGTGACTGCAGACTCATTCGGATTGTTTGCCGCGTTCATACATGAGAGAGGGATCAGAGTAGATGAAAGTTCGGTTCAAATCTATAAATAATCAGTATTCGCTTGACGCTGACAGCGCCTCTCTCAATGAACTGTCAGCGCCGCACAAGTCTCACCGGCGAATCTGCGCAGACAGTCTGTCCCAGTTTCCCGACGCAATCTTGATCCGATCCACTTCACTGATCTGCGCAGCTTTCAGAAACTCCCGAGCCGCACCACGCGGCGCACGTCCATACGGATAATCCGTCGCAAACAAAATGCGATCCGGACCCAGCACCTCGAGTGACCATTGCAGATATCGCTGACTATAGATTCCGCTCGCAGTAACGGAGACATGTTGCTGCACGTACTCAGAGATCTTGCGGGGCAACTTCGCCGCATGACTCAGCATGTCAATCCGGTCAAGATAAAATAGCATCACCTCGCCCCAATGGCCGGTAATAATCTGCAGTTCCGGGTAGCGATCGAAGACGCCTGCCAGGATGAGTCGGATGATCTCGATGCCAGTCTCGTAATGCCACCCGATCCCAGGACGTGCAAACAACGACTTCAGCTCATCACCAAAGCCGGAGTAGTAAGCATCCAGTACACCCTGCTGAGGTGATTGCGGATGCAGATATAACGGCGCCCGCAAGGCTTCCGCGGCCTCAAAGATCGGCCAGAACTCTTCGTCGCTCAGATTTCGGTTGCGTGTACGCCCATGCAGCATCGCGCCATGAAAACCGAGCTCGCGAATCGCTCGTTCCAACTCCTTCGCTGCAGCCTGCGGTACCGGTGTTGGAAGGGTCGCAAAGCCCTGAAAACGATCAGGCTGAGAACGCACAACAGCCGCGAGCCCATCATTGGAGGAGCGAGCCAGCTCGACTGCAAGATCAGCATCCAGGCTCTGCACCCCCGGAGTGGTCAGTGAGAGCACGGCAACATCTACGCCTGCTTCATCCATCGCCGCAAGCCTCTTCGCTCCAAAATCTAGCAAACGCTGCGCTATCTCGCCCTCAATCGGAGCCTGCAACGCCAAATCGCGCCAACGAGGATCCACGTTCTGCCAGGCATCCTTTATTTCTGCCGTTGCAAAGTGCTCTTCCAACCCAATGATCTTCAACTGCACTCTCCTTTAACTATTTGTGATACGCCGCTATAAGATAGCTCACAAGTTAGATGCGGAGCCATTCTGATGAAGCGACCGGGCATACACGGAATTTCACCTTTCTTCATCGTCAGCAACGTCAACCGGACCATCGCGTTCTACCGCGACAAGCTCGGCTTCGAAACTCGATTTCAGGAGCCAGCTCTGAACCCCTTCTTCGCAATCATAAGTCGCGACGACGCTCAACTTTTCCTGAAGTCTGATGAAACAGTATCCCCAATGCCGAATTCCAAGCGTCACTCGTCCATGCGATGGGACGCCTATGTAAATGTCCCCGATCCAGATTCTCTAGCAGCCGAGTTCGCACATAACAGCGCAACATTCGCAGCACCTCTTCAGGACACGCACGATGGCCTTCGCGGCTTCGAAATTCGCGACCCCGACGGCTACGTCCTGTTCTTCGGTCGCCCCAGGTAAAAATATGTATGTCTAATTAAATTCCCGCGCTACCCGAAACAAGCAGCATTACAACAGTGATCCAGCAAGCAGCCTCTACGTGATACTGTCCACAGCACCTGCTGTTCCTGCGTTGGAACTAGACCACCGACGCCAGCTTTCAGTCCATCCTGAGCGCATTCATGGGATCGATAGAAGCAGCCCTTCGCGCTGGAATCATTCCCGCAACCGTGGCACACATAGCCAGCACTCCAGCCGCGGCTACAAGCATCACGGGATCATACTCACCAACACGGTAAAGAAGGCTAGCCATCAGGTGCCCCGCCAGCAGCGCAGCCGGAACTCCAATTGCCATACCCACTGCAAACTGCCACAGAGCGCTGCGCAGAATCATCGCCATCACTCCCGAGCGTGAAGCACCAAGCGCCATTCGAATTCCGATCTCTCCAGTGCGCCGGACCACAAGATAAGACATCACACCATACAGTCCCACCGAGGCAAGCACGAGCGCCAGAACTCCAAACAAACTCGTAAGGCGCGCGATCAATCTGTCCTGGTTAAAGTTCGCTGCAACTTCCGCATCGTAGCTGTGAAAGTAAATGACTGGGAGCACCGGATCGATCGATGTGAGCGTCTTCCTGGCCAAAGCCTCTGCATCTGACGGAGCCTTCGCAAAGTCGAGGATCAGGAAGCCTGCATACATCGAAGCCTTTTCCGCCGCATCCGATTCCTCCTCCTTGTAGCCATTAAACTGCTGTGCTAACGGACGGAAGAACAACGGACCAGGTTCTTCTCGTGGATCCGTCATTTTGAAATCCGGAAACACTCCGACAATTTCAAAGGCGCCTGAGTAGCGAACCGAGCCTATGCCAAAATGCTTACCCAATGGGTCCTGCCCTGGGAAAAACCGCTTCACGAAAGCCTGGTTAACCACCACCTGCGGAGAAGTCGACGTGTCCTGCGCAGTGAACCCTCGGCCATGCACAATCGGCACTCCGATTGAGTCTAAGAATCCAACGCTTGCCCGGTCCCACGTTGCGACGCAGTTCTCATTTGGGCCAGGAGCACGCTGTCCTTGCGGAATCACGCACGAACCCCACATGTTTCCACCCAGCGGGGTATACCGTACCAGGCCCACATGCGCCATCCCAGGCAGGGCAGAGAAGCGGTCTTCAATCTCCCGGTAAAGCGCCGGAAGACGATCTAATGTGTAACCAACTCCCTTTGCATCAAACTCCACCACAAACCGGTTAGAAGTCACGATGCCAAAGTCCTGGTGCTCAAGATTTCTGAGCGACCGCGTCATCAGGAATGCACCCGCCATCAGCACCATCGACAACGCCACCTGCAGCACAACCAACGCCCGCTGTGGAAACGAAAAGCGGTCCCCTAGGGATCGGTTCACACCACGCAGCGCATCAGCCGGTTGCGCATGAGAAGACAGCAACGCAGGAGCCGTTCCAAAACCAATCCCCGCCACCATCGAGACCATCAATGCAAAGCCAAGCACCACCAACGACGGACCCGCATGGATGGGCATGTTCATCGCCCTCGGGAAAGCCAGCGTAAGCATCATGTGCGATCCTGCGTAAGCAACAGCCAGACCTGCAATACCTCCAATCAGGCTCAACAGCACGCTCTCGGTAAGTATCTGGCGAATAAGCCGTCGTCGTCCCGCCCCCAGCGCCATGCGCAACGCCATATCTGAGCGGCGCGCCGTGCAGCGTGCCAGCATCAGATTGGCAACGTTGGCACATGCAATCAGCAACACCACCGAAGACAAAATCATCAACAACTGAAGACCTTTACTCGTCTGCTGCTGCAGTCTTTGGATGCCGCCAGCCGCCCGTGCCAACACAACGTGCTGACGAGGAATCTGTGCAGCGCCACCATGATCTGTAAACGAGGGAATCCCTGCCATCCATTGCCGTACCACGGCAGAGAGTTTCGCCTCGAGCGCACCGCGATTCGCACCGTCCCTCAGTCGCCCAATCGGATACAGCCATGCCGAGTCCACCTGCTTCAGTGAAGAGTTTGCCCCCTCAATTACCGGCTCAGTCGCCAGCGGCATCCAGAAGTCAGGCGGATTGGGAATGACACGATCGCCAAAAAATCCACGCGGCGCAACCCCAGCCACCGTAAACGGATGCGTTTGAACATAGACCGTCGATCCAACGATCCCAGGACTACCCGCGAAGTCTGTCATCCACGCCTGGTAGCTCAGGACTAAAGCCGGCGCAGCCCCCGGTGTATCGTCACTCTGATTTAGTGCACGGCCCAGGTAAGCCCCCACACCCAGGGTGGAGAAATAGTTTCCCGATACATACTCAATGCGCATTGGCATGGCAGGCGCGCTCCCATTGCGCACGCTGTAGCCATTCCCCCCAGCCTCTACAGCAGCCAATTGTTCAAACTCCGGCGCAGCATCTTTCAAGCGCAGGTAGAGGTCATAGGAGAAGAGGTCAAAGTCGCCATTATCGTTCTCAAATCCGTTGTAATAGCAGCAATCGTTCCTGTCGCCGATGCGGTAAAGCCTCGATGGATCGTTAACAGGCAGCGACCTAAGCAGGATTCCCTGAACAAGCGTAAAAATCGCAGTATTCGCACCTATACCCAACGCCAGGGTGATGACCACTGTCAGCGTAAATCCAGGCGACTTACGCAGTTGGCGCAAGGCGTAACGCGTGTCTTGCACCAACACCTCCACGAAAGGCAAACCACGCTGATTGCGAAAGTCCTCCTTGGTCTGTGCGACTCCGCCGAACTCACGCAACGCCGTACGGCGAGCCTCTGGTGCAGTCATGCCGCGTGCAATATTTTCCTCAACTGCGAACTCGATATGCGAACGCACCTCGTCATCCAGATCCTGATCGAGACGGCTGCCGCGCACAAACCCCAGGCACCTGCTCAATAGAGTTCGAAACGATTCCATCGCGACCTCCACGCCCCGTGCAGAACATTGGATTTACTCACAGCCAAACGTCCCACCTGTTGCTTATCTACATATACGATGCACTGGCATAGGTAGAATGTCAACAGGTATAAATCTGTAGATAATTTGTTGCAGCAATCCCCTCGGAATTGTTACGGAAGTAAAAGGGCGTGATGAGGCAAGCCTAGAGAGACCCGTAATCAGCTGTACCGTTCATATTGGCGTCTCCAGGAGGACTACTCGCGTCCCGCAGCCAATGCCTGGGGGTCGGCACTTCTAGCCTTTAACTTCTAAACCACCGGCGCGTTAATCGCCCAATCATCGAAGTTTACTCATAACGCAATGCCTCCATTGGATCGACCTGGGAAGCCCGTCTGGCTGGAATATATCCAGCAACCGACGCGACAACGAGCAGCAACAGCACAGCCGCCGCTAGGCTCAACGCATCCGTTCCTTTGAGACCGAAAAGCATGTTCGCCACCAGTCGATCTCCTGCCAACGCCACTGGAACCCCGATGGCTATACCGATCGCCACCAGCAGCAAGATCTCCCGCATGACGAGCCAACTCACGTTAAACCTGGCAGCCCCCAGCGCCATTCGAATTCCGATCTCATTCGTGCGGCAGCTCACCACGTACGACATTAGGCCATAAATACCGATAGCGGATAAAAAGACAGCCAGCATTCCGAAAAAGGTAGAGAGTTGCGCCACCAGGCGCTGATTAGTCATCGTCCTCGCCACCTGCTCATCGAGCGTCGTTACATGGGAAATACGTACGTTGTGATTGATCCCTTTAATAGCCTGCTGCACTGACGTGGAAACGTCTCTGAAATCACCCGTGTAACGAACCTCAAAGTCACCAAATCCCCATGGATGCTGCACGTAAGAGAGATAGTTGATGTTCTCCTGCTGCTCTTTCAAGTTCTGAAATTTCACATCTTTCACGATTCCAATAATTTCAAAATCATTTTCCAGCTTGTTGTCTCCCAGACCGAAGTGCCGCCCAATCAAATTACCCGGAGGGAATAGCGTCTTCGCAACATGCTCGCTGATAACCGCCACGCGTTGCGACGTTGCAGTATCCGTTGTCGAGAACGTCCGTCCCGCTATCAGGGGAATTTGCATGGTGTCGAAATAACCATTGCCCACGACATTCTGATGCACAGTTACACCCTCATCGTTCGGCATGCCCGGAACAAATATGTTGTCGCTCCAGCTTCCTTCATGGAATGTAAATGCAGAGAAACTCTCTGCCTTCACTCCTGGCAGGGTACTCACGCGTGACTCGATCTGCTGATAGAGAGCAGTAAGCCGCGGGTCATCGTCTTTGTAGCCGAGCTCATCGGTTTCGATCTGCAAACGAAGTACATTCTCGCGATTGAAGCCTGGATCAATGTGATTGAGATTATTAAGACTGCGCAGAAAGAGTACCGCCCCAACCATGAGCACAAGAGAAAGTGCCACCTGCGAGACCACAAGAAGTTTCGCCAGAGGATTTCTGCTCCTGACACCACTCGGACCCCGGCCATCTTTAAGGGAGTCTATGAGATGAAGGCGAGTCGCACGAAATGCCGGAATCGTTCCAAACAGAATCGCAGTCGCCAGCGTCACAGCAAACGTAAATCCCAGCAGTCGCATGTTGAGACCGACGTCCAACGGCAAGATGTCGGGGCCCTCTGAAACCATGCGTAATAGAAAACCATTGGCAACCATGGCAAAGCCAATTCCCAACCCTCCGCCAACCAGCGCCAGCAGCAAACTCTCCGTCAACAACTGCCGGATCAGTCGGCTTCGCCTTGCTCCCAGGGCTTGGCGCACAGCAAGTTCACGAGCACGCGCAGTTGCCCGTGCAAGCAACAGATTTGCGATATTAGCGCATGCGATCAATAGCACGAGCGCGACCACTACCATCAATAACTGCAGTGGCTCTGAAAATTCTCCACGAAGCCAAGAGAGTCCTTTACTCATCGGAGTCAGCGCCACATGCGTCTTGGCCAACTTGGCTAGATTCTTTTCGCTCAGGTTCGCATCTGGAAAACCACGGACAATCTGTTGTAGCAACAGGTTTACATTCGTACTCGCCTGTTCGAGCGAAACTCCAGGCTTCAACCGGCCCATTACGTTCATCGATTCAACAAAGTTCTGTTTGTAGAAATCGTAGCCGGGTGGAACGAATCTCATCATCGATATAGGCACCCACATATCCGGCGATTGCCCCACTCTCGTACCAAAGAACTCAGCAGGCGCAACACCCACGATTGTGAAGATCGTAGTACCCAGTTTTATCTTGCGATTCAGCACGTTCGGATCACTCGCTAGAACCCGCTTCCAGAAGTGATTGCTGAGCACAACTACAGGATGATCACCCTCCGAGTTATCATCCGCCTCAGTAAGCGTGCGGCCAATCTCTGCGTGAACACCAAGCATCGGAAAATAGGTGCCAGAAACAAGATTGACATGCATAAGTTCAGAGTCAGCGCTCGATGAACCCACGCTATTGAACACAAATCCATGCACGTCGTTGGTCATGCTGAATATCGCGGCGACATCTGAGAAGACTGCATTCTTCTGCTGCAGTTGCCGATAGAACGGATAGGAGTAAAGCTCCGTCATCACGAAGTTCTCACCAATGCCGCTCGCCTGTCCTTGACCTAGGAGTACAAGCTGCTGTGGATCTTTAACAGGCAGGGAACGCAACAATACCGCATCCAGCAGGCTGAAGATCGCTGTGTTCGCACCAATACCGAGAGCCAGTGAAATCAGCGCAACCAGTGTTAGCGCAGGGCTGCGTAGCAGCGCCCGCGCACCATACGCAATGTCGCTCAAAAAGCTTTCCAATGTCTCTGATCCCCAGGCCATAACGCTTTTCTCCTTGATGCGTGTCTTGTTTCCAAACTTGATATAGGCTGCTCGCGTCGCTGCCTCAACAGAGAGTCCACGGTCTATTTGCCTTTGCCTGCGAAGCTCCAGGTGAAGGCGCATTTCCTCTTCGAGATCAGACTCAAACTGCTCGCGATGGAGAAGCACTTGGATGCGTCGTTTGATTTCGCCAGGCAGCCCCATGCACTCCCCCTACGCCGTTTGGATAACCTTCGCGACAGCACCCATCACGCGCTCAAACTTCTTGAGTTCCAATGCGAGTTGCTTCTTTCCGTCCGGAGTCAGCGTGTAATAGCGGGCACGTCGATTGCCCGCCGTCGTTCCCCACTCCGCCAACACCCATCCCTTGATCAACATTCGCTGCAGTGCCGGGTAGAGCGAGCCTTCTTCTACTTGGAGAATCTCTTCCGATTGCTGCTCGATAGATTCAGCAATTTCGTAGCCATGGAGCTTCTTGCGCACAGCCAATGTCTTGAGAATAAGCAGATACAGAGTTCCAGGCGGAATTTCATCACGAGACATACGTTCTCATTCCCTTGTACAGAGTGACATAGTTTAACTATGCCAGTCTGTACCGGGCGAGATCAATTGTCAAGATTGAATCTGAATTTAATATCCAGTTTCTAATCGCGCCTTGATATTTGAATACGCCTCTGCCACTAGAATCTTCAGCGATTCAGCGTCGACAGCTTCTCCTGACCGCAGCTTCACGTGTCGCATGTTCTTACCTGTTCCCTGCAACAACCGTGCGGGGTCCCGCAGCTTAGCGCCTTGGAAGAAACCAACATTCACATGCGCTGTAAACACATTCACATAGCCGAACGGAACATCACCGAGGCACGCAACAGGACACCCATCATGCAGCAGCTCCCGCACTTCATCTCCGCATTCACGCATTACCTCAAACCACTCACGCGCCATCGCGCCTAAGTCATCGGGATGCGCTCGCATCCATTCATCGATACCCGCATCGCGCACAACAGCACCATCGAATCGCAGCAGCTCCGATCTCATCGTCGCTCCGTTGTTGCTATGTGTTCTGCGCTACTTAACACCACGATAAGAATCTATGCGGATTTTATTACTCCAACAGAAGCGTGGCTATCTTCCTCAAATTCTGGATGGATGCGGGGCTTCACAATCGGCAACCCGGCCTCACTCCATGCATGAAATCCACCGGCCAGATCCGTGGCGCGCCAAAGTCCTAAATCCTGCAGAGCCGCTGCTGCCAAGCTCGAAGTATAGCCTTCTGAACAGAACACGATCACCTGGATAGCATGATTAGTTACGACCGGCAGCCGAGAGCTGGACAACGGGTCGAACCGCCATTCGAGCACGTTACGCTCAACAACCAACGCGCCAGGAATGCTACCCTCGATCGCGCGCTGGCCTTCAGGGCGAATATCGACGAGGATCGCCTCAGTTGTGGCAATCGCTTCATAGGCCTCATCCGGTGCTAACCTTCGCAGTCGAGCGCGTGCTGCCGAAAGCACCTGTTCAATGCTCAACGCACCGGGCCTGGCCGCAGGTTTCCGCTGCTGAACTTGCCATGTCTCATCGAGGGTTTCAGACTTTCCAGATACCCGTTCACGCGGAACCAGTCGGCTCCCATCCAATTCGTACTCGTTCATCTCATCCAGCGGTGGCGAATATGCGTGAATACTGATCGCCGGCGCAACGGAGGTGTTACGCACATCATGTGCATAGTCTGGCCCGAATGCCCGTGGCTCACCCGGATGGATCACTCGGGTCTGCTCGCCAGGAAGATGCTCCTCAAGAGTCCCCGTTGCCACGACAAAGGCCCCCGCAGACGGTCCATGGTCGTGGAAGCCCGTGGATTGCCCAGGCATCCAGCTGATCACCCAGATGTCATAATCCGGGCTATGATGCAGCCGCTCGTACCATCGCTCGACTGTGCGCAATCGCACCCGATCAACCCATTCATCAGACGACGCGAATAAGGAAACTACTTCTGCTAGTTCCTCCGGAGTTCTCAAAACCGCGCCAGATAGGCCTTCCGCTGCGATCAACATGCTGTCCGAATCCCGCGCAAGTTCCTGATTTTCAGCAAATTGCATACAGTGTCTCCCAAGCTGGACCGTCGCAAACAAAAGTCGGCATCTATGCCGGCTTGTCGACGGTTGCTACTAGCAAACGAGGAGAATTTTAGATGAGCTTTGAAGGAGTCGCTTCAGGTATATCTGACAAGGTCACTGCTCACCCAGCGAAGGGGTAGTTGCAGCGACAACAACGGATCAGGAGAGAAACCATACTTTGACGCTAGCACGATCTGAAGAATCGGGTCAATTCCGAGTATTGGCCAGCGATTTCCCACCGCCGCCGAGCCCGAAAGTTTACGCGCGCCGGCGATGACGAGAACGCAGGCCAGAGCGACTGGATCTATGCGGTGCAAAGGTCCACTCCCGCACCGGCCCCGTATCTACATGGATGAACTGGCTTTTCGGATAGTAACCAACTCCACCTGCACCGAGTGAAAGCGCGGCATCCCGCAACTCCACTGCTGGAATTCCAGGTACCCGGATATCTAGCGCCTTCGCTTCGATATGTTGCGAATGCTCCGCTGCATTAGTTGCTCCGCTCGCACGGAGTTCATCGTTCGTCACCTTCGTCCGATACCCGCTAAGGATCTCAATCACACTGCTCGATCGCCCCAGCTTCGCAAGCATCGTGTGAAGTACATCAAAGGTGCGCGGATCGTAAGTCTTGACCTCTTCATTGTGGGTGTCGTGCAGAAATTGGCTAAGCTTGTCGAGAGCCTCAGGAATATATGTATCCCCGACTCTGTACACCACGTCGATTATCTCCCCACCCTGCCGCGCCAGCTTGATTTCATACTTCTGGCCATCCTCAGGCACCACGTCAAGCTCATCGTCATCAGGAATGAAGCCCAAGCCAGGCAAGCCAACATTCAACAGCATATGCCGGATCGCATGCAAACGAGGATGCTTGTGGCGCTCTGTGTTGCGTGCGCTAGCCATAGGACTGACGGCTACCAGCAGAGCAAGAATAGCGAGGATGGAGACATTACGAGCAGATGCGAGGCGACGAACAGACGTGGCGAAATGCAATGGCAAACGGCAAGGCTCCTGATTTCGATTCGCAGCAAGCTCGCGTGGCGCATCCATCATAGGAGGCGATCAATGGACCGGCAAGCCCGAAAGCGCGAGCTATTTCATTGCCCATCACCTGTTGTCCGTGGCCACACGACAGCGATTACCTGCAATTCTACCGGACCCATCCCCTCCCCCTCCAACGACAACAAATATCTTCAAAGTACGCCGGCCATTCAATAGTTCCGGCATTCAGCTTCAACTTGCTGATTCCAGGTGGCTTCCGTAAATTCCTCCCTTAGGATCAGCTTTGAACACTGGTACCCTCTCGAATAAAATCCGAGCATTGCGCCTCCAAAACGGCGAGATGTCCCAAACGGAACTCGGCAGGAGAATCGGCCTCACCCGTCAGACCCTCGCCGCCATAAAAGCAGGAAAGTATTCACCTTCGTTGGAAGCGGCCTTTCGAATCGCAGACGTCTTCAACTTAGACCTCCAACAAGTCTTTCAGTGGAACTCAGAAGATGCCCACTAATCATCCGCCCCTGCATCTCAGATAAACGGCCTTCGCGTCACCACCGATCCGACTGAGAAATCCGCAACCGCTAACCCAACCTTTTCCTAACGCCTGAGCTGCCACGAACTGATTGATAACGGCCTCCAGGCGCAGGGTAAAGTGATCCTTCGCCTCTGAAATTCTGTATCAGCTTCCTACGCTCGATCCAGCAATTCGGTGTGATACTTCGGAGCGATGGCTTTTGCCTTCTTCACAAACTCCGCCATCTGTTTCTCGTCGAGCTTCGGTGGCGGGGTAGTACGCGTAGCCACCGGAACTCCGACTTCAAGGATGAACCGGTCATGCCCCGCCGGAGAGCAGATGCAGAGCATCCGGACAGGGCTTGAGGATGCGTTGTGAAATTGGTGAGGAGCATTGGACGGAACATTGACCGTGTCCCCGGCCCGAACGATGAACTTCTCTCCGCGGAAGGTCACCTCCAACTCGCCGTCAATGATGGTGAAGGTCTCTTCAAAGTCGTGACGATGCGGCCCCGGACCGCCGTCGGGTGGCACATGCATATCAATCACGCAGAAGCGGTTGCCGGTATCTTTGCCGGCGACGGTAATCGTGTACGTGTTTCCGACCATACCGATATGCTGGGCTATTGGACTATCCACCTGGGTAAGAGCCAAGGCGCGGCTGAGATCGTCGGCAGGCAATGCACCGGTCTTGCTTGTGGTCTCTGGCATTTGATTTCCTCTTCACGGTTTTGGTTGGTCCTGCAAACGAATCGTGCCCGCAGGAGCGTTCGCTACAAAATTCCCACGACAAGAATCGCGAAAGCTATCGTGAGCAGGACAACCCGCCAGCGGTGATGCGTATCCCATTTGGTCCGGTAGGTCTTCCAACCGGCAGGCGGAGTGGACTTCTCCCACGACGCAATCCGGTTGTTGAGCGGCACGAGGGTCGTGATCGTATACACAATCACCAGCATCCACAATATGGCCGAAGCAGCGAACCAGATTGGTAGAATCCCAGACTGACGCCATTCAATGATTGCTTCGGCTAAGATGAGCAAGAAGCCAATGGCGTACCAAAACGGCATGACTGTCCCCAGTACGCGAGCCAGGGCGCTTGCGGCCGGCAGGTGAGCCTCATCCGGGAGTTTATCGAGCGTGGGATGAATGAACACAGCGATGGCCAGTTCACATCCGACCATCAACCCAGCGACGAGTATTGCGACAACATTCAAGACTTCCATGATGCTTCCTCCACGACCAGCACCTGCGGTTGAGTCACGGCTACTTCTTTCTTAGAAGAAACGCTGCAACGATCATCATGTAAAGCGCTGTTCCCCAGTGGATGAAGATGGGCGGCGCAAAGCCAAGATGGGCCAGAATGACCAACCCGTCGCCGACCGGAATGAAAATCGCAAGGGCGAAGAGGATTGCGGTGGTGCGCCGGTCTCCCCGAAGAAGAAACGTCAGGACGACGAGACCCGAGAAGATGTCGCGAATTCCCTTGACCCACATGAAGGGAAAGGCAGCGGGGTCGTGGATCGGTATGCCGTAGGCTGTTGAGGCTCCAACCGGGTTGAGGATGAAGTTGATGCCAATTCCGATGATAGCGACCGGAATCAAGAGGGTGAACCAGAAGAGCGGCGAATTGATTTTCAAAGTCGAACCATCGGTGGAACTGACGAAGCTTGCTGTCGTGTTCATTTCTCTTCTCCGTGTTTCATTTTGGTAGAAAATATAGCAACGCTATAAATGATGCAGCACTGCGTGGTCGGATGCAAGAACATTCGTAAATTATTTAAGATCCGGTAGAAGTTCTAGCAATGCTATAATCATAGTCGATGGAAACGACACTTGTACCGAACCGGATTGCGGAACGAAAACTGCGTGAGAGAGAGGCCCGCCGCGCACAGATTATCAGTGCCGCTCGACGAATCGCCGAGCTTGAAGGATGGTCCAACGTGACCGTTCGACGGCTGTCCGAGGAGATTTCATATAGTCAACCCGTCTTGTACTCTCATTTTGGAAGCCGCGAAGGGATTCTCGCCGCGGTTGCCATCGAGGGCTTCCAGGAGTTGGGCCTGGCTTTGGAGAAAGCACGGAAGCGGGCTAAGAGTGGAAATACAGTCGAATCATTCGCGACCGCATATCTGGAGTTCGCGGCGTCTTCATCTGCACTCTATGAAGTGATGTTTTCGCTCAGCCTGAGCCTTCCATTCGATGACGCGGCCACACCTCCCGAGCTGCGATTTGCGTTCTCTCAACTCCTGGAGCTGTTTCAGGGGCGGGGCTCGAAATCGGAGGTTCTATCAGAACTCTTTTGGGCGAGCCTTCACGGTATCGCCGAGTTCACAAGAACCAAGCGGTTTCCGCGTAGTCGTCAGAAAGAGCGGGTGAGGACACTCGTCGAGCTCTTCACTTTACCAGGTTGAAACGGCATATGCTGTGAAAGCGCGATGCCTAAGACGCACACTCAGATCTTCTTGCAAGCCAGAAGAGATGAGGCCTCACCTACGCGCTTGTCACTGGAAATGCCCACTCCCGTTGCAAGAGACTTCGCAGGTCTTACTGCGCGTTGAACTTTACGAGCTGGTTGTCGCCGGTGGCTGGATCGAAGACCGGAAAATCATCCTGATTCACGCTGTTAAGGGGCAAAGCGTACGCAGGCGGGTTCCCGCCTTGTTATAGAAGCTAAGGGAGCAGCCTTCGTTCTCAAGCTCCGTTCGACGGTAGCAGGGTACGGCTGGAGCGTGATTGGCTACGCATGGCAGGTGTACGAGTAATCGTCAAGAGCGGTGCACGACTGCAGTGTTGGATCAAGCGCTCCCAATTCACCAGCGAACATCGTTAGCCGATACGGTTGCCGCATACGAGCGCAACTGATCGGGAGTTTACGAAGATTCCTGGTTTTTTACATTCAATTCCAGTGTTAAGTTGGAGCTACTCTGCTCGCAACGCAACCATGGGGTCGATTCGCATAGCTCGACTCGCTGGGAAAAGACACGCGGCCAGCGCGACAAAAAGCAGCAGAGCAAACACTGAGAAAAATGTAAGCGGATCGGTGGGCTTCACGCCGAAGAGCAAACTGCTCATCATGCGTGTCAGCCCGACTGCGCCGACGAGCCCGACGAAGATGCCCAACAGAGCCAATCTCATTCCCTGCTGGAAGACCAGCGCTAGGATACTTGCACGGCGAGCGCCGAGCGCCATGCGGATGGCAATATCCCCGGTGCCTTGCGTGACCAGGAATGACATCACACCATAAATTCCAATGGCAGCGAGAATCATCGCAAAGCCGGCGAAACCGGCCAGCATGGTCATGGCAAAGCGCTGCCGCGCCATCGAATCCTGGACACGCTGTTCCATTGTTGCGATGTCGTAAACGGGTACATCCGGATTGATGGCATTCACCAGACGAAGGATCGCGGCTGTCGTGGCTGCGGGATCAGACGTAGTGCGCGCAACGAAATACATCGTTCCGTTCCGGATCTGCGTGTGAGCGTAATAAACGACCATACGCGTGTCGGTGTCGAGGCCATACTCTTTCACAACACCAACCACGCCCACAATCGTCGTCCAGGGAGAATCATTGCTGCGGCGGATGCGCTTGCCGATTGCATCGCCATTCGGCCAAAAGCGATCAGCCATCTTTTGATCGATGATCGCGACTGGTGGCATCTTGTCCGTGTCCGTTGCAGCAAACATGCGCCCACGAATCAACGGAATCTGCATCGCACTGAAATAGGGCGGTGTAGACGCTCGCACATCAACCTGCAATTCAGGCTCGTTGGCAGGCGGAACATAGCCTTCGATGTGCATGCCTCCCCAACCAATGGCTGACGTAAGGGGCAGCGCCGAAACCGCGCCTGTAGCTGTCACGCCAGGCAGATGATTCACGCGCTCGGCCAGCTCCTGATAGAACTGAACGCGCGTATTGGGATCTTTGAATTTTGGTCCGTAAGCACCGACGTCCATCGAGACCACGTGTTGCGGATTGAATCCAGGCGGCACGTTTGCGAGACGCATAAAACTGCGCACCAGCAGGCCTGCACCGACCAGCAGCGGCAGCGAGATAGCTAGCTCAGCAATGACCAATGCCCCGCGCACTTTGTCATGCCGGATACTCAATCCGCCGCTCAACGAGCCCTTGCCGCCCGCTTTCAGATTTGCCACCAGATCCACTCGCGACGCACGCAGAGCCGGCGCAAGTCCAAAAACAACTCCGGTGAAAAGCGAGATCGCAAGCGTGAAGCCGAACACTCGGAAATCCATGCCAAGTTCTTCGAGCCGCGGAATGTTGCCCGGATGCATCTTGCGTGCTACAGCGATACTCAGTGCGGAAATAGCCAGTCCAGCCACGCCGCCCATCAGGCTCAGCGAAATGCTCTCAGTCAAAAGCTGGCGCACCACCCGTACGCGTCCCGCTCCGAGCGCAGCTCGGATAGCGATCTCGCGCTGCCGTACTGCGGCCCGCGACAGCAGCAGGTTTGCCACATTGGTGCATGCAATCAGCAGCACCAGTGCGACTGCGCCAAAAAGAATCAATACCGCTGTGCGTATGTCGCCAACAACCTGCTCGATGAGTGGAACCACGCTGATAGTAAACGAACGATCGCGGTGCTTCTCCTGACGAAGCCGTGCAGCAATCACGTCGATATCAGACTGCGCCTGTTGCATCGTGACGCCGGGCTTGAGCCGCGCCACGATGTTGTAGTTCTCCGAGCCGTAATTGCTGGGATCCTTGGCCTCCTCTACCGGCGGCATAAACAAAGCAGGTTTGTCGATACCGGCGATAGTAGGAATGACCTCGTGATTCAGTCGAAAACTCGGCGAGAGAACACCGACAACCGTATGCGAAGTGCCATCGAGGGTGATTACCCGCCCCACAATATTGGGGTCGCTCGCGAACTCGCGCTGCCAGAAGCCATATGTAAGCACCACGGTTTGTGGTTTTCCCGGTTGGTCTTCTTCAGGTAAAAAGATGCGGCCCAGCATTGGCTTCGCACCCAGCATCTGCAACAAATTTGACGTTGCGTGGATGCCATCTACCTTCATAGCTTTCGTGCGCTCAGTGAGCGTAAAGTTGTCTCCGTTAGCGAGAGCTGTATCCTCGAAAACGTGATTCTGCGTAACGATGTCGTGATATTGTCCCGGCGAAGGCCAGTCCTGCGGAATACCAATGCCCGGGGAGCGGAGCCACAGGATGGCGAGCCGATCAGGAGCCGGATAGGGCAACGGCTTCAGCAGCAGAGTGCTGGTGATACTGAAGATTGCGGTATTCGCACCAATACCGATCGCCAGCGAAAGCACAATCAGCGCCGTCAGGGCCGGCGTCCTCGCAAACGATCGCATCGCATAGCGAAGATCCTGCAACACATCTTCGACAAATTTCGTGCCGCGCGAATCGCGAGACTGCTGTTTGACCTGCTCACTTCCACCCAACACCAGGTTCGCTCGGCGAATCGCCTCATTCGGACTGAAGCCTGCGCGACGATACTTCTCTGTCTCGCGCTCGAGATGGTCGCGTAGTTCTTCGTCCACTTCGGCATCCATCTCTCTGCGTTGGAAGAGAGCACGCAGGCGGTACAGCAGGTCATTCAGCATTGGCAGCATCGTTTTCTCCTTATGCCATATCCAGAACGTGGTCTACCGCCGATGTCAGCTTGCGCCAGGCGGTGATTTCTACTTCCAGTTGCTTCCGTCCCAGGGGAGTCAGCGTGTAGTACTTGGCACGGCGATTATTTTCGCTCGTAGCCCACTGCACCTTGATCCAGCCGCGGCGCTCCAGTCGATGCAGCGCAGGATATAGCGACCCCTGCTGCACCTGCAGCGCTTCGCAGGAGATCTGTTGCAGCCGCTCGGAAATCGCCCACCCGTGCATCGGCTCCAACGTCAGCGCCTTCAGAATGAGCAAATCTAATGTGCCTTGCGGGAGCTCCAGTCGTTTTTCGGTCATCGATCCCTCTCCCCTGCCACTTCGACACAAACAATACACCATCGTTGTGTCGAAGTACAAGGGGAGTACAAAATTGTTATTGCATGATCCATCGCGACAGGTGCGAGCGAACTCCGCCGGATCATGAGCCAGCCCAACCGGCCCCGCCCAAGACGCGCTTTAGTGTCCTACCGAGCATTACTCAGGACACAAATACCCGGCATCAAGAGATGAATCGACAAAGGAACTTGAACCCGGAATACAAACCGATCACCCACATCACCAAGAAATCAGGCATCTATTCTAGGCCGGGCATTCATGCCCGGCTCTAAGGAGCAAATCTAAGCGGGGTCTTAACTCCCCAGGTGCTTCCCTCAATCCCCGATGATCTTCTCCATAACAGCGTCAAAATCCTCAAGCCGCGCATACTCGATAATCACCCTGCCACGCCCGTTCTTATCCTCAATGCGCACCCGCAATCCCAAAGCCCGTTGTAGACGTTCCTGCGCCTCACGGACATTCGGATCGATCGGAGGAGGAAGCGCCGCTTCCTTCTTTTCCGGCCACTCAGGATGCAGCAGGTTTTGCACGTAAGTTTCTGCTTGGCGAACAGAAAGCGAAAGTGCTAATATTTTATTAGCTGCTTGCTCCGCGTCATCCTGCGACTCAAGTACAAGTAGTGCCTTCGCATGACCAAAACTCAACGTACCGTTGGCAACCTTCGCCTGCACAGATTCCGGCAATCTCAAGAGCCGCAGAAAGTTACTGATCGAGCTTCGGTTCTGGCCCACCCGGTAGGCGATCTGCTCTTGCGTCATTCCAAACTCACGCCCCAGCCTGTCAAAAGCCTTGGCCTGTTCCATCGGATTGAGATCTGCGCGCTGCAGGTTTTCGATGATGGTAATTTCCATCGCCTGCTCGTCAGACACCTGCCGCAGAAACGCCGGGATAGTCTCCTTGCCCGCCTTCTGCGAAGCTAGCCAGCGACGCTCACCAGCAATTAGCTGAAAGCGGCCATTCGGCAGGGGTCTCACCAGGATCGGCTGTACTACGCCGTTCGCAGTAATCGAAGCAGCCAGATCGTTTAACAGGCTTTCGTCAAAATGGGTGCGCGTCTGAAAAGGGTTCCGGTCAATCTCTCCAACCGGAATCTCCATCGGTTTTCCCGTAACTTCCTCCGGCATAACCGGAGCTGAAGCAGTAACCCGAGGCAACAATGAATCCAATCCCTTACCCAATGCCCTGCCAGGCCGCCGTGCATCACTCATACAATCCATCCCTCCCAATCACAAAACCCAATAATTCTCTGCTACTCAGAATGTTCCACGTGGAACATTCCTTCCACCTATCTCCAAGGTCAAAACGATGCCCATAGGAAGAGTGACCAGATCTGATTATCCAAATGTTCCACGTGGAACATTTAGATAATCAGCTATAAGGCCAAAACCTGACCGTCTTTCCAGTAGGCTTAATCCCCGCCTCAGCCGCAGCCTTACGCTCCGCAGCTTTTGGACTCACGATCTTGTTGCGCTCCAGGAACTCAGCTGCCAGATCGAAATAAGCCTCCGCACCGCGCGAACGAGCATCGTAAAGTGCCACAGGCTTCCCGTGACTAGGTGCCTCTGCTAAACGAATGTTGCGCGGAATTACGGTCTTAAATAGCCGATCCTTGAAAAACTCTCGCAAAGTCTCCGTCACCTGCTGCGCGAGATTCGTCCGGTCGTCGTACATGGTCAGCAAAACACCTTCAATTGTCAGCTTGGGATTCACACTCCCACGCACCCGCTCCAGTGTCGAAACCAGCTCTGAAATGCCTTCCAGTGCAAAGTATTCTGCCTGCATCGGAACGATCAAACTGTCGGCTGCCGCGAGGGAATTCAAGGTCAACAGATCCAAAGCTGGCGGACAATCCAGAACGACCAGATCATAATTGGCCTGAATCGGCTCCAGTGCAGATTTCAATCGAGTGGCCCGATCATCGGCATTGGCCAGTTCGATGTTGGCGCCGGTGAGGTTTTTGCTGCCTGGCAGGAGTGTCAGGTTATCGATTTCTGTGGGCAGCAACATTTGCGCGGCTGGGACTTCGCCCATCAATACGTCATATATAGAGTGGCGATTGTCATCCCGCTGGACTCCCAGGCCTGAGGTGCAGTTTGCTTGCGGGTCGCAATCGACCAGCAGAATCTTCAGTCCTTCGAGTGCTAGACACGCGGCGAGGTTGATTGCGGTGGTGGTTTTGCCCACTCCGCCTTTTTGATTGACGATACCCAGAATTTTGCCCATGGCATTCAAGACTATCTGGAAGAGGGGCTAAGCGATAGTCCCACTTGACTTTGCATTGGAATCGGCGATCTGTGGATAACTTTAGGAAGTGCGGATGAATATGTATTGCAAGTGACGTAGATTGTGCTATTTCAAGCTAGGGGAAGTTTTACTCACAAAGATGGTGAGCCTGTGGACGCCGGTGGAAAAGCGCTGTAAAGTTTTGCGATCTTTAAAGAAGAGACCAAGAATGTTCCACGTGGAACATTCTTGGTACTCCCTTACTCTGGACAGAATTGAGTCACGTCCTCAATTGTTCCACGTGGAACATACCGAGAATGTCGCCTGATTTAGAAGTGTTCCACGTGGAACATTGTGGGTTGCAGAAAATTATTGGGACTTGTGCTAGAGATCCGATTTGCGCTGACCGAGGATGAGTATACGATTTGTGTTTTTGGGGAGGGAGATCGGAGCGGACCAAAAGAAGGGATTTATGTCGGACGTGGATTGATTCGCCAGGGCCTGGATGGATGAAGATTCTTCCAAAGTGGTCATGACAGATAACCAACCTTCGGGGCTTATTAGTTTGACTGCTGCAGGAATGGCCTGGTCCATATTGTCTACTGCGCGGAGGGTTACGCAGTCGTAGGTTTGCGGAAGATCCTGAGCGCGACCGGCGTGGACTTGAGTGGTTAAGCAGAGGGTACGCACAGCTTCACGGAGGAAGGCGGCTTTTTTGTTCTGTGATTCGGCCAAGGTGACTGATATCTCTTTTCGGATGAGGGCTATGGGGAGGCCTGGGAAGCCAGCTCCAGAGCCAAAATCCAATAGGGAAGTAATGTTTTTAGGGATATTTTGAGCGCAAAGGATGGATTCTACGAAATGGCGGCTGCGGATGCCTTCTTCATCACGGATCGATGTGAGATTTGTCTTTGCGTTCCATCGGAGAAGCAGGGCCATGTAAGAGGCGAACTTATCTGCGGTCGATTCGTCGATAACTTCTGAGCCGGCCTGGATGAGGAGTTCATTCAATCGATGAGAAGTGGGAGACATGCTGGTTTTAGATTATCGGAGATGAAGAGAGATTTCTTCGAATTCCGATGCACCGAGGAGTTATGCTGCATCGAATAGACTGGTCGGTTTAGTTGGATGACCTGACGGATGGTGGGGATATGGAAGCACGGAACACTCGGGATCATTTATTGGAGGTTGGACTGCGGCAGATTCGCGCTGAGGGATATGCGGCTACAGGAGTGAAAGAGATTCTTGATGAGGCGAAGGTTCCAAAGGGATCTTTTTATCATCACTTTCCCAGCAAAGAAGTTTTTGGCCGAGAGGTGCTGGCGCTTTATGTGAAGGGCGAGGTTGAGCGCGCGGGTCGAATTCTTTTGGATGGAAAGTCTGCTCCTCTGAAGCGATTGCGGCGGTACTTCGAAGAGTTGATTGGTGTGTATGGAAATACGGCAGAGATCAGTGGGTGCTTGTTGGGAAATATGAGCCTGGAGATGGCGGACCATAGCGAAGTGATTCAATCGCTGTTGCAGAGTTCGTTT
>Ga0302140_10002578_pt1 | contig 23436 bp, 28 predicted proteins | sample I_Bog_E1_1_FD_202095 | JGI IMG/M metagenome (GOLD analysis project Ga0302140, IMG submission 202095) | Peat permafrost microbial communities from Stordalen Mire near Abisko, Sweden - I_Bog_E1_1 | ecosystem: Environmental > Terrestrial > Soil > Wetlands > Peat | place: Sweden: Abisko, Stordalen... | reverse complement strand
ACTTTTTTATTAATTTTGAGTTCATTTTGGAATATTTTGAAATATTTGACATCTAAATCCTCGGGAAAAATTTGAATTTTTAGGATGAGGTTCATTTCTTCTTTTTTTGTAATAGCTGTAAAAATTTGACAGTTCCCAGCAATGTTTAATCTCTCAATAGATTTTTCTTTGTAACGATCAGTTGTGTACAACAGATTTTTTAAAAAATTAAAGTCATATTCAGATCCTTTTTTAAAACCAAATATTTCAAGGGAGGGACCTGATTTAGGAAAGTTTTGCAAAACTGTGTTATCAACATCTTTTTGGACAATCCTAATTTAACAAATAAAAAAATTATATTATTTGTATGATATGTAAATTTTCACAAATTTGCAGCTTCATTTTCATTTTTGAAATAATCGTCTAAGTGTTGGAAATAATTTTGAAAAACATCTTCTTCCATTTGCTGTGTTTTTCAAACAAATAGATGGATTTAAAAAATATTTTTAAATTAATCTTTAAAAAATTTGAAGTTTAAACAAATTTGAATTTTTTTTTTTTATAAAATAAATTAAATTTTTTTTATGAGCATTTATTTAATATGACAATTAATTTTTATTTTCTAATACAAAAAAAACTTCTGGCATTTTTAATAATTTTTTTTTATCTTATATCAATTTTTTAAATTTGAGGATTTATTGGCATTATTATTACTCTGCTTCCTTTATGCATTTGACCTCAAAGATATTATTAACGAATGTTAATTTCATTCCTTCCATTAATTTTTGTCCTCTGGTCACAAAATCCGCATCTTTATCGGATTTATGGATTGCTTCATATTCATCATATCCGCAACAAAAAACAAATGTTTTGAAAAATGGCAAGACTCCCTTATTGTAAGTTTCATCTTTGATAATCCAGCAGCTTTTCTTCGGGTTGTAAATAATGAAGCAATGTTCCCTCGAAACATAATTTTCATGTTCATCTTCAATATAAATATCTGATCTCTTGCTTTTCCTCTTGCTTCCTATCGTTATTTGGAAGAAATCCTCCTTCTTTGGTGCGGTGAATCTGTATTTCTTGATATCTTTCGGTCCATTTTTAAAGAATTCCACATCGATAAAATAATCTTGTTGAGAATTTCTCATGAAATTCTTATTAGGCCCTTTCGGTCTTGCATCCAAATAATAAACATCTTCCTCTGCATACAAATTTGGTGATGGGTTCACTTCATTTATCTTAAAAGAATTTCCATTCACATTAACTATCATTCCTTTCATTAACGCGAACCCTTTTTCATCCACCAAAAAACTCACCAAATTTCTTTTCGCCATGTTATTGAGAAAAAACCAAGTCTCAACTCTTTGTTTATGTGCTGGAAGTAGTCCAGAATCTGTGCCATGTGTTTCTGGGATGTTTTTTTGTATGATGGATTTTTTCATATGTATTTGGAATTGTTTGGTGCCAATTTCTTTAAGGCCTTTATCAAAAGAAATTTCTGCTTTTGGATGTTTGCCACATAGAGCAAAACCTGTCAAAAGATCTTTTTCTTTAGGCTGGAGGTTGAGACCTGGTGAATATCTGATTTTATCTTCTTGGATATAGAAATAAGAGTCATTTGGGAAAAATATTTCCTTGTTCTCATTCTGCAAACCCGCAGTTCTAAAGTATCGAAGATCTAATTGGATTTTTGGCATGTTCATAAGAGATTCCTTTAATTCTATTGCAGTGGAGAGTAGGGCGCTTCTCTTGGAGGAATTGCTCCAAATCTCTTGGTAAAAATAATCCCAACAATCTAGATCGATCATCAAATCGTTGTTGAAATCGACTTCGGATTGAATGATGATCATTTGATGAGGTTCTAATTTGATGTCATAAGATTTGGAGGTGAATTTTTGTAAGGCATCTGAAAACTCCTTCCATCGAATGCATGTGGTTTGAAATGTAGTTATCCAGAAATTCGCAGAAATGTTGGATGTGAACTTAGCCAATGGGATTTTGTCCACCTTCTCCTTAAGTTCCTTATGCATTTTACTCATTTTTTCGAAAATCTGATCAAACCCACTATATCTCTCATCACTATCATAAAACCCTCTGCTGACTGGTCCTCCCAATTGAGTTTTCAAAACTCCCTCTAATTGGTTAATTAGGCTTTGAGTTCTTTCCTTTTGTTCAAACATAATGTCTATAGAATCTTGAACTCTTATTTCATGCAAAGTTTCTCTGAATTTTTGAATTAAGAGTCTCAGGTTTCGAGCTGAATTCAAGACAATTAGCACCTTGTTTTGACCTAAACGATGACGAATACAATCCAGAAGAATATTCACAGATTCGAGATAGGAGTTGAGAGATTTTTGGAATGATGGGGCGATCAATTCGTAAATTCTATCAATTTCTTGAAGGAGAATCTGTTTTTCAAAAATCGCCTCCTCATTTTCGGCGTCGGAATTAGTTGGCAATTCCTCGGGTTTGGCTTTCCCACTTGCACAACAACCCATTATTTATTTTGGAACAAAGTTAGAGATGATGTAATTTTTTATTTTGATTTTTTTTTTTAATAGGATTTCGATTAGACTTGATTTTATTGAAACAGAAATTTTAGCATTATTTCTTATAACAATAGTTTAACTCATATTTTTATATGTTTTTAGCTCTAAAAATATTACTATTTATTCTCTTTTTTTTTAACTCAATTTGATGTTATTTCAATAAATTTTGTTTTTTTATAAAATTTTGATTTTCTTATTTTTTAATCAACTGTATTTCTGAAAAAAATTTATTTTTATAAAAATTGGTTATTTCTTCTCAATCAAAATCAAAATAAATCAAGAAAAATGTCGATTTTTTAAAAAATATACAACAACAGGTGTTATGTCTCTCTATTAAATTTTTAGTTTTAAATTCATCTTGGATAAATTTGACAATTTCCTTAAAATTAATATCAAATTTTTGAAAAATTACATTATTAAACAGGAGAGATTTTCTTCATAATGATTCTATCATGAGTCGCAATTCCTGGTCAACTAACCATCCTTATTATATTGTTTGCCTTATGTTATATTTAAGTTTTTTATATTCGAAAAAAAAATAATTATAAGAAAAAATCCTTCCTGTATAAAATGTATAAAATTATGAGTTCTTTGTTTTTCTCAATTAAAAATTCTTATATTATACTTATGAAAAATTCTTAAAATTTTCTTTTTATATTTTAAATCAATGATATTTTTTCCTAAATAAATAATACAATGAAAAAAAATATGAATTTTTTTAGAAAGAAACAAGCTCGAGAATTCATCCAATAATTCACTTAGATTTTGATATAATCTTGACATATAATTTTTCAAAAAAACAAAAATATCAATAAATAATATATTATTTTATAAATTAATTCACAAAAAATTTTTATCAAATGTTGAAGGTTTATATTCTTTTTTTGGGATTTTAAATAGACAAAATTATAACAAATATTAATGAATAAATTGGATGTATTTAATTAAGTATGTTTCTAAAAAAAAGCCTGGATCAAGGCTCAATTTTTAAATTTTTCATGATCCGTAATTTTTTTTCTAATCGAAAAATTAAAAAAAAAAAGCAAAAAGAAGGAAATTTCAACCTCTTCTCAAAAAATCTCAAAATTTATCTGGCTCATGATTAAATGTTTTTATTTAAGCTTAATAAACCTTTGTCTGAGATCATTGCTCATTATTACTATTATTAAAGTAAAAATTAGTTGAGAAGTAAAAATAATATAGAATAGTGCTAATTTTTTGAAAATTTAGAAGAACCGAATAAACTAAATTACTTTCTCAAAGCATGACTGCTAATTTCTCATAAATTGTCAAATTTTCCTTTGAATGCAACCTAAATATGGTTAAATAATAAAAAAAGATGATTTTTTTTTGTATCTGGTGCAGGTAAAAAGCTTGAAATCTTATTTGTTCTCAAATTACACTACATTGTGACTACAACAACCAAAACAAGACCCAAACCTAAGAGTCAGGATGATTTTTATTATTATAGTTTTGTATATTTATGATTAAATCCTGAATGAAAATCTTTAAAAACCAAATTTGGAAATTAAAAATTTGAAAGAAAAATGAGATTGAATTAGCAAAAACTAGTTGTTCAGAAAAAAAAAATAATCCTCTCGAAAATTTTAGAAATTTTTTTTTTCGATTTCGAAAAATACGTCTTATCAATCTTTAATAAAAAGCCTCAACGTTTTGCAAAATTATTATTAAAAATTCAAATCAAAGTCCAAACAATATTAGAACTCCTCCCTCGATCCAAATTCTCAATGTACTTCCTTTTTTTTCCTTTTTTCCTTTTGTTCCTTAAATTCTGAATAAATGATTTGTCTTAGGGTCAATGTTTTAAGCAAAGAAGCAATTTCAACGATTTTATCTGAAAGTATTCATCAGCTTTCTTAATAACATTTCACATTTCCCCTTGATCCTTTTCGTTTATAGATAATGGTTATATCGGATGTGAATTTCTTCATAACGGCTCATGTTGGCTTGAGGCTTTGAAAACTGGGTTACGTTCCACTCAACGTTTCTACAGATTTTATATACCATTCCATTTTTTCCCCATGATTATTTTCAGGCGCAAACAATTAAAAGAAAAGTAATGTTTTTCATTAAGAGACTCGATTCTTAATAAAATTGTGAAGACCGCTCCAGACAATTATTCGAACCACATGGGGATATATGAGATCTTTATTATTTTTGGGTTTTTTTTTGGCTGTTTCAAGCATAGTTTTATGTAAATTGGGACACTTCAAGCAAAAACAGACAGGTATTTAATTAATTAATTTTCAGCTAAGTAATTTATGGTTTTTTTTAGGAATGAACAACGTTTATGCTGCATTTTTGGGAGCTTTCAGTCTTTTATTCGAACATGAAGGAAGAAGAGTTGAAGTCTTTATTTATTTGCTTTCGAGATTCTTTTATACACTGTGGCAATTTCTGAAAAGAAGAAATTTGGTTTTTTCAATACCGAAAGGAGAGGTTACATAAACAAATTTCCATTAATTATCAAGAAAAAAAATAAATAAGTTTTTCGTGTTCGCCTTGGCTATGGGGATACTAAATTGCATGTATCAGGAAGATGTAAATAATTTTAGTGATACTCCAAATTATAAAGAATAATGTTTATTTTATAGGAAGCAGCTATCAGTTATAGCTATCTCTCAGGATTTAAGAGGTTTTGGGGGAAGAACTAAACTAAAGGCAATGAAATCTTTATAATATTCATTTTATTTTGAAGTTCATTAGTATTCGTAAAAAATCAAAATTCTGAGTTTTGTTAATTACACAATTTCCTATTTTTATATAATTAATTTTTGACAATGAAGAAATTCTTTAAATTGAAGGAAAATCAAAAACTTGCAAAAAATTTATGGATTATACTAAAAAGTCATAATTACTTGAAATGGGTTCAAAAAATCATGGAATTTATTTGTATTTTTTCAACTATTAATTCTAAAAGTCATCACCATCCGAGCTGTCATTCTCAGGTAATTCCTTATATCTTTTCTGGACCACGGATTTGACTTCGTCGATCAAATGAATTTCATTCTTTCTAAAAAATCCCAATTTTCCCCCCTCATAAAAACAAAATTCACCTTGCGTCAGTTGCTTCTTTATATTCATTTTCAAAGTTATCGCACATGCTTTTTGCACTATCCATCAATCCTTCATTTCTTTCCTTTTTATCACTAGCTGCACTCACAATGGAATTTTCCACTGATAAGCAAGAATCCATATCTTCAATATCCTTAATTAATTTTTTCTCACTTTCTTGTAAACTCGCATAATATTGTTGGAGAAGTGTTTTTCTATCAAGTAGGTCTTGTTCGATTTTCTTCTCATCATCCTGATAATCTTGAAATGATTTCAAAACATTATCCTTTAAATGGGTTAAAAGCTCTTTGATTTTCTCAAGGACGATATCATCACTCAAAATTTCTCTTTGTGAGCTGATTTGTGCCATGATAGAAAGCAGAGATGAATATTGCATGGTGCTATAAATTCTCGCACTTGTTAATAGAAGCTTGCCTGTTGATTGTGCTAGCTGTGAAAACACACCATCTGGATTATCCACAAATAATTGATCCAAAATATCAACACATGACTTCAAAGCATCTAAAGCATCATTATGATCCACTTGTTTTTGTTGATATTCAGCCGAAGTTTTGGCTATTTGTTCCTCTACTAGATCAAGGTTATCTTGGGTTTGTTTTTGGGTGGCCTGATTCACTTCATAATCCACCACATCCTTTATTCTGGTCCCATTACATGAATCTCTTTCTCGAACGGCCTTTTCCAAAGTAGAACTTGAATCATCAACTTGTTGTAATCGGAATTTGTATTCATCCTGACATTCCAACATTTGATCGTTATAAACCTTGTCATGTCTTATTTGTTCCTCAGTGACATCACTTTTAATATCGTCAAGCATTTTAAGGATGGAATCAAGAGGGGCTCCTGTTTTTAATCTTGAGTTGACGGACATCAAAACTTCCTTGAGACTTTTCTTGACAGGAGCGATGATTTGATATCGATCGAGAAGGGAATTGGCATAGAGGGGGTGGGGGAAAAGAGAAATGAGAAGAGTTGTTATGAGAAAAATTAAAGTCGATTTCATTTTTTTTTTTAGTGTTTTGAAAATTGGTTTATGCTGAAGTCCTTTTTTTGGTTTAGATTTAAGTAGCCGTTTGCAAGGAAAATTTAATATTTATCGTTATTTTGCGAATAATTTTATTTTAATAATAATAATTTGTTTTATTCCAGAAAGAGTGATTCATGGTTATTTAATAGAAGTTTTTTTGATGCTTTGTCTGGAAATATGTGACTCAATATGGTCTAATTGTTGGTTTATTTCCTTGATCATTGATTTCAAATTTTCTTGCTAAAATGATAATAATTCAAATAATTTTTTATATTTATCTCTCAGAAAATAATAAATTATAGAAAATAATAAATGATTACATCTGCCTTTATTCTTTCCAAATTTTCCTTTGCCTTTTTGCTTTCGATCTCATTCGAATCATCTTTGATACATAAGGCTCGATAATGAGGGAACCATTGTATTTCATTCCTTTCCAATTGATCTGCGACATAGCTTTCAATTCCGGTATATTCTGTCGATTCTTTCTCTCGGACATATGCAATATAAAACAAATAGTTCCACATGTTATGATCATACTTTATTTAAACAAATGTTAACAACTTTACACAAAAAAACATTATAAACTTTAATATGGTGGAGAAATCCTTGATGAGCAACATCGGAATTTTTTTCCAAATATTCTTTGCTTAATCCACAAATAAAACATAAATTTTCCTTATCTAATATGTAGGATTTCAATTGATCTCTTAAAATCCCGAAGTTGTCAATGATGATACCAAGAATGCAATTCAACATAATCACCATCAAACTTATATTGAAAATATTGTCGAAAAAAAATTTCATCACAAAAGTGTTTGTCATTGTTGGATCCCCAGGATCCACTGGAGTCAAAAACTGTCCTAGAGCTCCGTCATTTTTAAAAGATTTATCCCATGCTGTGATCAGACAAATAAACATCGAATCACAATATCCGTCTGGATATTGTTGATCTAGCCAATAGAAACCAAACAATGTAAAGACGTACATCAGGACAATAAAGAGAAACAATGTAAGAGCCAATGATTTTTTCGGAATCCAAACAGCTTTCACCACATTCAAAAGCACTGGAAACCGAACAATCACATCAAACAAATGGAATGCAAAGAAAAAAGGACTCCACACAGTTCCTACAATAGCTGTCAGACCATAGATGATATAATATAAGACATAGAAATCACTTAAGAGATAAATGAATGTCTTAATCAGTCTTCCAATGTAAGCGAAGAGATTCAATTTATCCTTTTTGACACCAATCCAAGCCTTTTCAATCAATAAAGGCGCTGTTTTGATCAAATAATATAAAACAATGATTGAACTCATAAAGATCACAGCAATTCCAAGACCAATAATTTGGTTGTGGGTCACTTTTGGAATTTTTATAAGAAAAAATATATAAAAGAATAGTACTTCGGTTTTCTGGTCTGGTATCAGGATTTGAATCATAATATTGGTATGAAAAAAGGACAAGAACGTTGATAACAATGGCAAGAATAAAGGCTACTTGACGAAACACTGAAATGTTTTTGGCTAGAAGTGAAATGATTTTGACTTTATTGAACAATTCACGAAGACTGAATGAGAAATTTAATAAAAGCAACAGGAAAATATTATTACTAATATTCATGCTTGATAACTTTGATCAGTTCGGTTGACTTCTTCAATAAAAAAGTGACTTTTGCTTTCACTGAAATTCTTTTCACATCTAAATGGAACTTGTTTTTGGTCATTTCATCCTACATAATAATTAAATATTAAATTTTTTATAAAAAATTATACATCTTTCAAAGCATGACAAAATGGAGGGACATAAAAATAAGCTTTTTCTATGTTTTTGTCTTCACGAAACACCTCTATATGTAAAGTGTTTTTTTGGAAAAATTCCATGGCTTTATTTGAAGAACTTATTCTGTTCGCCTCAATTTCAGATTCAAGATCTTTTAAAACCTGATCTTTGCCTTTTTTTCCTATCAAATTCTTCATATTCATCGCCTGCTTCGTCACTGTAGATGTCACATCTTTTAAAAGACTAAACCCCAATTTCCCAATCTGATTCACAAGATCAATTTGGAAAATTCCTTTATCTTCAGCCATTTCGACATCGACTGCAATTCAATTGTTTTAATATTATAAATTTGACAACCTATAAAAATAAATTTAAAAGTACCATTTTCTTGATTATCAATTGCTGGTTTTGCCTCGATAAAATTGCTATAAAGAATGAAAAGATTGAAGCCGGTTTCCAAAATGAAACTAAAATATGGTTGGGCCTCTTCCTCTTTTGTCATAGGATCTTTTTTGAACTGAAATAAAAAAATAATTTTATTAAAAACATAAAAGTTTAATTAATTATTCACATGAAGAAAACAATTTTTGGTATATTGACCATTATAAATTTGATCGAACATGATATAAGTATCAATGATGTTTCGTTTCAAAATATCAATATGCAAAGATTTGAACATTCTCAAGACAATATCATTATCCTTGCGAGCTTCCAATAGACTTATTAAAGTAATTGAACACTATTTAAACTAGGTGAGATATCAAAAATTCGAAAATCAAAACTTGATATTTCAAACGAGCAATCATCCATCTAGGCATTTTATCACTTTTAATGTTCGAGTTCGCCACAGACAGAAATTCTGTTTGTGATTTCATAAAATTCTTTTTGGTTAAAATTTCTTCTTTTATTTCGTCAAGCTTTAAAAATAAAAATGAGAAGATCATAACTTTTGAAAAATAGAATGAATAAAAAAAAAATAATAAAAATAAATAAATTAAATTAAAAGGTAATTGATTTTGAAAACAATAAAATAAATAACCCAAAAAGAAAAAAAACATTAAATTAAAAGATAATCTGTTTGAAAAAAATACAAATAAAAATTCAAAATTTTATAAAATGATTATACTGCCAAAAGATTAGAAGCAAGGTCAAGAAAGCTTCCTTGAATCAAGGCGACTTGATTCTCATAACAAGGCCCCTGTATATATTCCGTCAAAGTATCAAAGCATTGGATCATGTTATTAAAATGTTTCACCTTCTTCTTAATCAAATAATTATTCAGCAATTCAATGATATCCTGAATGATGTCATATGTGTGATAATTGTTTTCTTGATATCTGAGATAATTCTACCCCACAAAAACAAATTTTAATTGAATTTTTTTTATAACAACCTGAAGATCCAAATTATGACCCTCTGCAAACAATTGCAAAAACCTCAAAATGCTCTGGATCGGATCACCCATTGACTTATATAATGAATCTTCATCATCAGATTCTTCTTCTTCCTGCTCCTCTTCTCCTTTTTTTAATTTCGCAATTTCCTCATTGATTTTCTCATGAACCCTCAAAAAGAATTTTTCTGATGATGTAAAATTTTGGAAATAATAGTAAATGCTCTTTTGAACTTCCAAATTTCCCCCCTAACATAAAATTATTTAAAACTTATAATTATAAATTTTTTTTACTTCTAATAAATTTATTCCAAAATTAATCAAAGGCAAAAAAATTTCATCATTGCTATTATCTGGGGAATAATCACTGAGTCTTTTAAATAACATTATGACTGCATTGTGTTGATTGATGAAGTTTTGATGTTGGACTATATCTTCTTTCATCTTCTCCTGCTTTTCCTCTTCATCCAAATCGTTATTTAACTCAGCATCGGAAATTTTTATATAATTGGATAGGCATTGCAACGTCATAATAAAAGTCTCTTTATCTTCTTTTTCCTCATTCGATCGGAATGGTCGTTGTAAGATGGTGATTAATTTTTTCATAATCTCGTTGGAATTCACCAATTCTCGAAGCAATGGCTTTTTCTGGAAAATTTCATCTGATTTATATAATGCTTTTGCCAAAATAATTTGTTCTGCTTCAATTTCCTAAAAAAGTTTATTTATTGAATTTTATTACAATAATTTTTTTGGATTAATAAAAATAAAATTTATATTTGTATTTTTTTAATTAATTTTGTTCCAAATATTATCGTTTTTTTACTCCATTTTTATTTTTTCCCATGGAAAAAAATGAATTAAACAAGAAAAGAAAAAAAAACTGAAAAATATTAATTTTTTTTACTTTTTGAAGAAGCTCTGAGCCGAGGAATTGTCGAATGAAGATTTTCCAAAGATGTTTCCAAACTTCATCTTTAGAGTTCATATTTCGCGGTCTGTCATAAACAGGTGCTTTCTTCTTGGTAGCAGAAACTTCCTCTTCAACATCCAAAAACAATGGAAGCGTTTCTTTTTTAATGTCTTCGAAATTTTCGAAAAATTTTGATAGGTTTTTAGCATGAACTGATTTCTAAGTCAAAATAATCATATAAAATATATATTTTTTCATATACCTCTATATTGAAATGTTTGAGTTTGTTGAATAAAGCTTTAGCGAATTTATCCATGCTCGCGAATGAATTAGCTGTGTTGATTTCCGCTTTTTGATCCAATACATTGTCAGTCCAAAAAATGGCCATATAAGAATTGAAAACTCTCAGCAGTTCCTCGAATAGATAATCTACATAAGGCGGAGTGAAAGATTCCATTGTTTCTAATCTCGTGGCTTCTTGATCAATGAAACCCAAGAATTCTAAACAAAAATTTAAAAAATTAAGAGAAAAAAAGGCTTGCCTGTGATATATTTATTGAATTCATCGGAAATTTTTTCGGATTCAAGGAAAATGAAATAAATGAACCTGAGCAATGGAATTTTCATCAATGTGATTTCTGCTTTATCATCGATTCTAACAGTTTTTTTCGCACCTCCTGTATTCATGTTAAAAAGCTTATTTGCCATCCCTTCTGTTTTCTTTGTTGTAAGACTATCTTCTATCACAAGAAGATCCAAAACGTATTTCAAATTGATTTGGCTTCGAAGACGACGCTCATTGGTGTAAAGACCATCTTTCCCAATAGCGGTTATTGATAAAACATTGATGAGTTTTGCATGATATTTGTAAGGTTCATCTTTATAATTTGGATTATTATGATTGAGATTTTCTTCGAAACTAAAAATATAAATTAATGATTGGTTTTTAGGAAATTGAAATTTGATAAATTATTTAAATTCATTAATTTAAATTTGATGACGAAAATTTCAAATGAAAATTTTGAAAAAATGAAGTCAATTATTATAATTACTCAAAGGCATATTTGTTATTGCCAGCTTCTTTCATATAAAGCATAGTAGTCTTATTTTTAGTGTCAAACAAAATATTGAGTACATTCTTTTGATTGACTAGAAGGTATTCATCTGTATTGCCACATTGTATAATTTCTAAAAAATCTAAATATCTATGTTGTCGTCCGTTGGTTCTAATTAAATCAATCATCTGTGCAAGGATCTCAGAATTTTTCTCCATGCAAATTTTCTTGTTATTTCTGAAAATCTCACAAAAGAGTTCAACTTGACCTAGATCTGATTTGATATTTACAAGCAAAACTGGGAAATTTTCACTTAAAATGCTTTTTAAAAAAAAAATGAAGTTTTTTATAAAAAATATATTATTTTTTACTTTTGATTAACATGATTATTTCGAACGAAGTTGGTTAGAAATAAAAAACACATTCTGAACAACTCTCTCAATTTCCCTTCGAAAGGGTTTCCACCTTCCTTTTCTTCATTACCAATAAGATAAATTGAATCTTTGATAAGATTTATGGCAATTAGATAGGCTTTTAAATGTTTCAAGATATCTTGTCTAATAGGATCGATATGTGCATCAGGTGGCACATTAACCACCTTGTTCCCTTCATCCATTATAGTAGATCCAGCGAACAAAATTGAATTCAAAAAAGATAAAATCTTATGAGTTTCCTCTAAAACTTTTCTATTTTCATACAATGTTAAATCACTCATCCATTTTTCACTTTCATCAATGTTTCTGGCCAGATTTTTTGTTTGTGTTTTGCACATTTTGAAGATTTCAATGTTAAGATCATCAAACAAAATCAACAGGCTGGAAGTCAATTTGGCAAATTCATCTCTTTGATTATAAAGTCTACTCATTATGTGAAGACTTTTGCTTTCCATAGCTTCATTTTGAGTTAAACAAAACAAAGATATCAAGGAGGGAAGGATTTCATATTCCAAAATATTATTTAAATTCAACCCTTCTATATCTTTATTTCCTTTTTCCTTTTCCTTCAACTTGAACTTCATATCAAGCTCATCAATAGACGTTCCTGTCTTCATGATTTCAGGCAAAATTATATAAACATTCGCTTCTATGAATTTATTGTAGATTTTGTCCAATTCTTCATAATCCATTTTATTTTGTGAGAATTTCTCATGTAATTGAGTGGATAAAACCAATTGTTTGAATGAATTCTTGAGATTTGACAACATGATGTCTTGTTTATAATCGAGATAATATTCAATGATATCACAAATTTCCAATTTAATATCATATTCTATATCATCTTTGATATCCGAAAGCATTTTAGAGAGGATCTGCTTCAAAATTTCGCTTTGTCTCAAAAAACTTTCCGTCACACTCATTTGTTCATTCGAAATATCACTGATCACTTTTTTTTTTATTTTCTTCTTTTCTGTATCAGATTTCATCGCCCCAAAAATATCAAACATATTTAAAAGCTTAGTGTTGGCAACTGCACCAAAAATATTTTCCATTAATTTCTTTGGATTTAAAGCAGAATCCTTTGCCTTTTCTTTCCGTTTGTCAAGAAAAGCTCGAGCTTCAGGATAAGTCTTATCAAATTCCAAAATCATCACCAAATTTTTCAAATTAAGGAATAATTCTTTATTTTCTTTAGAGTTTAAAGTGATTCTATAAACTCCGAATCGTAAGAGGAGCTGGAAGAGTTTGAGGATTTCAAGGGAGTAATCGTTGAAGATGTTTAGAGTCCCAGTTTTGAGGTTTGATTCATATTCCATCAGTTGATCTTTGCTTTTTTCTCTGAGGTCAAGATTTTCTTTGTTCCCGCAAAAAGTGTTATGCTTATTGATGATGGAGATGGTTTCATCTTTCTAGAAAAACAAATTTATTTATTTTTATTTATCAGATAAAACTATAGAGATAACTCTATTTTAAAATATTTATATTGTCCAACATATTTATTTATATTATATCTATATAAAATATTGCTTATTATATATTTATTTACAAATTTAGTTATAATCTTAATTTTTTAATTTAATATAATGTATCTATATTATACATATTATTTATTAATTGTTTTAAAATGATTTTTTTACCATTTTTTCAATGTAGGCATTAATTGCAGTGATAATCCTTAGAATGATCCCTTGTTCCTCCTTAGCAGTAAACAATTCATTCATGATATCCTCATTTCCTGTTGAGTTCAAAAGAAAGATAAAATATGTTGTTTATTCAATCAATTATTTATTTTGTTTTTTGAAAAAATTATTTTATAATTCAACCTAGAACATCCTTTTCAGATATATGTACCACTTTGCATAATTCAGGCAATATTTGTGTTCTTCGAGGTTCTTGATCAATATACAATTTCATCAATAATTTGCATAATTTAGCTTTCATTTCTGTTCATTTTGCATCCAAATAAAATTTATTCATATAGACATTAGCATTAATTGATTATGAAAATTAAAATATTATCACAAAAATCAATTACCGAAAGCAAAATCCATGTCCAAATATTGAATCATCGCTTCAAATCCAATGCTTTCTTCCAGGAATTTCTTCCATGTATGGTTTCTCCCATTGCACATCATCGCATAAAAGTCGAATTGATCACAAAGATATTTCGAAATGGTATATGGGTTGATATTTCTCTTTGGTCCTTTCTTTTTCTGCAATATTTTGCTAGGTGAAGAAGGCGAATTTTGTGGTGATTGTGACGAAATCAAAGGTATCAATCTCAATTTATTCACCATTTCACCAGATAATTTTGAGGTCATTTTATTCTGATTCTCAGCAAAGGCTTCCTCCAATTTATAAGTGGCCCCATCATCACTGGCTATCATGATCGAAGAACTCACAGTTTCAATGCTAAACAGCATTTTTTTAAAGATCGGGTTGGTGTTTTTCTTCGAGTTTAGGTTCAAATATTTGAAAATGAGCTCCTGATTAACATTCAGTCCATTTCCTTCCAACACTACTGAAGTTTTCAAAAATCGCAAGAGGTTCTTTCTATCTGTTAAGGTTAATTCCGCATTGAAGATCATCATAATGAAGAAATTCAATAAATTCCATTTTGTTGTCTTAATACCTTCTTCATCTTCTTGCCATTCAGAAATCAAATTATCATAAAGATCCACATATGTCTGGTTTTTCTTGATGTTTTCCTGAAGGAAATCATTCTCGTTTTCTGTGTTTTTGAGAATTTTAAAATCAGTCAATCGCATTTTAGAATCTCTCAGAATTTTCGAAGGACTTTGAGTTCTGTTTTTTGTTGGACTCATAGATTGATTTAGGGTGTTGAAAAAAAGAGGATTTTCTTCTTCTCTCTCGTTAACCTCGTCATGAATGTTGTAAAGTAAATTTTCGTAGTTTTCGATGATAATTATAATACATTCAAGAGCGTTTGGGATGTAAAAGGATTGCATAGAGAAGATTGGGAGATATTTTGCGATTTTCACCTTGTTTAAATCGTTTTTCATAGAAATACTCTTGAGAAGATTATAAACTGAACTACAAAGGGCCTTCTTTTTTAAAAGAAACTCTTCTTGTAAAGCCTCATTGATTTCTGTGATTAAAAATGATAATGTAATTAAGCAAATTCATTCAGATTATTTTTTATAAATCTTATCATTGATAAAATTATTTAGGATTTTAAAATGATTAACAATATTTATAATTTTTTGTATTTTTAACGACTTCTCTCCGCCCGCCCGCCCGCCCGCCCCCCCCCCCCCCCCCTCCCCCAAAAAAAAGGATAATTTTTTATCTTTTACACTCCAAAAAAAACTATGAAAAAAGAATTCTTATTTTTTTCTAACCTTTTTCATTTTTTTGCATCGTAAACGCATGCATTACAGCATTTTTTCTTCCCCCATCCAAATTTTTAGCCCGCGCTAAATTCCTCAAATCTTGCAGATAATTCACCTTTGGAAAAGCTAAGACGAGCAGTTTCACCAACACTTCAATGAAGGATTGTTCTCTAAGTGTATTTTGGATTAAAGGGTTGATGGATCCATAACTTTGATCAGGATTGAGAAACGGCAGAAATTTATTATGGCAGAATTGTGTGAGGTCATAAAGGCATTTTTCTAATCTGCCCATTCTGATTAAAAAGCTTTTATATTTGCTATGGAATTTTTCCTGATTTTTTTCCAACAACTTAAAAACAAAGAAATTTAAAATATTGTTTTTAGTAAAAAAATTACTTCAGGCGAAAGAAAATCAAAAGTATTAACGATGGTTTTTATGCAAGATATCAAAAATGATGTGGTTTTGGCTTCGTTTTGGCTGGATTTGGCTAATTTGAAGATATTTTCTTGTTTCTTTATCGTTGAAAATATCGGAACTATTAAGGTATCAGTTTCTTGATCTTTGTTTAATAATGCCTCTGATGAAATTTCCTCTGTTTTTAACCAATAATCTCCTAAAAAACGCACAGTAAAAAACAATAGATATTTATTAAAACTATTGTTGCTGATGGCAGATAATCTGAAATAAGAATCTTTCTGCAAATATTGCACGAGATTTTTGAGATTTTTTGTGCTGAGCGTTGAATAGATGCAATCAAATCGGAATAACGATGCTTCATCATAATCTTCTACGAGTTTCAAAACCTTGGTGATTTCCTCAGTTTGAATTTCCTCTGTTTCCCATGAAGGTGTCTCACCCAAAGTCAAATATCTATTTGATCTATAAAAAAAACATAGTTTTTTTTTTTTTTTTTTTGTTTTTTACGTTAAATGTCTCAAACGGTAATTTCTATCCCATTGAACCAAACCACCTCTTCGCATTTCTTCGCTTTCAACCATAAACATCCCATTGCTGTTCCCAATAAAATTGCTATATTTTTCGGTTTTTCCGATGTTCACAAATTTAAAATAACAAGAATTCGCGTCTTTATCTTCTGCGTTTTTCTGGACAATGAGGTTCAACTATTTTTTTTTATATTTTTTTTTAAAGAGGATCATTAATTTTATAAAAAGTTACTTCTTTTTCAGAAAAGTTAATCCATATTATGTCACAAATCAGCAAATATCCTTTTTTTTCATCGAAATAATCAGAAAAAATTTGGATTTTCCAAGGCGATTTTTTTTCTGTGGAAATGTTCAGTTCTTTCTTTTGTATTTTTTTCTTTTTCCCTTTAATATCCTTTTCAACTATATAAAAAATTAAATAAATATCTCATGAAATTTCAATGTTCACCTTCTTTGCTCTTGCTTGCATGCAAAAATGGCTCACTAATCATTTTTTTGGAATGATCGAGCATAGAAACAATATGCACAGTGTCATCATCATAAATATTGCCTTGGCTTTCCTGTTGATAGGAATAACAAGGGAGGATTCTAAAACAAGACTCTTCTGAATATTCTGTTTTCAGACTGATCTTCAAATTATCCGTTTCATAATCTGACACATGATTGAGATCATACACTAGGAATTTATGTGAATTATGGTGCATCAGCTGAATCGCCTGGCCATATCTAATTGGTGTCCCCCTCAATTTCTCATATTGTTCAAAATTCAATGAACATTCTTCCTCCATAGTCTTTAATTGTTTTGGCAAATCACTTCTTAACTCTTGAAAAAACAAAATATTAATGTTTTTTTTTGAAAAAAAAAGCAAAATGTGCCTCTTTTTTCAAAATTAGTGAGATCAGTGAAATTCTTCCCATTTTTGTGACTATCATATTTCTTTTTCGTCTTCAAATATTCGGAGTTATAAAAAGATGGATATATCTTGAAAAGGCCTGTTGAATAGCTTTCTTGAGACATTTCTTCTCTTAGGCGCAAACGGATTTTAGGCTTGGTGAAACCCTCGGCACATGCGTAGAATAGGTCACTGTCTTCTTCTTGATAGGTCAAATAGATCAAGGCACCATAGTTCAACAACTGTTTTTTAGCCGGATTCCCTGAGGACAGACTGATCTCCTCCTCAATATTATCCTTGTTCATTTTTTAACAGAGTATTTTCTTAGTTTTTGAATTATTTATTCGTAGTTTTATAATTTTTCTTGGAAATAAGGTTTATACATGAATTAAAGGAAACTTTAAATTTTTGGGATTTTTAAACCATGATTTATTTTTTTTCCAAATCCATTTTCATCTTCTTCTTTAAATATGCCAATTTTATAGGACAATCTTTTTCACATGCAGTATGAGGACAAAAATGACGAATCACAACTACATTGCAACAAGGGCATACCCTTTTCGATTTCTGATATTTTTTTCGCAATTGCTCAGGTTGCTCCAATGCCAAACTTATTTTTTCTTCTTCTTTCTCTAAATTTTCTTTTTTTTCACATTTCCCTTCCTTTTCATCCTCCCCCAACTCTTTAAATTTCCTTTTTCTGAGTAAAGAAAGTTCTTCAGTTAGTTTTTGGATGTTTTCTTCTAATCCTTCAATCTCCAACTTTAGGATAGTCTCGGTTAATTTGTGGGACTTGGGGTTTACTGTGATCCATTTTAATTTTTCGGGAAGTTGAACCCCTTTATGCCAAGGAGGCACGATTTTTATGAATTCTGGCTCATCATCTTTTTTATCCTCCATTTTTAAAAAAATCAATTTTTTTGCGTACTCTTTTTTATTTAACAGAAAAATGTTTTTTGCATAAAAAATTTTATCGCAGTTTCCTTCAAATTTTCGATTCATCTAACATTGTTTTTTTGACTTCCTCCAAAAAAATTATGATGTCATTGATTTTTCGAAATTCATCTCCAAACACTTTGCTTTTCATTTTTTTTAAAAGTTCTTGGTCATTTTCCAATTCGAATCCTTTTAAAATTTGGAAAATTAAAAGCAAAATTTCTTCTTTTGATAGAAAAACTTCGTCGAAAGCAGTGTGTTCTTTCAAAACCTTCCAAACAGCGGTGTCAATTCTCATTGTATAATCACCAAATAATTTGATTTCTTCGTTTTTTTGATCGAATGATGTTCGGGAAAGTGGCACGAAACCCAATCCAGCACATCTAACTTTCAAAAATTCCACAGTGTTTTTCAAAACCAGATTAGAAAGCGAATGGGGAGTAGAATATTTTAATATGTCTTTCATATTAACTGAGAAGGAAAATTGCAGTTTAAAAAATCTAAGACTCATATTTTTTTTTTTTTTTATGAATATTCAAAACTCATTGTTGGTAAATTATTTGAAATATAATTGTAGAAATTTATTAAAATGATTTTTTTTTTACTTTTTAATGATTTAACAAAAAATTTATTAAGTTTTTTCTTCAAAAATTTCTGAAATGTCAAACTTCAAGGAATCATCATCGTCCTTGCTTTTTTTAACTTTTTCTTTCTCGATATATTTGATTTTCATTGAAGGGATACAATTTCCATACCTAACTTAATTTTTTAATAATTTAAATATAAAAAGAAAACTTATCATAAGCCGTCGGTCTAGCTTTTGTTAGAAGATCAGGAAGAAGCGGAAGAGCGAAAATTAAAAAAGGAAAACTTAAAAGTCCATAAATAATTTTGCAAAAGAAAATTATGGGTTTGGCATGATCATCATCCTGAATATCAAAACACAAAAAAAAAATGAAGAAACATCCCACGGCTATCCCCGCAATAATTAAGTCATAAATAAGGAAAGCTTTCAATCGTCCGCCCCTTTTTATAAAAATATAATTTGTTAATAAATTTAAATTTTAATATTTCACCTTTCAATGACAAAATGACAACAAATACAATTATTTTCTTCCAAATCAGTTTCATCGACTGTATATTTAAATTTGGGTTTTCCTTTTGTTTTTGAACAAGGCAAAAGAAAAAAACACATCCAAACTAAGATAATTTGTAAGAAAAAAGAGGTCAGATCTGTAAAATAATCAATATTTGCTCCTGGGCCAGTGAGAAAACATCTAATTAAAAAAAAATCAATCAAGAAAATTTTTAAAACATCTACCTTTTATAATCGTCAACTTCTTTATAATCGTTTAACGTCGCACATACAAAATATTGAATATAACCGATTATTCCATTTTCAACTCCAGCACTAACAAATATCATCTTTTTGAAACCTAAAATATAGCTCACTAGCTGATATTCATCTCTTTTATCGATCATCAAGAAAATAAACGCAAAGAAAAATGGTTGAACTCCATATAAGGGAAACATTGAAACCAAAAGGAAAAACCACCAGGAAATCCATTTATATTGCGCCCAAATGGATTTATCAACTGAAATTAAATCAAATATATTTTTTTTGTTCAAAATTTTTTATTTTTCAATACATGGGATTGTTGTGTAGAGATACCATGCTCTAAATTTTTTGAAAAATAAATTGAAATAGCAGAAAATGTTATATCTATTGAAATCCGGCGATTTCATCGGAACTTCTAGATATGGATCTTCCAAAATAATCCTTTAAATCAATTCATAAATAAAAACTTAAAAAAAATAAATCAGACTAATTTCAAAACTAAAAATAGGACTAGAAAATAAAATAAATAATATATCTTCATAAAACCATATAAATTTACTTGAGCCTATATCTTATTTCCTCTTCAATTTCAGGATAGATCTCCTCAATGAAGTCGTCTATGAATTTTTTGATGAAAGTACACATATCAGGGTCTTTCAGGCACTTCTTTAAATATGGCCGCACCGTTTTATGAACAAAATTCAGGATGATCTCTTGAATTTTCAAAGAAATGTATTTGTTAATTTTTTCCTTCTGAGTTTTAATCACTTGAATAAATTTGTCATCGAGATTCTTCAATTCACTAATAATTTGTTCTTTTAAGCCTGTCATTTTTGATTTCAGTTCACTTTCTATTATTTTGGAAACCTTCTCTCCCTAATGATAAACATATTATAAAAATAATAAAATGTATGTAACTTGCTCCATTAAATTATTTTTCAAAACAATGAATTTGTCTTTCTGAGTTTCCAAATATTCCTTCCTTTGATTAACCCGCTCCATGATTTCCGTTTTTAACAAATTCGACTTTTCAGCCAGATTTTCCATTATTTGTATTGATTTTTCATTGATTTTAGTCACAATGTCATTTTTCTTGGACTCCAAAAATTCCTTTTCTTTATTGAATTTTTCTATAATCTCGGTTTTTATCATTTCTGACTTTTCCTTTAATTCCTCCTTGAGTTGACTTTTCTTGTCGTTGATTTTATTTATAATTTTTTCCCCTTTTTCGGCAACATCTTCTTTAATTTTCTTGAATTTGCTGGCTAGTCGGGAATTTTTTTTGTGACTGACATTATTTTCAATGTCACTTGATTCAAGATCTTCAACACCTTCTTGATTTAGATTTTGCATTTGTTGCTCTTCATCATCATTCTTTTGTTTTACAATGACTATGATAAGAAAAAATAAAAATTATGAATACATTTATTGATACTTCCTGCCCATCAACATTCCTTAAAATCTGACTATTTTCGATGCTAATATTTTGACTATTTTCATTGTTACCTTTTTTTTTATTTTTTATATTGTTGATTTTTTCCGCCTCCTCATTCTTTATGTTGTTTAATAAGTTCTTCATCTGAGTTATATTTATTACAAATTTAATTATATGAAGTGCATTTTAATGAAGAAATTTTATTGAAATGGGAAATTTTCTCAACAGCCTCGTTTTTCAGCCTCCTAAAGAAATAGATCCAAGTATTCCTGACCTAATTTATCTCAGAACAAGATCACAAAAACGGATTTATTGTTCTTTTATTGACAGGAAGGCTCCTTTTACAATTCTCTTCTCCCATGGAAATGCTGAAACGCTCTTCCGAGCGAAGCATTGGTTTGAGAAATCTTTTTTGCCAAAAATACCGAATATAAATCTGTTGATTTACGAATACACAGGGTACACACAAACAAACCCAGATTTTTTATATCATCATTCACTGCCAACAGAGGAATTTTTATACGAAGACATTGATGCTGCATATGATTATTTAACAAATGAGCTTGATATAAATAAAAAACAAATAATATTATTTGGAAGATCATTGGGTGCTGGTCCTACTTTGGATCTGGCAAGTCGGGAGGATGTGGGAGGTGTGATATTGCAATCAGCTTTTTTATCGGTATACAAGGTGGCAATTAATTTTCGAATTGATATATGGGGAGATAAATTTTTGAATTATAAAAAGATAAAGATGGTGAAATGTCCAATACTTTTGATTCATGGGGTGGATGATGAAATTGTGCCTTTTGACCATAGTGTTGAGCTTTATGATTTATGTAAAATTAAATACCCTCCTCTATGGGTAAAAGGGGCAGGCCATAATGACTTGAGGACATTCGGCAAACAATTTTATAAATTAATACAGGAATATATGGAAAATTTGAGTATTATTGGTGTTTAGTTTAGTGGCTTTTTTTTTTCTGACTCTTGATTTATTTTGAAAATTTAAAACCAAAATAAATTTAATTCAAAGATTTCCAAAGGAAAAATATTTTTAAGGCAACAATGTTCAACCCTTCTCAATATGTCAAGCCCAACGTGAATAAAGATGATGTGGTCAATTTGAAAAAAGCATTCGATGTCATCGATCTAGACCATAATAATGCCATCAGTCCCCTTGAAATCCGTGCTTTTTTCCAAAAACTCGAACTCCAAGATTCCAAGGATGACATTTATGAGATGTTGAAACTAATGGACGAAGATTACAGCGGTGGGGTCGATTTTGACGAATTTTTGACTTTCCTCACTGGAATTTTCGAAGAGAAAGAAAAACGTGAAGAGATCAGAAAGGTTCTAAAAAAAGGGATCGAAGTATCTACTAAAAAGGAAGCAGCATCCAAACAAGAAGCAGTTAAAAAAGCAGACCCAAAAGCAGACGCTAAAACCGACCAAGGCAAAAAAGGAGGGGAAGCCGCTTTTTCCAGAGAAAAGCAAAAGAAAGAAGTGTTGAGAAGCAAACCCAAAACTGGTGGTAAAGGAGGTGATAATAAAGGGGATGTCAGTGTTGGAGATGGATTCAACCCTGATCCTTATGTCAATATTAACGCCAGCAAAGATACTATAATTGATCTGAAGAAGGCCTTTGATATTTTGGATGAAGATGGAAGCGGTGCCGTGCAACCTTCAGAAATCACCAAATATTTTGAAAAAACTGGGATGTTAAAAGCAAATAACAAGCTGATTTACCAAATTTTGGCTGATATGGACAAAGACAACAGTGGATCAATAGATTTCGATGAATTTTGTAAGTTTATCACATCAAAACTCTCTGATAAGAATTCGAGTTTAAGAGATGAAATAGAAAGAATTTTTGCTTTCTTTGATACTAATGGTAATGGAAAGGTTTCATGGAATGAGTTGAAAGTTGTCTCTCAGTTTTTGGGAGAAGAAATGACCGATGATGAGATTAGAGATATGTTTTTGAAGGCTGATTTGGATGATGATGGATTTGTCACCGCGGATGATTTTTATAATATTTGGACCGGACAAGCATATTATTAAGAAATTAAAGTGCCTTAAGAAAAATTAAAAATCAAAAAATATTGAAAATATTGAAAAATTTAAAAAAATAATTCATTTATGGAAGCACATTCAAAATGCAATTTTTTAGATTGAAAATTTTTCAAAAATTATAATAATTTTTGAAAAAAAAATGAAATCAAAAGTCATTTTTTATTAAAAATAATTGGAACTTCTTCAGTTTTTTGGAATATTTTAAAAAGTAAATTAAAGAGTTATCC
>Ga0302140_10002577_pt1 | contig 23449 bp, 29 predicted proteins | sample I_Bog_E1_1_FD_202095 | JGI IMG/M metagenome (GOLD analysis project Ga0302140, IMG submission 202095) | Peat permafrost microbial communities from Stordalen Mire near Abisko, Sweden - I_Bog_E1_1 | ecosystem: Environmental > Terrestrial > Soil > Wetlands > Peat | place: Sweden: Abisko, Stordalen... | reverse complement strand
TAGGAAGGCGTTGGATTTTAGCCTCTAAGTTTCCGAAATCAAAAGTTTGATATTTGGTTTCTTTATATAGGGAAGACAATCTTGCGAGAATGCCGAAAATATTTGACGAGTTATACCAAATGTGTTACATCCTTTTTGAAGAAGCGGCCAGTGTATCCTCAAAGCTCTTCACAACATCATGTTCATGCAACCAAGTGGTACCCGAGCCTCTCTTCGCCCTCGCCCTCAACTCCTCGTCCGTCTCCTGCGTCTCCGCCATGATCTTCTTTGTCTTCATCGCATTATTCCCGTGCACAACTTTCAGTAGTTGTACTGCATGCGGTCTTCTCGTATCTTCATACAACTTCAACGCACTCAGAATCTCTCGTGGAGAAGGCTTCAGAGATGCTGTTACGGGGAAGATGGACAGGAGCGCAAGGTATAGTGCGTAGGCATCGTCTATGGCCAGAGAGCCCCCAGTTGCGAACGCACCGCCATGAGCGTGCGCCGCGTCACCGATCAACGTGACTCTGCCTCCGAAGATCCAAGTTGGTAGAGAAGAGCCACAGAAGTAGTTGGGATAGTACCGGATGTTGGGCGTTACATTGGTAAGTGCTTTGACAACCGGATTCCAGTCCTGAGTCATATGATCAGCATTTTTCGGACTGGCACATACAACAAAAGCTACACACAACATATTTCTCTCTCAAAAGGTTAATGTCAGCTTGTTTGTCCCAGTGTCCTCCATCTCTGAATTTTGCAATTGCGACAGGGTCTTGGGGATCAGCGTAGATTCCTCCCTGGACAGTGAACAGGTTCTGAGCTAGACGCGTCGCAAAGAAGTTCGTTTCTGGTCCCCACCAGTGAGTTGAGTCAAGTGGCACGCCATCAATAGATTCGACGAGCGAGGCGTCAAATATACCGCGGAAGGCAGTATGGCCACTCCACTCGAGCTCGAAGTCTGGGACAAAAGCTGTTCTTACGCCCTTCACACTACGTTAGACTTTGTTCATTGAGCCAATGTGGAGACGTCGGAGCAGCACTTACAGAACGAATCCCATCAGCCCCTATTAAGATATCTGCAGTTGCAGTCGTTCCATCCTGAAACTCCATCGTCACGCCATCTCGTGGATCTACTGTTGCAGCTACCAACTTCTTCTTCAGATGTATTGTATCACGTGGGATATGTTTCAGTAAAGCCTGCTGCAAATGTCCTCGATGGAACCTTGCAGTATAATGCAAAGGCTCCGAAACATCTTCATAGAAATCCTCGCCAATAATCTCATTTGTCTTCCAATGCCGATAGAACCTGGATATCGGGTTCGGTCCACGGTACCCCACTTGATCGCCGATACAATCCTCTAACCCCAATCTCTGCAACGTTCGCAAGCCGTTAGGTCCAAGTGTTATACTCGCTCCAATCTCTTTCAGCTCGGTGGCTTTTTCATAAAGCTCAACTTCGATCTGGGGGTGCTGTCGGAGCGCGATTGCCGCTGTGAGTCCTGCAATACCTGTGCCGACGATGGCTACTCGTAGGGGGCTTGGTTCGATCTCCAAGCTTCCCATCCTGGCAGGTTATCTTTCGAGATATTTGACAGCAGAAATGAAGGTTTTGATCGACGTTGGCAGAATGAAGGAGTGCAAAGAGTGGATGCGAGAGATCTTTGACAATTAGTCGTCAAAACTCAAGAGAAGAGGACATAGCTTGCACATGCCAAGCCCATAAACCCCACTTCCTGTTGTTCAGGGCCTAGATTCATGGAAATCCCTCAAATTGGCTGAATGCTAGCTGATACGTGCCGCCCCGAAGCGTCTTAGATTGACGCCGTCAGGTGGATACGTCGGTGCAGGATCTGAACAGGATAAGGGGAATCTTCAGTCTCGATCCCCGCGGAGATTCTTGCGGCGGCACTGGGCATACATTATTGAGTAGGAATATATCAGACTGTCAGTTGGCATCTTATGGATGTTCAACGTAAATGAAACAACCCATCACTGCACAACATGGCGTGCTGTTCGGTATGCCTTGTTGAGGCACTTCCAAATAGCGTGCATCCGGTAGCGGCCGCTGGGCCCCTTTTAGACCAGGTCGCAGGAGCCGGCTCGGTTGGCTTCAGGGGGCGGGGTTACCGAGGGGTAGCTGCTAAGCGAATGAAAGGGGACCATCCCTGACACCTGCTGCTTGGCTTCAACGCCAGTCTGAACTACAGCTGGGGATTTTCGAGCTACAGATATCCCACTTGCTCGTTCTGGTCGAATGCATACCTTAGCGGGAGAAGACGGTTTCGATCTAGGTGGGACGTGGAGCTTCCCATGCTGCATTCGTTATCGTGTCTGTTCCGAGTTCATCCCGGCATCAGATTCCCGGATCTCGCAACGTGTTCAAGGCTCGACACGAGGAGGAAGGGCAATACTTGTTGATATGTTCAAGTATGCCCTCAAAATTAATCTGGGGATCCTTCCGGAGCACCCACACGTCTGAGATGTTGGAGGATAATCAAAACAGGTCCCCCCCACTCTCGCGCCCACGGCTCTGCTTGGTACCACATCAGGCCTCACTATTCTATCTGGATGCATCAACGATGCTTGCTGACGACTGCTCCTAAGCTTTATGCACTGATTGTCCATGCTAGTGGAGATTAACGAGCTCTCGACTTCTTATTAGCCTGCAACTGCGTGCCAAGCGCCAAGCTTAAGCATGAACTATGGGTCATGTCACCATGTCACCCCGGCATATTCTATTGAGAGCCCCCTATCTCGGCCGATCAAAGCTGGGTGACCCAGAAATATGCAAGGTATTTTTGGCTAAAGTCCAAGCTTGCGGTATTCCTGTTCAATATAAGGAGAGATCCGGTGAGCGGTTGCTTGCTTTCTCCACACATTGACTTGCCACTTCTAAATAGTTCAGCACAAAAAGCCTTCCAAATCAACTCAATTCTTGAGCTTTTTCAATCAGGCATCATGGGAATCACAACTGAAATCCCCAAAACAGTTCCATGGAACGGCAGGCAGGTCCCCGTCTACCCCATGCAGACGGTTGACTTCTCGCAACTGCTCTCCCAGGAGCCGGCCGAAATCGAGAAACTCGTGCGATGCTGCCAGACGGAGGGATTCTTCTACGTTGATTTGCAAGGCATTGATGGCCGCAGGATGCTCGACGACCAACAAGAGACCCTGAAGCTCATGCACCGTTTCTTTGAATCTCCTCTGGAAGTCAAGAACGAATATGGCCTGGTCTCACCGCATCTTGGATACGAGCCTGTTGGCTCACGCACGGGAGTTCTCGAGAATACCAAAGATGGATACGAAATGATCAAGGTCGGTTTCCTTAGAATACTTTACGAGCGGCAAGTTAATTCCGGTAATTAGGTATCCCGAGATGAGATTCAGCGAGATGCACCTCACATCCCCCGCAACATCAAGAACAGCGAAGACATCAAGATCCTTGAAAACGCCATCGCTGGCTCCAATATTATCACCAAGACGATCTTGTCCGCACTCTCAACTGGGCTCGGTCTCGCCGGCGCTGCACGATTCGAAAACATGCACAGAAACCACCGCCCCTCCACCAGCACGCTGGCTATGATGCACTACATTCCTTCTGATCCAGTTACGGACAAGAATATTGGACACCAGAAGCACACGGATATCAGCTCGCTGACTCTGCTGTTCAGTGAGCAATGGGGTCTGCAGATCCGTCCTCCAGGTGAGCCGATTCCTTAAGCCAAGTCCCTTTCTTTTGCTACAGATAGTAGCTTTCACATCCATGTTACTTCAACTGCGAACGGTATCATACTGACTCATAGCTCATTAATCAGGACAAAAAGAGTTCGGTTTCGTCGCACCCAAAGTCGGCTCCGCAATCGTCAACGTGGGCGACTCCCTGCGTTTCGCCAGCGGGCACACAATGCAATCGTGCATCCACCGCGTCGTGCCCCTGAACCCCACCGAGCACCGCTACTCTATCGCATATTTCCTGAGAGCCGAGGACGAGAGCATGTTCACGGACAGCGCGGGCAGATACATCACGGCTGGACAGTGGCATGACGAGAAGTTTTACACTTTCTCCGCACCGGAGTATGAGCAGCAGCAGGCGCCAAGCTATCTTTTGTTGGGTGGCATGAAAGATGATGAGGAGGTTACGGTCACTGAGGTGCATGAGAAGGCGATGGATGAGGTGAAGAAGTCTGAGGTTGAAGTGTACTAGACTTGTGTGCTTTGATTCTATGCTACGTTTGAAGCATTGCATTATATATAAACAGTGGAAAACCCAGCTCAGATCAACCAGTTGTTAAGATAACGACTCGTCTTATGGCCAAGTCTGACATCTCAGTTCCCATTCTTAATATCATCCGCGATCTTCTCAGCAAACATATACACCGTCCCACTTGGGTGCCCAGGAACGGAAAACGGGATCGAAGAAATATCCACTACCCTCAGTCCTTGCACACCAAACACCCTGGCCTTGCTATCTACCACCGCCATTGGATCACCTGCCTTCCCCATCTTATTGCTCGAGCTCGCATGCCACTGAATCCCCAGATTCAGCCGGATCCACGCCAGAATCTCCTCATCAGTCTGTGTAGCCAACCCAGGCGCAATCTCAGGCCCTACTCGCACTTGCTGAATGGCAGGACTGTTCCATGCCTGTCGACAACGCCTGAATGCTGCGACTAACAGCTCAGTATCTGCAGGATCAGAAAACCAGTTCAAGTTGATGACTGGCTGGTCTGTGATAGAAGACGACGAGATAGTCACATTACCACGCGAGAAGGGAGCTTCAATCGTGGCAGAAACCGCACCAACAGTTCCATTCGCACCCGGGAACGCAAGCACGATGTACTCAATCTCCGGCCAGTCGTCGGGGAGCGTGGCGAGCAGGTGTTTCGTTCGCTGTGTGAAGTTCTGTCGTAGGTCTTGCGGGATTTTCTCGAATGATATGTAGCCGCCTGCTGAGCTGTAAGGCCCTTCTTGGTCTTGGAGATAGGATTGCAGGGTAGAAGCTTCGTTTGCGGGCGTGGGGATAAAGACGGGGAGGTTGACGCCTGAGAGGACGTCGAAGAAAATCTGGTCCCAGAGGTTTTGACCGACTCCGGAGAGGTTGGAGATGATTGGGATGTTAAAGGATTCAAGTGTTGTGGCTGGGCCGATGCCTGGTTGTTGATGAGCAAGGGGATGGAGTCATTTATCGGAAACGTACCTGAAAGCATGAGCAGTTGGGGAGAATGAAAGACTCCAGCAGATAGAATGACTTCCTTTGTCGCTGATATGGTATACTCAAATCCTGCTGTGTTCACAAGAACCCCATTCGCAGTCTTGTTAGTATCGAAGAGGATCTTCGATGCTTGCGTATGCGTATACACGGTAATGGCAGAATTTGGGTTTGCAATAGCTTGCCGTAGATAACCAGCCTCAGAAGACGAGCGCGTCGCATCCTCCGGATTGATTTCGTCCGATGTCCAGCCACCAAATCCAGAGAGCACACCGCTATTGAAACCCAACGAACCAAGGGGCATGCCGATCGACTGCAGGGCTACGGCAAGCCAAGTCGTAGTCACATCCATCCAATTCCCATACGAGATTTGAATAGGCCCAATAAGTGAGTTGTCGAAGGCCGTCGGATCATAGTGGACTGTGGCGTTTTCAGGAAAGCGTTTTGCTAGATTTGGAGGTGTGAACGTAGTCGATTTCTTGAAGTACGGAAGCACGTTTTCCCATGTGTAGCTATCATCTCCAACTAAATCTGCCCAACGTTGGTGTGTTCCTACGGATCCGCGAAGGTAACCCATGGTATTCAGGGCTGAAGAGCCTCCTAGCGTCTTTCCTCGGGCGTAATGGGTCCGTTTGCCTCCAGCTCCAGCCTGGGGCTCAGATATCAAGTCCCAGTCTACTAATGGCTGCCGCGGGTACGATGTTGATGTTGAGAGAACGCCCATAATTAGAGCATAGTATGGAACGACACTTTGATTGCCATTCTCAATCTCATAGACACCACCTGCCTCAATGACGGCAACTGATGCAGTCTCTGCAAGTCGTGCTGCAATAGCAAGGCCAGCAGTGCCGCCACCAACAACTAGGAAAGCTTAGCATTTGCAAGCCAACAGGAAAATCAATTGACTGCATCGGTACATACCAACATAGTCATACGAAGCATTCCCAGGAATTGCAAATGAGCTGGAATAGAGTCGTCCCGGCTGAGCAACAGCCAGAGCAGAGAAGGCAAGAAAGATGGTTGCAGGGAGACGCACCATCATGTATAGCCCAACTCGGATTGGGATGAATGAAAACGGGTCGGGGGCAATCAAAATCTGGATAAGGCAAGAGAAGAGCTATGTAGATCCCGAGGAGCTGGGTGGGGAGAGTCTCTTTAAGGCATCTGCAGTCGAAGACAGATAGAAGGGAAAGACTCATCTACCTGCGCGCTCTTCCTTGCGAAACTACCCCACCATGCCGGAGGTGGGGCAATATAGTTCTGTTTGTTCGTAGGCAGGAGAGAGCGGGTTGCTTTCGCGGCGATGAATTGAGGGTCATGCAATGCAATGCAATGCAATGCAAGGCACCTCCAGAATCACGTCTGACTTGGCCTGCGCCCAATCGGTTACACAGATACCTGGATACGGTACATAACACTTGCCCGAATGCACACTCTTCAGCGCCCGCCACTGACACTCTCGTTCTTCCGACAGGTATACAATTCAAGTCTGCAAGCCTTCAACCCACAATGGGCCGTCCCGTGGGTGCATCCCGAACCAGAAATTGTCCATCTTGACTCGTGACTTGCATTTGCAGACGGATAAAGCGCGATTGAAGCTGCTGGGACGAGCTCTTTCTGTGTGTTTCGTGGGGCCAAAAGATGCTTCTCGTCGTGAAAGGCTCTGAACTCCTCTGCTTCTTTTGGCAAGCCTTCCATCACAGAGATACAAGTTGATTGACTCGTGACAGGGCAGCGGCTGGCAGAGTGGTTGATCAGTCCCACAAATACATGATGAGAATCCGAAAGTGGGATTGGGAGTGGTAGTATCTCGATGTTCGAAGGAGCAGGAGAACCTTCGATTCCGAGGTTGTCGACGGCCGGGCTGTGCTAGCGCTTCGCTTACAGTGGTACCCGCACTAGAAATGCCCCTTAACCCTGAAATCTTAGCGAAGTCCACGCTGAATTCTCCGTTCTCAAAATACCTCCTATGCCATCGGATCAAAGCGTACTTGAAGCTGTCAATAATTAAGTCCCTCCAATATAACATACGATGGACTTCAAATGAGAGCCTGCGACCCAGTACAAGTCAACACGGGGAGACTCAGTAGGTTCAGACTGTTTGCGAAGAATATCCCACTGTATCACACGTACTTTCGCAAATACCGTCTTGCTCATAGATTCTACGTCTACAAGCGCTACACTAGTATATTCAATGAGCTCGTCTGTAAGCGGGAAAAATCTCGACATGTCTGGGCTGGCATATCCTTACCGGCAGTGTCGACGAGTTCATTCCCCAGCTTGCAAAAAGGTCACGACACCAGACTGATAGAGTAATGCAACCCTGCATGTCAAATCCCAAACCAAGCTAGCTAAAATACAACAAAGCACTATCATAACCTCGTGAGATCATTGATCCAACTAATCACTCATCTCCAGCTCCGCAGCCTCGATCTCGAGCTGCTTCTTCTTCAACGCAATCATCTTCCGCTTCTTCTCCGCTGCCTTCGCCTTCTTCTCTGCCTCGCTCAGTACCGGTTTTGCCGCTGCTGCTTGAGGTTGGTACGGGGCTTGAGGTGCGTATTGGGGAGATTGTGCGAATTGTTGTTGTGCTGCGGGTTGTTGTTTTGCTTGGCCTTGGCCGCCTGATCCAACCTGATCACGAATAAGTTAGCTTTTGTGAGCTAAAGGCAGAGATATAGAAAGACTTACGATAGGCAGTCCATCAGTCACGCCGCCAACGGTCTTGAGAAGAGGAGATGTGACGCCTCCGACGATGGGAAGGCCTTTTGTTGTCTCATCGACTGTGTTCAGGAGTCTGCGAGCATCAGTTTTCTGATTCCCGGCGGTAGAGAAGCAGACTTACCCTCCAAGAAGTCCACCACCTCCATTTCCGTTGTTGTTTCCACCGCCTCCGAGAAGTCCAGCCATTTTGATATCTGTTTGAGGATAGTTATTGAAGGTAAAGTCGGAAAGTCGTAAGGCTGAGTTCGAGATTTTACAAAAGTAGTTAAGATGAATGTAACGCTGCCCACAGCCACAGCACCGAAGATCTCGTTATATGTCCAGCCCGAATGACGAAAACCTGTTTCCCATCCTGTGGCTCTCGGTGAGGTCAGAGAGCATGATTATTCGACCTTAGGAACCCCCTGGCGAGCGCATGCTCGATGACGTTTTTGTATCCCTGTCGGTGTGGGGATGTTTCAAGGACATGTGACGAGAACAACGGTTCTGGCCTATCAACACTTCGAGATTTCAACCACTTCCTCAAAGACGATTTATGTTCTCTAGCATCGCATTTGAAGGTTCAAAAACCTATACTCGCATTCTCTAATGCCTTCAAAACATAAATACACCCGCGGTGGCAAGTTTTGGAAGTGTACTGATCAGATTTAACGAAGTGGGGAGGCAAATATGGGGGAATGCAGGCCAACGCAGTTCCGTATCCTTGAATCGCTTTTGCATGATACGATATAGATGATTGTGGCAAAATCAGATTTCTTTCTGTCATTATTCACGAGAACGAGGCGTCTGCAGATACGAAACGAGTAAGTTTATCGTTCCAGAAGGTAGCAAACCCAGGAAATTCTCGTCTTCACGAGGCATGGACCTCTATGTGCTTGAGACATTTACGGGCTAGAACTAATGCTACCATTATCCATTGCTTTTAATGCTAGCTTGGCCTTTTCATAATTGGCAAGAGTCCCCATGGCTGGCAAATCAAAATACTGCTCAGCGCAACTGTCCAGCAACGTCTTTCGGTGGCTTCTATAAAACTCCCGTCAAGCTATGTGCAGCCCAGAGACGTTTTTTTCTTCATAGTGTGTGGTGAGCATTGGTAGGCTCGTTTGACAAACCTTGCAAGTGTATAGATCTTGGAGAGAATGAAATAATTAAGATAGGCCTGACCTGTTTGGGGCAAGTGGCGGAGTCTGACCTCCCTCGTCCAGCCTCCAACACAGAGGAAATCCCAATAAACGCATTAAAGAGGCGGCACAGCTTTCTTTACGTATACGAGCCGACGTGCAACATAATAGAAATCATGTTATTTTCCTGGGCTGTGAGTACGTGTTCAAACTAGTTGGTGATGAGCCGCTTGGTTGGGCAACGAATATGTTGGACTTCCTGGCGCTTAAATTGGAACGATCCAATCTTAGATTTAGAACGAATTTAAGGGTCGTACGTCAGACTTGAGCTGAATAACATTTAACATACCATTGATGCAGTTCTTCGCATTCAAATTCAATGAGGTATGGAGTTGATGTATGGTTTGGCAGCACCGAGCACACTTGCTGATACTTGACCAAGCTGCAGGAACAGTCCATGTTGATCCCAAGACTGCGTCTCCCCCAGAAGAATACCTAAACCAGTGATGACAGTGCAACAGTGCAACAGCGCTTCGTGGGGAGCCCGGATTCTGGAAATAGATCCCAACGCCAACCAACAACCAACAACCGCCAACAACGGCCTCGTTCCAAGGGATTTGTCGACGCCGCATGTGGCAACAGTTCCACCCACATGGCCGCTTTAGCTAGCGAGCATGAGAGACTTCTGGCGTTCTCCCGTTAGTTGATCTTAACATGAGGACATGTGCGAAGCCTTGAGCAGCATATCCATAAAGCCACGAAAGTTAACCCATTGACTGAAGCAGACTTGTGGGTGATCCAAAGGTTCCAACGGTGTGTATTAGTTCTCACCACTGAGAAAAACATGCAAACAACCCGAACAACGCACTACCGCCGAGTTTCATTAACAAACGTCGGTTTTTCACTTAGCACGTGACTAAATCACGTGTCGGGAATGTCCCCCTTAGGTTTCTATTCTGAAACGCAAAGCAGAATGCGGCGTCTAGGAACAACCCTCAAGCAGAAAGAACATCTGCTGATACACCAAGATAGGATTGCTTAAGGTCGAGAATAGATCTGCCTGACTTTCAGGTGATCTGATAAGATATCACTCGATCTTATTGCTCGTGAAACTGTCCTCAGGTACGTAGGCCCTCGCCGACGCCTTCTTTTAGCAACTCTACGGCAATCAAACAGCAGCTGAAATGCAGATAAGGAGAACACATGATGATAAGCAAAAGAAAGCATTCTTCTGGATGAGAGCGGGGTGGAAACAAGTATATCCTTATGCAGACCTCTCACGACTCGACGTCATTTGTCGGGAGGTGTTTCTGTCCCTGGCAGGAGGGATAATGCATGACATGCTCAGTGGTGATCGTGGCCGATTCAAACCCTTGGTGCACGAATGCGGGTTAGATCTTCGTGTTCACACATTCAGACGATCGAGCTGTCCGTGTTGTGAGTTTGGTGTCAGGTTTCAAGTGCATGTGTGGGGTGACTGCGCGCGCGGCTGATTGGTGGCCGTTTCTCGGGACGGAGAACCACGACTGGAGCTGTGTTTCTCCCGCCGCCAAATGTTTCTATACGAGCGGGGCTATTGGGGGCAGCGATGAGCTGGACGCTTGGCTCTCGCAAGTGATGCTGAAGATATCGAGCAGGAAGTGTTGAGAGGAGCAACGTGTTGAAGCGCTCGCTGGTCCCGGTCTCTTAAAAACACAACCCAACTCTGGCGTGTTTTGTGCAGCTGCAGCCTCCCGCGTGTGGCCTAGCTGCAGCCGTTTGTGCCCCTGGCAGCCTGGCTTGGACGAGAAATGAGTACTTCCAGGCACTTCCAGGCACTTCAGGCATCAGTGGGCAGGCGTCGCCCTGTCAGATGCGGCCTCTGGGGATGCCAAATGGGTCCTCAACACGCTAAGCTAAGCTAAGCCCGCCTATTTTCAGGGTTCGGGCCTAGCGCCCTTTGGCTTTTCTCGCAAATTCGCTCCTGCCCCTTCGCCTTCGCCTTTGCCTTCATCCCTGAATCTTCTCCTGCCTCGCCCTGGCATCTCGTCCTCCCAATCATCGCGCGCCGCCAGCCTTTTCCTTCGACCTCCCCTTCGGCCTCCCTTCTTTATCAACAACGCCATCGCCCTCTTTTGTCCAGACCAGACCTTCGTTTCGAAACGCTCGCACGCAGACTCCACGCTGTTGATTCCTTCACGTCTCTTCATCGCCGGCCGACCAGGACACGCGGACAACGTCTCTCGCTGACCAAACCGACTCCGCACAAATCGCTTCTTCTCGAATACGAGGTGGCCAGTACCACATTCCTTCGTGCCTTCAACACCATCTTTCTTCGTCCTTTACACACACAATACTATCGCAAACATGTTGTTTTCGCGGCAGCAAGTACGGGTTTTCACCCTGTTGACCGTCTTCGTCGCGCTCGCACAAGCCAGCTGGTTCAACTCGAACCCCTTCCGACGCGAGGTCGTTGAGAAGAAGGATTTGCTCGGTGGTATCAATTCAGCAGTAGATGGATTGTTAGGAACAGCAGCAGCATCAACATCACCAGGCACAACAGCATCTCCCACCGAGTCAAGCGCGCCTACAACCAGTTCTTCGTCTACGCCCACACCCACACCTACCACATCCACCAGCACACCTGCGCAAAAGACAACAAGCACCTCATCGCCCGCCGACGAAACCACCACTACCTCTGACACCCCCACGCCGACTCCCTCCACTCCTCCGCAATCAGACAACAACAATTCTCAGAGCGTGGCCACCACTACACAAGTCGTTACTGGCGGCGCAAGCCCAACCAAGGACTCCGCCTCCTCAAAGACTTCATCCTCCTCCACATCCAGCGGCACGGCTACACTTGGCCAGGATCAGGCTTCATCATCAACAACGATGTCAGCCAAAACAAAGACCACCGTGATTGGCGTCGTGGTCGGCGTTGGTGGAGCTATCGTGCTCGCAGGTCTGTTTGTGGTGGCATGGAGAATCTGGGGTCGCAAGAAGAACGAGGACGAGGGTGACGGACTTATGGGCTTCAGAAGTGGCAGTGCCGGACACGAGAAATCGAACAGCGTATCCGGAAGTGGAGCTCCCAACCCATTCCAGAGCACGTTGGAGAACTATCACAACCCCTCGAGGAATGTCAACGCATCATCAAACTTCTGATCGACGAGACGGGTAGTGGAGGAAAAAGAAATCTGATTTATTGTGTGTTTTTGAGCGATCATCGTACATTTTCCTTTTCATTTTGGACGGTTGGGTGGAATTGCATTAGAAGGGGCCACCTCAAAGGCCAATACCACCGCACTCAGCGTCTGCGTTGTTTTCCTTCCCATTTTCCGCCAAGATACCTCTCTGTAGCAGCCCTCATGCCGTAGCTGGGCAGTGCTTGTACCTAATCACATAGAGTTCTTCACATCTCGTCTCGTGCTTCCTTGTGGCCCATAACACAGTATGCTATATCCTATACCAAGTTGGGGATCCCCACCAACAAGTTCTTGCACTCTGTTTCTGTCGGGGACGTTTATCCAGCCCAATTATATCAACCAGTTGACGCCCTGGATCCACAGCCAGCACACCTTTTGACTTCACAGACTTGGTCCTCAAGTTGAAATTGTCCACAAAGCTCAATAATACTATATGCTTGCTCCTAGAGACATCGAGTCAGAAGTCAGCACAAGATTCCCGCTAGTACAACGGCACAACTCGCCTTCAGTTGATGAAACAATGCTAAATTGCTGAAATGCTGAAATGTTGACCATGTGGATCGAGTTCAGAACGTAGCAATTCTACACCGTACTCCTCGATCTGAGGTACATCATCCAGAATAGGGACGATTTCAGGAACAAATTATATGACGCTTTTGTCGAGGCCCTACACCTTCGAAATTTCACATTTTCAAGTCGCGCAATTCATTTAGTTAACCTTAATGTCTTCTCACAGAACACAACTCCACGCAGTGCAACCGAGACGGATTTCGAAGTCTCGTGACCAGTACTTCATTCCAGAAGAGAGAACCCACCGTGGAATGCTCGACTTGGTGCAACCGCAACTGATACACCCGGGCCAAACCAGCACATTATCAGGTCCGTCGAGACGTGAGATCCTCGTGATCTTGCGTAGTCAAAGACTAGCAACAAAAGAGGGATACTCTAATAAGTGCACCTGATAAGTCAAGTTTGGCCAGCGAGTTCCAAAGGCTGGCGCTACCTGACCGGAGGGCGCTCTGGAAAAAGCAGGAAGCAGAAAGTCAGGTCCTGATGAACTTGCGATATACATACGCAAACCGACAAAAAGTCAAAAACATAAAACCACAAAGAAAATGAATAAAAGACCAAAAACGTAAGTAGCATTCCTCTAATTTCTCACTCACATATCAGTAATAGAAGTGTATCCGAGGCCTCGGCAGCCACCTCAAAATACTTTTTGCCATCAGCCTATCTGTACTGTACCAGCAGTCCAAGCCACGGCGAGTTCATCCAAAGACCGGCAGAACGACCGCACGAACTCAGCCCGACCCAAACGTCCAAGCCACAAACGCCCAATTTTGCATTTTCCGGGGAAGGGAGGGGTGTGCGCGGGCTTACCCAAAGCGGATGCATTGACTCCCCTGTCGCAGAGGGGTTTCGAGGCCCCGCTAGGGTTTCAGAGCCAACACCGCGGATGGCAGACGTGCGATCGCTGGATTCTGAGATGTCGATCTCGGTGGGTTGTTGGTCTTCTTTGATTTTTATTGCAATTATTATTGATTGATCGATTGACTGAATCCCCTTGCTCTCCTCGATCTCAGTCGAGTTCGCTTCTTTCAGCTGGCTGACTTGCTTTTGACCCCACATTGAGAAGAGAATGAAGACATTCGCGGTATCAACGCTGGTGCTGGTTTGCGTGGGAGGTGTGCTGGGCAGCGATATGCGGATTGACTTCCCATTGTTCATGAGAGCGCCAGCACCAGCTGCTGCATCGGCAGCAGCGTCTTCTACGAACCTACAAGTAAGTCCCAAACATTCCCAAGTGAAGATGAATGAAGCTCACAAGAGAACAGGCTTTCACGGGCACCCTCGGCGGCGCAGCGGATCCAGTATGCTCCCACTTCCTCTTCTAACGTTCCGAGCAAGGAACTGCAAAAAGGAGAATGTTAACAGAATGAAGATAACCCAAACAGGCAACTCCAAAACGCCCTTCGCCGTCGACGGCGACACGTTCACAGACTTCTTGACCGCAGCCACACGTTCCTGCAACAATCAGCACAACGCCTGCGCCCAAGCCGCCAACGCCAGTGGTGACAAGTCGCTCACAGTGGGGCAGTGTGATCAACAGCAGACGGCGTGCGTGGCGGTGCAGGAAAACTCGAGTTTTGCGGTGTCGAGCACGACGACGAGTACTGCGGAGCCGACTCTGAAGACCGCCGATGCTAACTTCTTCTATTTTTGCGATCCGTGAGCGGATGCTGGAAGGTATGGAGGTGGAGTTTGTGGGATAGGTGGAGCGAAGGGAAATGGGAAGTAATGAGCTGATTGGCTTTCAAACTTGGAAGAGACGTCTTCGAGAGACTATTCGAAAACGACTGGAGTCTGGCATTTGAAATGGCGTTTAATGGGAATGCTTGGAAGGACGAGAAGGAATGGAATAAATGCGTTGCCTAGCAGAAGGAAACATTCAAATGATGTTACTCAGATTACTGATCTGATGTATCTTATTATAAAACTTACAGTTCAGAGTCGTGCTTCACTGAAAGCTCCCTCAGCTACTATGAAACTCCGAAGCCAATATGGCCTTGACTGTGTTGATGTCCCAGTCATATTCTATACAATCACAACTTACTTGACCCCCCCTGCCCTTGGATCTCAATCACCAACTTCCCAAACTGACTTCCCCCCTTCATCTCCTGAAACAACTCATCAATCTCCTTGATGTTATCAATCCCCTTCACAACCCTCGAAACAATCGGCCGGATCTTCTTCTCCTTCACAAAGGCAACCATATCTTTGAACTCTTTCCTCGATCCCATTGTCGAACCCTTGAGTTCCAGATTGCTCAACACAGCAGGCATCGTCCAGTCCATCTTCGGCGCAACAGTCATCCCGTACTGAACGATGACTCCACCAGGCTGCAGAGATAAGCACAATACCAACGCTTCACATCCTGAAAACATACCTTGAGCAATCTCACAGCTTTCGAGACAACATTTCCTCCCGCCCCATCAATAATAGCATCAATATACGGCCTATCCTTCGGCAGCTGCTTCTTGAGCTCCTTCTCCCACCCATCCGTCTTATAACTCACACCACCTTTCGCACCCATCTTCTTCGCCTTATCAATTTTTTCCTGACTCCCACTCGTAACCCAAACCCCACAGCCCTTCGCAACCGCAAATTGCAGCACATTCAACGCAACACCTCCCCCAATCCCAGTAATAAGTATATTCCTTCCTGCTTCCCAATTCCCACTCTTACTAACCAGAGCCCTCCACCCTGTCAAGCCCGTCAACGGCAACGCCGCGGCTTCTGCAGCAATTAAGTGCTCCGGCGCAAGCTCGACCTCGTCTTCAGACACGCAAACAATCTCCTGCAACGTGCCTAGCTCGCATGTCTTCGTGCCCCCAAGGATCTTGTACCCCGTCTTATCTTCGGGGCCGGCGGGATCATCTTTCCACCCGCGTCCTGGTGTGAGGATTACATTCTTCCCGAGCCATGATTTTGAAGCGGAGGAGCCGAGTGAGGTGACGGTGCCGAAGCCGTCTGCGAGGAGGGGCACGTCGAAGGAGGGGGAGGGGTAGAGGTGTTGACGCAGGAAGAGGTCGCGGTGGTTGAGGGCGGCGGAGTGGAGGGTTACGAGGAGGTCGTGGGGGCCTGGAGAGGGGGTTGGAACGTTCCTTAGGGAGAGCCTGTGCTGGGATCAGCTCCGTCTTCTGATAGCTGTTCGGAGGGGAGGGCACGAACGGGTAATAGACCTGCCCAGGTTTCCCGGGCTTGCCATCAATAGGCTCGATTGTGATTGCTTTTGGCATCTTGGTATCAACTGTTAGGGTTCAATTGAAAGATTGGGGGAGCTGGAATCCTTTGGATTGGTTTGGACATTTGTCGAGAGGCTGCTTGGCAATTTTATGACGTTGGGACGGAGGTACCCCGCCATCGTTTATTGCCGAGGCTGAAGATGCTTCTGAATCTGGGCCGAATGCGAAAGCGAAATCGGAATTGGGAAATGGGGGTAAGGCGTATAAATGAATAAGAGGAAGTTTTTTTATAGTATGTAGGTAAAGTCTGTAGCAGAGCACAAGTGTTTGGGGAATCATGTGTGATGCTGAGCGAGAACTTCATAGGAAAAATGGAAGTGGGGCCGTCTATTGTGAATCATCTCACTCTTACAACTACCACATCACTTTACTGTAGCAGGTATTTATATCGTATTCGCAGCAAGTGGAACAAAACCCTAGTAGTTATTCTGTAGCACGGTTGTGGCAGCCTTAATTTGTAATTTTCATCTAGTAGAAATATCCGACAGTAGTGGTGAGAGTGGCAGAGACAAGCTCAGACAGATTACCATCAAATGGATTTCGAGCAGGTTATCCTTATGTATCGGCTCGCTGTAACCCTCCAGCTTCATACAGCACAACCTTGGCCAAAGCAAGTTAAGCAAGTTGCCTTCACTGAGCTTCTTCCTGATTTCTGCTAACTTTCGTCCCTGATTTCTTGCTCTCCATTTCTAGATTTTGAAATCTACTACTGAAGCTGACACTGGTATTAAGACTTTAAGCACGAGCCCTACACTCATTAGAAGATCGATGAAATTGGATTTGTAATTTTTGCGTGCCCACTAAATGTGAATATGTAAGATGCGGCGAATAAGCTTGTGACTGGGATTTTAGATGAATTAGAGGGCCTGGAGGAGAGGTGAATGCCAAAGGTGAAGAGCTTGTGGGAGTTCTCAATACCACATCCGTAATTTTTTCAAACAATAATCAGTAAGCTTCAAGCCTCCGCATCGCATTCTGCGATGCAGACCAAACACGTCACAAACGTTAAGGACATTGTCTCATGTGTCTACTGTAATAACCAACAGAGCTCATGAATTGGAACCCATCGCCTCTCGGCAAATCCGAGCTGGAGCTTCCAGGCAAAGCGAAGTATAGTGATGATCAAGTTAGACATAAGGAATCCAAGGGCAGTTATGTCAAGTGAATTCGAAATCGTGAATCCGGTTTCCCCTTTTCACAGCGGTGATGTGGGGCTGGAAATGAGGGGTTGATGAAGAGAAAGCTGCGAGAAGACTGAAGGAAAGAATCCGTAGCTTTGGAGGACTCAACGAAATTAACTTGATAACTCGAAGGACAGAGCAAAAGCACTCGCAGCAGCTTCTTTTGTGATATGCCAGCAGCTACTGGGCTGTGACGTCCTGCATCAGAAAAGCTACCCCGCTATCTCGACTGCGACGACTTCTTGAGTCGATTCTGTGGCAGAGCCAGTGAAGGCGGTACGTCAATCGGCTTCTGGACGTATTTGGAGGCTGCCTTGATTTGCTGCGTATCTTACACAGCAGCGATTGGCAAAGGAATAGCGATGCGGCATCTTCGAGCTTGAGCGGACGAAGTGGGCGCCTTGAAGCTGCCGATTGACTGCTGGTGGTTGAGCTTTTTGCCGCGCTGCAACTGCCACTGGCGGGGCTTTGCTGGCGGTCTTCCCCCATTTTCCGCTGGCGATCCAGGCCCTGCAAAGCCCTCTCGGCTGCAAGCACGGCAACCAGCGTCTCTCGATGTTCGCCTTCTAACTTCTCGATCCAGAATTTAATTGGGATGACACGCCTGATATAGATTGATGCTCCGTCCTCTAAGCTCATCTTCAACTGCTCAGTTCTGCTCGACACTCAGACTGCGACCTGCTGTGTCTCGCCTTCCAGGTTGCAGGATGTTGCACCATCTGATGGTGGGGACTTGGACCCCGCCAGGCGCCATCTTCACGTTTGAATTCGACGACGAGAAGCTGACTTTGAAGCTCATTAAGAGAACCCCGATTCCTGAAAACGAGCCAATCTCGTGGATGACTTTCGATGTGAGTTGCTTTCGAGATTCAAGAGCTCAGCTGACCTCACGTGCTAGCATGCAAAGAAGAACATCTATGGAGCGGCGATGAAGAAATGGTCGAGTTTTGCTGTTAAAAGTCCAACTGAGATCATTCATCAAGCATCACATCCTATGGATCATGAGCGTGCGTATCATCGAGTCCAATACAAGCTCAAAGCTCATATTTCACAAAGCACAAGCTTCAAGTCCAAACACCAACACGCGGGCAATCTTTGTTTTGGCAGCAAAGAAACCACCGTACAATGTGTACGGAAACCCCTTCTATGACCACGCTGGGTACGGAAATGTGTTTTCAGTCAATCAGGAAGGAGGGCTCGAGAGATGCGTGCAGAATTACGAGTACAGTCCTAAAACAGGAATTCACGGCATGGTTTTCGATCCCACAGAAACATATCTGTACTCAGCCGACCTGCGAGGTAACAAAGTTTGGACTCACAAAAAAGACGCCCAAGGCCAGCTGAGTCTAGTCCACTGTGTGGAAGCTCCAGACCCAGGTGATCATCCGAGATGGGTGGCATTGTATCAGAACTATCTATACGTTTTGATGGAGGCGGGGAACCGGTTGGCGGTTTATGTTATTGATGAGCAGACTCATATTCCGGTGTTTACGCATATCACTTATCCTCTGATACCTCCAGGTTTGTCTCACTATAATTCAGCTGATCTAAACTAACATATCACAGGAATTCCAAACTCGAAGACTATGTACAGATCAGACGTGGTTTTCCTCTCACACAGCAAGAAATATCTCTTTGCCACATCTCGAGCAAATGCACACAACCTGACCGGCTACATCGCCGCCTTCAAACTTGGTCCTGCAGGCAACATCGAGAGACAAATATGCTTGAATCCCACACCAACAAGCGGAGGTCATTCGAATGCTGTTAGTCCTTGCGATTGGAGTGATGAATGGCTGGCTTTGACAGATGATCAGGATGGATGGATTGAAATTTACAGATGGAAGGATGAATTCTTGGCAAGGGTTGCACACTGTGATGTCAAGGAGCCTGGATTCGGGATGAATGCTATTTGGTATGATTAGACTGAGAAATCTCGGCTGAAAACACGAATTCATGATCTCATACGATTGTTAATCCTTCATTTCTCCTCTTGTGCTGTACAGAAAGGGGAACTTCAAGAGTACCTAGCTCTGCCATCCGAGGTCTGGATATAACTCGGACAGTATCCATTTCGCCACACATGACTTCCTCTGCAAAAGGTTCATTCATCATCAAACCTCGGAGCAAAAAGGTGGCGCACGAGGCTGGAGGCCGGAAAAGGATTTAGCAGACGGCTCCACTTCCGCAGCACTCCAATTGGCGGGCACATCCCCGCATGGAACTTAGCCGGCTCAGGAACCGAATACCGGAAGGCGACGACAAACCGCATCGCGATATCACTCCGAGCTGGATTCTGCTCGAGCATCTTTTCGTTTCAAATTTTTCTTTCTGTTGAAGCTGTATATACTTCTTTTATTTCGCAACTGTGCTCAAGAAGCTTAATTGATATCGACAGCATTCTGCAACACCGGATTGATTCATCAGTCAACCCAACCACCTCCCCGAAGCACACCTCACCTCAAAATGACCTCCCCAATCCGCCGTGGCCTCTCCCAGATTCTCATCAAAGACCCCTCCGACATTGTCATCCTCTCCTCGCTCCGCACACCCATAACACGCTCCTTCAAAGGCGGTCTCAAAGACAGCTACCCCGAACAACTCCTTGCAACCGTGCTGCGCGCCACACTGGCCGCGAACCCGAACCTCGACCCCGCGCTCATCCAAGATGTCGGCATCGGCGTCGTGCTGTCTGAGCTCGGTGGCTCGAAAGCTGGTCGCATGGCCATGAATCACGTCGGCATACCTACAACGACGAGCTTTTATACGGTCAATCGGGCATGTAGTTCGGGGCTCAGTGCGATTACGAATGTGAGCCACCAGATTGCCACTGGTATGATTGATGTGGGGATCGGAGGCGGGATGGAGAGCATGACGAGGAATTATGGAAGTAGGGCGATACCGGTTGATCTTTGGCCTGAGTTGAAGGACAGTGAGGTCAAGGACGCTAGGGATTGTATCATGCCGATGGGCTTAACGAGTGAGAATGTGGCGGAGAGGTATGGGGTCAGCAGGGCGGATCAGGATGCGTTTGCTGTGGAAAGTCATAGAAGAGCAGCAAAGGCGCAAGCGGAAGGGTTGTTTGATAAGGAGATTGTGCCAGTTGAGACGATATTCCAGGAGGTGGATAAAAAGGGGGAGAAAGTGGGGGAGGTGCAGAATATAACGGTCTCGAAGGACGATGGCATCAGGACGAATGCTAGTATCGAGGGCATGCAGAAGCTGAAGCCAGCGTTCAAGGAGAACGGGACTTCGACTGCTGGGAACTCAAGTCAGATATCTGATGGTGCTGCTGCGACATTGCTGATGCGGAGGAGTACGGCGAACGAGCTCGGCTTGACATCTTCGATCATTGGAAAGTGGGCGGGGACACAAGTCGCGGGCTGCAAACCAGACGAAATGGGCATTGGGCCTGCGATTGCCATTCCCAAGCTGCTGGAGTACACCGGCCTGAAGACGGAGGATGTTGGGTTATGGGAGATCAACGAGGCGTTTGCAAGTCAAGCCATCTATTGCTTAAGACAACTTGGCCTGGAGAAGCAGCTTGAAGAGGGAAGTGTAAATCCGAAGGGTGGTGCGATAGCACTTGGACATCCTCTTGGTGCAACTGGAGCCAGGATGTTAGCAGGCTTGCTGCCAGAGATGGAGAGGCAGGGTCTGCAGACTGGAGTTGTGAGCATGTGTATAGGAACTGGTATGGGCATGGCTGGGTTGTTTGTTAGGGAATGATGTATATAGAGGTATCGGATAATAGAAAAGTTATCTGCAGTCGTGTTCTACTTGAAGTATTCAGTAGGAGCATATGGGGGGGCTTCATACTACTCATGGCTGTGGTCATTCTTGGTCGTTCTCTTGTGTTTTCCTTGTTTGAGCTTTCGTGATGGTTCTGCAATTATCTTTAGTCTTTCCCTTGGTCCGTGCGAATCTCTCAAGCAATTATGTTGGATTCCAGGCCTGCCTTGCCACTTTGCTTTATACAGAAACGTTCTTCAACACAATGGGCCTACCTGCGTTCTGAATTTGGTTTTCCAATTGTAAAATGTTATGTTCTGCCATTATGCTCGTATTTCTCAGTCCTGTAGCGCATTCCTTGAATCTGTTGCTCGTTCGCTATGGAGTTCCGCCAAGATTCTGCAGGAGATGCTGTATCTCGAAGAACCTGCCGCAGCTGGCTGAGGGTGTATGGCATTTGGCTCGAGATATCGGGGGTACAGATTGCAAGTGTTGCTGCTGTTGATGGAGTTAGGGCGAGAGTTAGGTGGTTCTTTTGCGTGCGCAGGAGTTGTCGCGATTGTTAGGTCGCTTCACTGTGGCGAGTCACAGCGCCATCGGCGCTGCCCGCCTACACATCAAAAACACTGGCAAATAACACAGACATTTGTTGGGAGAGCCGGACCAGCTTGCTTTGATTCTATGATACATTTTTCCCGTGCTGAAGAAGTATATCATCCTCAGACATATCTCCCCCGAAATTAAGCACCAGTAGGAAACCTCTGCTTATCAATCAAATTAGAAAAGGTATTGAAGTCGCCCATCTCACGTTTGCCGTAACTGGTATGTCCGCCAAATGAAAAGATCCTCCCGAATCTCCTTTCGCTCGATGGAGTATGAGCCCTCGCCAATGTAGCCATGCAGAACGCGGAACCATAGCTCGATGCTCTGGACATGTCTTCGTGAAGTCACTACTGGCTTTCTAGGTTCCGCAAAGCAGCTGCTTGGTGGAGTACGAGCTGTTACCAATGTTGCCATGCAAAACTCGGAGCCAGAGCTCGACGCCTGGACTGTTTCTTCGTGAATCTCGATGAAGTTACTGTTGGCTTTCTAGGTTCCGCAGAGCAGCTGCTCGGTGGAGTACGAGCCGTTACCAATGCTGCCGTGCAGAACTTGAAGGCCCAAATCGGGGTCAGGGTCAGGATGGGATTTGGGCATTTCAGGTATGTCCCGATCCAGAATCACTCGGAACTAATGCTCCAGGCATCCGTATTGCCATTGAGACGTTGTGGCGGGAGGTATAGTCGATCGAAGGTGGGTTAGTAGGTGATGTTAAGCTGCTTTCCCGATTTAGTAAAAACCAGGGGTTATTACCCGCCCAACTGCTTACTAAATTGAGGTTATTTTAAAATATAATTAAAAACATTGTGAGGGTTTACCCCTAGAATAGAGCTCGACTAGAAGCCATCGCTGCACGTGATTAGTTGCCGTGACAACTAGAGATAGCGAGCACCGACTTATGTCTGTGCAGGACAGAGATCCTTTCTTTTCTTCTCTTTAAGTTATCCTAACTACTATGCCGCCCGCCATCGGGGCCCAATGGAGCTGGCACGGGCCGCGTGACGCCCAGAGCACCCCCTGTTCGTGAAAATCTCCATTAGGCCTCACTGGAGACGCCCAGAGCAACCCTAACTCCTGCAACCACCATGTCTAGCAGCTCCAGCAGCCTGGGGAAGCCTCTCCCAGCCAGCCTAGAGCATTTGCTCTTGCTAAACACCGAATATTAAGTGCTTATCTGCCAGAACAACTAGTGCCAGAAAGCGGTAGAGCTAAAGGCATTGAGTGAGCACCTACGGACGATCCACAAGACGAAGCTTAAGCTCCGTTAGCAGGTCGAAGCGTACGTAGCAGACTTCCCACATTAGTATACGTATAAGACCGTCCCGCTGCTACCAGATAAGAGCAGGCCACAGCCAGTCCTCCCCGTCTTGGAGGGGCTATACTGCAAGTACTGCGCAGATAGATCCAGGAGCCGGAAGTTGCTATGAGAGCATTATAATAAGGTCTACCAGTTGTAACGGAAGAAAGACGAGGAGCTCTTCCGCCTAATTAAGTTCTAGTCCTGGTTTCAAGACCGCCGAGAGCGGTACTGGGTTGTCGACGGCGCTGCTGAAGCTCGTCTAATAATAGCTATAGCGTAAGGTGTGGCGTAAGATAATAGAAGCTTCTTTAGGAGCGATAATGGCGGCGAAGGTGGAAGTGGGGACAGCTCTAGTAAAGATAATAATAAAGTTGAGGACCAGATTATATAGGAGATATAGAATTAGATTAAGGAAGTTAAGGAGCGGAGGTTAAAGCTACTAGCGAAGGTCCCCGTCGCTAAGCTAAATTCCTGGCTGCGGTTTATGGGGTAGAATGTAGTATTACTCAAATTTAAGCACGATATTATCTAGACTTACCGGTTCCTACGTAAGCCCGACCTAGATGAGCACGAGCTAGAGAGGTTATTAGTCTACTAGACTCGGAA
>Ga0302140_10002576_pt1 | contig 23449 bp, 16 predicted proteins | sample I_Bog_E1_1_FD_202095 | JGI IMG/M metagenome (GOLD analysis project Ga0302140, IMG submission 202095) | Peat permafrost microbial communities from Stordalen Mire near Abisko, Sweden - I_Bog_E1_1 | ecosystem: Environmental > Terrestrial > Soil > Wetlands > Peat | place: Sweden: Abisko, Stordalen... | reverse complement strand
GTGACGGATCCGTCGGGCGCCGTGATCAAGGGCGCAAACGTGGCCGCCGTGAATACCGATACGAAAACGACCTATACTGCGGTCACAACAGACAATGGGAATTATTACATCCCGTATGTTCTGCCGGGAACGTATACCGTCACGGTAAAGGCAGGGAACTTCAAGTCGGCTGTGCAGGAAAAGGTTCTGATGCTCGCTTCGCAAGTGTTCAATCAGAACTTCGCTCTGCAAGTGGGCGCGGTTACTGATCAAGTAGTGGTGAGCTCGGCTCCGCCTCAACTGGAAACCGAGGACGCCTCTGGCAACACGACGATCGGATCACGCGAGATTGAGAATATTCCGCTGAATGGCGGCCAGATTTATTCGCTAATCGGCACTACTCCCGGCAGTCAAGTGACGTATGGGGCGAATACGCAGCTTAATGGGTACAACGCGCAGAGTGGGTACACCATTGGCGGCGGTATTGTAGGCAATAACCAGTTCACGCTCAACGGTTCGAATATCACGAGCCAGTTCTCCTACGATAACCAAGGTGCTGGTGAGTGGACGATTTCTCCGAACATGGACAGCATCCAAGAGCTGAACGTAATGACCACGACTTACGATGCGCGCTACGGTCGCACCAGTGGTGGCACGGTAAATTCGGTGAGCAAGAGCGGCACCAACCAATACCATGGGACGGCGCGTTATGCCTTCGAAGGCACGACCCTGAATGCGAATTCGTACCAGAACAACCTCAATGGGAGCCCCAGGAATGGCGAGGTACAGAATCAGTTCTGGATTACGGCGGGCGGCCCGATCATCAAGAACAAGCTGTTCGCGTTTTTTGGCTTTGAGGGATTCCATCAATCACTGCAATCTTCCCTATTTGAAAATGTTGCTCCAGCTTTTCTGCGGCCAGGGTATAACGGAAATTCAGGAGTAGATTTCGGTTTGGCGCAGACCATGGATCCAAAGGATTTCCCAAACGGGTTTCCGATCTACCAGCCAGGATCGGGCGTTTGCCTTGACGGCGGTCCCGTGACTTCGTGTAATAGCAACGATATCGCGCAACAACCGTTTCCGAATGACACCATTCCGGGATCTATGATCAACCCGACAGCGGCTGCGATCTTGAAGTTTCTCCCGTTGCCAAATGTTGCGAACGCGCAGAACTTAGTGAGTGGAAATAACTACTTCGCGCAGAATCCGGGGTTGCTGCATTACAATCAACCGCAGGTTCGTGTGGACTACAACCTTAGCGACCGGACGAAATTATACAGCTACTTCATTTACTCGAATGGTGCTGCATTCCAGAACAATAATGGGCTACCAGGACTTGCCGAGAATGGCACTGTCAATGCGGTGCATCAGAGCGTCGTGGCGACGCAGGATGTGACGCACGTTTTTTCACCGACCTTAACCGCCGACTTCAAGGTTTCATATGACCGTTTCTATGAGACTTCACCGGATGGAGATCTCTCTAAGCAAACAAACCCTTCGACAATTGGCCTGACGATGCCGTTGCCCGCCACAACCAGCACAGAGTATCTTCCCCAGTTCTCGGTGGTGGACCGATGGAGTACTGGCTTCCTGGGCCATAATGGCGACACCACCATCTTTGGCAACAGCTCCAATCCCAGTATCACGAATAATTATTCGCTCAATATTGACTTCACTAAGACTCATGGGTCGCACACGATGGAGATCGGTGGAGAGATCGACGAATTTCAATTTGGGGGATTTCCTGATGGTGGCGGCAACCCGAATGGTCACTTTAACTATGATTCCGGCTTTACGCAGTATGACCCGCAAAACGCCAATTGCTACAGCCCAACTGGCGCTCCTAATCCCAGTTGCAACACGTTAGCAAACAATCAAAATGGATCCGCCCTCGCTTCGTTCTACCTTGGTTACCCCGCAGGCGGCGGCATTGACTGGATTGGATCGATCATGGAAGGCTATCCGGTATATTCGGGTTACTTCCAGGACAACTGGCGCGTTTCACGGAAAATGACTCTCAATCTGGGGATCCGGTATGACGTACAACGCGGCTTGCGGGAGCGGCACAACAACCTCAATCGCGGCATCTGCCTAACATGCATCAATCCAATTGGAAACGAGCCCTCCTACCAGGCAAACGTAGCGAACGCAGCAAACAATGCTGCCTGGTCCGCAGCAGGTATCGACACAGCTTCGCTCTCAACGGTCGTTGGCGGAATTGAATTTCCGGGTGTGAATGGCCAATCGCGCGATGCTTATGACACGGACTATTCCGACGTGGGTCCTCGCTTCGGCTTCGCCTACACAATCGACCCGAAGACCGTGATACGGGGTGGTTATGGGATTATGTACTCCTATGGACTGGAGGGCGGCTCCAGCGTAGGTGAGACTCAGCCCACAAATTACACAGCATCGGTCGATGGAAATAATACCCCGACCCAAAACTTTAACAGCGGCAACCCTTTTGCTAGCGGTCTGCTTAAACCCACTGGAAACAGCCTTGGACTGGAGACCGATCTCGGCAACGGCGGCGTGCAGGTAGATTTTCCAAACCGCAAGATCCCCATAGAGCAGATTCTGTCCCTTGGCTTCCAGCGCGAGTTGGCGCCTGGCCTGGTTCTGGATGCAAGGTATGCCGGAAACTTTACGAAGCGTCTTCGCGTGCAACTGTGGGTCAATGGAACAGTGAGCCTCGCGCAGGAGGAAGAGGCGATTGCCAATCCCAATTACTTCAACCAGCAGGTCCCGAATCCGTACTATGGCGTTCCGGGAATCTCAGGGCCGGGGCAGTGCGGCACGTCGCAGACCATTCCCGCAGTTGAACTGCGCACGATCCTGCCGCAGTATTGCAATCCCGGAAATACGGGCCTGGTGAAAGACTTCAACGCCCCGATCGGCGGCAACTACTACAACGGGTTGGAGGTGAAGTTAAGTAAACGCGTTGGTACGGGATGGGGACGCGGCTTGAGCTTTCAGATCTCGTACACCTATTCCAAGACGATCAATGCGGACGGATACGAGAACGGCTGGCCATACCAGGACATGGTACAAATTCACCAACTTGCTGATAATGACCGGACGCATGTCCTGGCAGTGACTTCGGTCTACAATCTGCCATTCGGGCGAGGGGGCATGGTCTTCACACATCCTTCCGGAGTTGTGGATGCACTGATCGGTGGATGGATTCTTGGCGGTGTGTTCAACGCTGAGAGCGGAACTCCGGTCGGAGTCAATACCGGCTGGTATTACACCTGCAACCATAGCTATCGACCGACCGGAGGATCGACACTTGGGCACTGGTTCTCGACCGCGAGCGATCCAAGTGCATGCTGGCAGGGTATCCCGCCGTATGGTCTGATGAACCTTACAGGCAGAACAGAGCAAGTTCGTAACCCCACAATGCCTGACTTGGATCTCTCGCTCGAAAAGACTCTTCCAATCTGGAATCGTGTAAACTTCACGTTGCGGCTGGATGCTTTCAACGCGACCAACTCCGTGCTGTTCGGCGGACCTGATACGAATCCTGGAGACGGAGCCGCATCATACAACGTGGGCTCCGGCTGGAGCGGATTCGGAGCAGTGGGGCCAGACCAGCAGAATACGCCGAGGGTGTTGCAGGTCCAAGGCAAGATTTCCTTCTAACTCCAACCAGCATCCAAAATCACGGTGCGGAGAGCCTGATTTCAGGCTCTCCGTATCTCTACCTCACCGATTCACAAACCCCTGGAGAGTGGATGTATTTTTCACGCACGCGCTCGTTGTCGATCTTGATGGCCTCGGCCTTCTTCGCCGTCACCACCGTTGCTCAGACAACGGACAGGCCAGACCTCACAAAGCAGCCCACCCTCTACGCCGTTGGCTATGCGCATCTGGACACAGAGTGGCGGTGGGAGTATCCGCAAGTCATCGACGAGTATCTCTACCGCACCATGCACGACAATTTCACTCTCTTCGATAAATATCCCCACTACATCTTTAATTTCAGCGGAGCCAACCGCTATCGGCTCATGCAGGAGTACTACCCCTCAGACTTCGATCGCGTGAAGCAGTACGTTGCTCAGGGCCGCTGGTTTCCTGCGGGTTCCTCGATGGAGGAGGGCGACGTCAACGCGCCCAACGCCGAGGCCATCATCCGGCAAATCCTCTATGGCAATGAGTGGTTCCGAAAGACCTTCGGCAAGTCGAGCGAAGAATATATGCTGCCCGACTGCTTCGGCTTTCCATCCTCACTGCCCAGCATTCTTGCTCATTCCGGTGTCAAGGGCTTCTCGACGCAAAAACTTACGTGGGGATCTTCGGCAGAAGTCGGTGGCCCGGAGTCGCTCGAGGAGACTCCCGAAGGAACCCCGTTCAATGTGGGCATATGGGTAGGCCCGGACGGGTCGAGAGTTCTCGCAGCATTCAACCCCGGCGCCTATAGCGGCAGCATCACGACGGATCTCAGTGCGCCTCTGCCCCCGTTACCGCCCAACCCCGCTTTGGCGGATGTTGAGACAAAACTGGCCGCTCTCGAGACCCAACTGCAAACTTCTGGTTCGAAACCGGACCCGACCGTAGCGAAACAATACATTGCACTCCGTGAAGAACAGTCAGCGCTTGAGCGCCAGCGCGACCGTGATCAACAGCAGCGGTTCCAGGGAGATTGGGCCGCGCGTGTGTTGAACAACGGCAAGGTTACCGGTCTATTTGCGGACTATCACTACTACGGCACAGGCGACATCGGCGGCGCTCCACGTGAGGAGTCGGTGAAGCGACTTGAGGCAATCGTCACCAAGGGGACTGTCGACATTCCTCCACCAGGAAGCATGTTTTTTCAAAGCCAACCTCAGGAGTTCCCTGAGGTGTCCGTCGGTAACGGCCCTGTTCACGTCATCTCTGCTACCGCAGACCAGATGTTCAAGGACATCATGCCCGCCGAAGCTGCTGTTCTTCCCGCTTACACGGGAGAGCTCGAGTTGACCAACCATTCGGCTGGTTCGCTTACTTCGCAGGCCTACCAGAAGCGTTGGATCCGAAAGGAAGAGTTGCTCGCCGATGCAGCCGAGAAGTCTTCGCTTGCCGCTCAGTGGCTGGGGGGCCGCACCTATCCTCTCGCTCGTCTCAACGATGCGTGGACGCTTGCTATGGCCGCACATTTTCACGACCTCGCCGCAGGTACAGCGACACCGCGGTCTTACGAGTTCGCCTGGAACGACGACGTCATTGCGATGAATCAGTTCTCAGACGTGCTCAAGAGCGCAACCGATGCCGTCTCCGAGGCTCTCTATACCCAGACAAAGGGCACGCCCATCGTCGTCTTCAACCAGCTCAACATCCCGCGTGAGGACATGGTTGAAGCTACGATCGACTTCGACGGCAAGCCCACCAAAACCGTCCGTGTCACTGGTCCTGACGGAAGTATCGTTCCATCTCAGGTTTCGAACGGAAAGGTCATCTTTTCCGCAAAGGTGCCCTCTGTCGGATACGCTGTGTATGATGTCGAACCGATTGCGGACGCGCCTGGCGCTTCATCTGAGCTAAACGTTACGAAGAATCAACTTGAAAACGCGTTCTATCGAGTCACCCTCGACAGTGACGGTGATGTAGCGAGCATCTTCGATAAGCAAGCCAATCGTGAGCTGCTTGCAGCACCTGCGCGGCTCGCGCTGTCGTATGATAACCCAGAACAATGGCCCGCATGGAATATGGATTGGAAGCAGGAACAGGCAGCTCCGAAGGAATATGTCTCCGGTCCAGCGAAGATTCGCATCGTGGAAGATGGTCCGGCACGCGTTGCGCTCGAGGTGACCCGCGAGACTGCTGGCTCGCGCTTCATCCAGACAATCAGTCTCTCGGCCGGAGATGCGGGCAAGCGAGTCGAGTTCGGCAATGTTATCGACTGGAGCACTCGCGAGCGAAACCTGAAAGCAACTTTTCCGTTCGTTGCGAGCAACGAGATGGCAACCTACAACTGGGACATTGGCACGATCGACCGACCGACCGCGCAACCAAAGAAGTTCGAGGTGCCTTCCCACCAGTGGATCGATCTCACAGATATGAGCGGCAAGTTCGGTGCGACAATCCTCACCGATGCAAAGAACGGTTCTGACAAACCTGACGACCACACCCTACGTCTCACCCTAATCCGTACGCCCGGAGTCGCAGGTGGTTATCCGGACCAAGCCACACAAGACATCGGCCATCATGAATTTACCTATGGCATCGCCGGCCACGCCTACGGCTGGCGCGATGCCCAGACCGATTGGCAGGCGCAGCGTTTGAACGCCCCACTGCTAGCCTTCGCAGCCACAAGACACGCGGGCACGCTGGGCAAGACATTCTCGCTCCTCAAGATCAGTAACCCACGCATCCGTGTTCTCGGCATGAAGAAGGCGGAGAACAGCAATGAATTGATCCTGCGTCTCGTGGAGCTCGACGGCAAGCCCCAGCAGGATGTTCACGTCGCGTTCGCTTCTTCTATTTCGAGTGCCCGTGAGGTCAACGGACAGGAGCAGCCGATGGGCGAGGCTCACACTGACGGCGGAGAACTCGTCACTTCCTTCGGCGCGTATCAACCGCGTACGTTCGCTCTTACCCTTGCTTCTGCTCCTACCCAGGTGCCTACGATTCATTCTGAGCCCGTGCCGCTCAATTACGATTTCGCTGCGGCAACGAATGACGGCAGCGCCGAGAAGATCGGCTTCGACGGTAAAGGGAATTCTTTGCCTGCAGAGATGCTTCCACAACAGATCACCTTCAACGATGTCGTCTTCCATCTCGGGTCTGCGAAGACCGGATCTCCTGATGCCCTCGTGACCAAGGGACAGAAGCTTCAACTTCCGACAGGCAACTACAACCGTGTTTACATCCTCGCCGCTTCAACGTCTGGCGACCAGCTGGCTGACTTCGAAGTTGGCGGCCACAAGATAAAGTTGAACATCGAGAATTGGGGCGGGTTTGTCGGGCAGTGGGATGATCGCGAATGGAGCTCTGCGGATACGTCGCTGGGCTATGGCGAGATGGTCGGTCTGAAGCCGGCGTTCACCAAGCGCGCCGATCTCGCGTGGTATGCCAGCCACCATCATGACGCAGCGGGCAAGAACGTCGCCTACGGCTACTCCTACCTGTTCGCATATAGCCTCGATCTCCCCGCAGGAGCCAAGACCCTTGCGCTTCCGAAGAATCCGAACATTCGCATCCTTGCAGTGTCAGTTGCGAGCGAAGACACGGAAGCAAAACCGCTGCAGCCGCTGTATGACGAGCTGCCGTCCGTCAGCCCAGGTGCGCCTGACTTCACTCTCTCGGCGACCACTACAGCGTCTGTCTCACAAGGCAGATCTTCCACCGGCCGCATCATCGTGCTTCCGCGCGGCAGCTTCGATGGCAATGTAAAGCTCACTGCCGTTGGTCTGCCATCTGGAGTGACCGCCAGCTTCAGTTCGCAGCCCGCAACGGGCGCTCACAGCTTCACGCTATCAGCAACTCCGTCAGCTGTCGCCGCTGTCTCGGACTTCCAGATCGTCGGGACCTCTGGTGACATCCGGCGAGAGCAGACCATCCAGCTCAAGGTCACACCGATCCTCAAGGGAACAATACCCGTCGACCTGTCTCCGTCCTACAACGTCAATGCTATCTATAGCGACGGGTCAAAGTTTGATCCAGCCAATAGTGCAGACGCAGGAGGCTACTCCTTCTCCACTAAGACTCTCGGATCCGAGCAAGTCGGCGATGAGGTGACCTTCAAATTGGGCCCAGCCAACGCACCTGACGCTGTGTCCGGCAAGACAGTCTTGCTGCCTGCAGGGAAGTTTTCGAGCATGCGTGTGCTGGCCACCGCAGTAGAGGGAAATCAAACCCGCCAGCACTTCGTCATCAACTACACCGACGGCACATCAACCACCGTCACCCAGAATCTGAGCGACTGGGCCGGTGGCGCAGAATTCCGCGGTGAATCGGAGGCCATCGAAGTGCCGTACCGTCTGTCCAGCGACGGGTCCATTGACGGCAATCCATTTCATCTATGGGCCTACAGCTTCAATGTCGACCCATCGAAGCAGGTGAAGAGTATTTCGCTGCCCAGTAGTCGCAATGTTATCGTCTTCGCTATCACGTTGGTTCCTTCAGGTAGCTAGATTGCTGGGCTCATATTATCCATAGGCACGATTCTTTCGTAACCAATATTGGGAGCCGCTCCAGATGATGATGAAGCTCTATAGTACCGGCCTCTTTCTCTTCAGCGTCAGCGCATTTGTCCCTTCTATCGCGGCGCAGGAGAACGGCAAAAGACCAATTGATTACGTAAATACCTTGGTAGGAACCGCGCCGCTTGATCAGCAGAAGCTTATTGGCAACGCGCCGCCACCGGGTGAGCAACTATACTCCGGTTTTACCAGCCCATCGGCAACGCTTCCTCACAGCTCTACAGAACTTGGCCCGATCAACGCGAATCTTGACGTCAGTTATCCGGCAGGAGTGCGAGCGACGTACTTTTATCCCAACCGCACCATGTATGGATTCTCAACCGGCACTGGAGATAGTCCAACCCTGATGCCCATCGTAGGCGACTTTACTGTGCCACCCGAGCGCAGCGGCTCCGTCTACGACAAGTCTCGCGAAAAAGCCACCCCCGGCTATTACAGTGTTTACCTGGACGACTATCGTACCCAGGTAGAGATGACCACGACAACATGGACGGGCATCTTCCGTATCACCTTCCCTTCAACGGATAAGGCAAATATCCTCCTTGACCTTGGGCGCGATGGAGGTGAGGTTGAAATCGTCGCCGACAATAAGCTCCGTGGTCATACGCAAGACAATAGCAGCTACTTCGTCGCAGAGTTCTCGCAGCCTTTTCAATCCTTTGGCACATTCAAGCAGAATCCTCCGCGCAACTCGAACGACCCTTTGGTCGGTTTTGACGATGTCAACCCCAACGACCGCACGATTTCAGGTAACTTCGCTGGAGCGTATCTCCGCTTCGCCACCACGCAGGGTCAGCAAGTCCTCGTGAAGATCGCATCCGGCACCAGTTATGACTCGGCGGAAGCGCGCCTCCGCACGGAGCAACACGGATTCGCGTTCGAGGATGTGCATCGTCAAGCGGAGGAAGCGTGGTCCCAAAAACTCGGCGCCATCGAAGTCAAAGGCGGAACCGTCAAGCAACGCGAGATTTTCTACTCCTGCCTCTATCATTCCTTCTATAGCCCCCACCTTCTTGCGCGCAAAGGCGAGGACTTTACTGGGCCTCACGGAGTAGAGAAGGCAGATTATGACCGCTACGGCCCCGTACCACTGTGGGATACGGGCCGCAACCAGATCGTTCTTCTTACTCTCCTCGAACCCGACACCAAGGTCAATATCCTACGCTCGGAGTTGGACGACGCTCGCGAACGCGGGTACATGGAAACCTCTTTCCACGGGGATAATGCCGTTTTCATGTATCTAGGAGACTGGGAGCGCGGTCTCAACTTCGACTGGAATGGTACATATGAATACCTACGCAAGAATGCCATGGACCCGGCGGGTCCACGCGGCTACTTGGCCGAGTATATGCGGCAGGGCTGGATCTCCGACATCATCCCCAGCGGTAATCCAAGCCCTCCCTATGCGGGGGGCAAGGCTGGAGCAGCCACCACTCTCGAATACAGCTGGGACGATTACGCACTCGCGCTCTACGCGAAGAAGCTAGGTAAGACCGGCGACTACAACATGTTCCTGAAGCGCGCGCATAACTACCAAAACGTCTTCGATCCCAGCGTGGGCTTCATTCGCGGACGCACATCGGACGGCAAATGGATATCTCCTTTCGACCCGAAGGAGCCCTATTACAACTACATGATGAAGGAGGCTTCTGGCTGGTCGACCCTTTGGCTCGTCCCGCATGATGTCCAGGGGCTTGAAAATCTTCTCGGAGGACGAGATGCGTTCGCCGCGAAGCTCGACCAATTCTTCTCCACGCCCTATACCGCCAAGGGCATCTGCCGCGATTGCACCGGCGTCATTGGTCAATACGTGCAGGGCAATCAGCCTGACCAGCAAGCGGCCTATTACTATGATTGGGCGGGTCAACCATGGAAGACGCAGGAGCTCATCCGCAAAATCCTCGCACAAATCTATGGCAGCGACCGTTACGGCCTGGCTTTCCCCGGCATGGATGATCAGGGTTCAACTTCGTCCTGGTATGTCATGAGCGCGATGGGCTTTTATCCCGTCGACCCGTCCAGCCCGAACTACATTCTTGGCAGTCCCATCTTTGACGAAACGACGCTGCACATGGGTAATGGACATGTTTTAAAGATCATTGCCAAGAACAATTCCGGGCGAAACATGTATGTCCAGTCCGCCACGCTGGATGGCAAGCTGTGGAGTAAACCGTGGTTCAGTCATGCCGATATTGCCAATGGAGGAACGCTTATTCTCATGATGGGGCCAGAACCCAACAAGAGGTGGGGAAGCGCTCCAGAGTTAGCCCCTCCCTCTATGTCGGAGAGTCGTTGAAGCCACCGCCATCTACCCGCCAATGCCCTGGCGTTACTGAAAGACGCCTTAAGTGCCGGGACGGACTTTCGGGAAAGAAGGCCTGCGTTTAGCTCGTCCGCTGTCGGCGTCAACCTAATGGAACGATGTCTCTACCCATCCGACCTCGTACCTTCGCTGAGTCGAACGGAACGGCGATGGTACCAGGTGCTCCTAGAAATGAGTCGACTAAGGAGTTGACCAGAGCACGGAACTTGATCATTTCTAGGCCGCAGTTCTGCGTGCTGGATAGAGTCAGTGAAAGGCAAGATGGTCAGCCGGAGTCATTGCCTGACTCTGGTGCAGAAAGGCGCACGAACCCGCGAACAGAGAATCTACGTATCCTGTACCCGCGCGGACGGACCCTGGTTGATCGACAATGAGGTGTTTGTCGGTAGATTAAAGCCCCGAAGCGTGAACTGCCTGCAAAATCTGATTCAGGATGAAATCGGGTGCACAACCCAGAGCGACCACGCCGCCCGCGAGGAGTCCAATGACGACGCGCATCAATACTGGCGACGAGACTGATCCCTCACCTTCCGGAGGATCAGTGACGAAGGCACTCTTCAGTATCCGGAGATAGTAGTAGAGCGAAACCGCACTCATAGCGATCGCGAGGATGATGAGCCAGATTAGAAGCTTCGAGCCCTGACTGACGGCCAGCACCGAGGTAAACAGAAGGAACTTCGCGAAGAATCCTGAGAGAGGGGGGATCCCTGCGAGGGAAAGCACGAAGATAAAGAGGCAGGCAGAGAGGAAAGGTGCGCGGCGGCTCAAGCCAGCGAGGCCAGAGATCTTGTCGTTGCCTAGGTGCTTCTCCGTTACGGACAGGACGCCGAAGATGCCAAGTATCGCCAAGGCGTAGGTCACGACGTAATATAACAGCGCAGCGAGACTCTGCTCCGAATGAGCCACGAAGGCGAGCAGCATGTAACCCGCATGGGCAACAGCAGAATAGGCAAGTAGTCGACGCAGACTCGTCTGCGTAATTGCCACGAGATTACCCAGCAACATGGAGAGGACCGCGACCGTTACAATGACCGGGACCCAACCGCTTTGGAAGTGATGCCAGGTGGCGCTGCCTTCCGCGCCAGCGAAACCTAAGACAAGTACCTGGAAGAAGATGAAGAAACTTGCTACTTTCGAGCCTGATGCAATGAACGCGGCGCTGGGTGTAGGGGCGCCCTGATAGACATCAGGAGCCCAGAAATGGAAGGGCGCGGCGGCAATTTTGAATCCGAAACCAATCACCGTCGTGACGATCGCGAGGATAAGAAGAGGATTGAGTGGAAGTCCGTGGATGGCATTCGCTATCTGACCGAGGTTAGTCGAATTGGAGTAACCATAGAGCAAGCTGAAGCCAAAGAGCATGAAGGCGGCCGACATTCCCCCAAACAGGAAGTATTTTAGGGAAGCCTCCGAGGAACGGGGACTGTGTTTGTCGAACCCAGCAAGGATGTAGACAGACAGGCTCAGCAGTTCCAATGAAATGAAGATTACCAGCAGGTCCTGAGAGGCGACAAGGAACATCATGCCGGTTGTCGCAAGCAGTATCAGAAGAACAAACTCACCCACATGGTCAGTAAAGGTGGAATCGATCGAGAGGAAAAGGGTCAAAATGGCGATTATCAGCAGCGCGATCTGGACGAGATGCGTAACGGGATTGGATAGCAATACGCTGCCCAGAAGGACACCCTGATGGTAGCCAGTCAATCTGAAGATCGCTATAAGGCAGCCGACGGAGGCGATACTCGAAGCGATCAGAAAGCGGGTTCGCAGAGGTGACCGTTTGAAGAAAAGAAGGTCGGCCGCCATAGCAACCAGTGCCGTGATGGTAAGGATGATCTCCGGCCAAACGAGTTGCAGTAACTGAGTGTAGTTGATCGCGTTCATTACCAACCTCCCTTCCGCAGGCCCTGGAAGAGCGGCGAGTTCAAGGCTGGATGAATGACATTCAGGAAAAGTTGAGGAAAGGTTCCGACGACCACACTAGAGCAGATGAGAATGCCAGCGCCAAGTTTCTCTGGGAGGGTGATCGGGGGAAGCGAATGGTCGTGCGATGTGGTGACTGCAGCAGGAGCGGATCCAGAGAAGAACGCCTGTTGCATCGCTCGCCAGATATAGGCGACTCCGGCGATGAGCCCTATACCGACAAAGAGAATCAGTGTCGGATATGAATGCCAAACCCCAATCAAGATCATCAACTCCGCAGCGAATCCGCTGAAACCGGGTAAACCCATACTCGCCATACCGGCAATGACGAAGGTGAATGCCGCAAACGGTAGTAACTTGTTCAGGTGCATCGGCCCAAGCGCGGGAAGATCTCGCGTGTGTGTGCGGGCGTAAACCATTCGGCCGACGACGCCGAACAGCAGGCCTGCAAGGATTCCGTGCGAGACCATCTGAACAATGGCACCCGAAAGTCCAATCTGATTCAGTGTCATCAGGCCGAGCAGGATGAAGCCCATGTGACTGATGCTCGAGTAACCGATGACGAACTTAAAGTCCTTCTGCACCAGCGCGACCAATGCCCCGTAGAGGATGCCAATGACGGCTAGCACTGCAAAGACATCACGCCACGATCCCAGGCCGATTACGTGGAAGCCCCATGGACCCAGGCCGAGAGGGAACAGGGTCATGGCTACACGCAAACATCCATAAGCACCCAGTTTCATAACAACACCCGCGAGCAGCATAGAGGCAGCTGTGGGTGCAGCAACGTGTCCGGTAGGAGCCCAGGTATGGAACGGCCAAAGACCGGCGAGGATACCAAACCCGACGAAAACCAGCGGAAACGCCCACATTTGGAAGTGAGGCGAGTAGTGAAATCCCGCGAGATCACCCAGGGACATGCTCCGGGAACCAGAGACAACATACGCTGCGATTAGGCCAATCAGGACCATCGCGCTGCCAATAAATGAGTAAAGAACAAGCTTCATGGCTGCATATTCGCGGCGCGTCGATCCCCAGATTGCAATTAGAAAATATTTAGGAATAACGACAATCTCGTAGAAGACGAACAGCAGAAATAGATCAAAGCTGAGAAACACACCGTAGACAGCACCGATCAAGACCAGGTAAAAACCGAAGAACTCCTTGATGCGATAGTCGATATTCCAGGAGAAAAGGACACCGCAAACTCCGATGACGCCGGTGAGCAGGAGCAAGGTTAAGCTGATGCCGTCCGCCTTGAGGCTGAACCGGATGCCCATCGAGGAGATCCAAGGATAGCTGACGACGGTGAACATCTCTCCCGAACGATGCTGGACAAACGCACTCAACGCAAGAGCAAAGGTAACAAGAGTTGTCGCAAGCGCAAGGATGCGTGCCCATGCCGCCCGACGACTTGGCAGGAGAAATAGTGCCAGAGCCCCGAGAAAGGATATGTAGATCGTCCAAGCAAGCATAATCAAAAATTCCGCAGAGCTAGCGCCATCTGTATGGCGGTATGGTTGACGACACCGAGAATCAGCTGAGGATAAAGGCCCACAGCGAACATAAGACCAATCACGGGGATGAGCGTAAGCCGCTCACCGAGCGTGAGATCAGGCAACTGCGTCCACTTCTCCCTGAGCGGTCCATAGAAGACACGCTGCAAAACGCCAAGGATAAAAATTGCTGTAATGAGCAACCCAATGACCGATAGGGACGTGGCCCACGTCACCAGCGGGAATGACCCCTTGAAGATGAGGAATTCACCGATGAACCCGTTCAGTCCTGGAAGGCCAAGGGAAGAGAACAGCGCAATCCCCATCAGACCGGTAAAGACAGGAATGACTCTACGCAATCCTCCGAAATCGTCGAGGCCGCGCAATCCACCAGACCGCTTTTCCAGCATGGCAATAAACCAAAAGAGTGTCGCGGCAGTGAGACCGTGATTGAACATTTGTAGGAAGACGCCATTCATCGCGGCGAACTTCTGGGCGGTCAGTGCGGTATCGCCACCCGTAGCCTTAACCACTGCAAATATAGCCAGCAGGCAGTAGCCGAGGTGATTGATCGAGGAGTAGGCAAAGATCCTCTTCAGATCCTTCTGGGCCCAAGCTGTATAGGCCGAGAGGACAATAGTCGCCACCGCGAGCCAAAGAAGCGGCGTCAGCACCCTCTGCATCTCTGCTCCGAACAGAGGAAGCAGGATCCGGAGAAATCCATATAGACCCATCTTGGACATCGCGCCCGTCAACAGGATTGTGGTTCCGCTAGGCGCTTCTGCGTAGGTTGAAGGCAACCATGTGTGAAAAGGAAAAAGTGGAACTTTTACCGCGAATCCAAGGAAAGCCCCAAAGAAGATCACGAGCGCAACATGTTCGGGCGTTAGCAGATGCCAGCCCAGCTTAGCAACGACAGCCGGCATCAGGGTGCCGTTTTGCGCAAGGGTCGCGAGTTCAGTGAAATCAAACGTTTTTGCAGTGAGGAAGAGTGCCAGGAACGACAACAGCATCGCCACGCTACCCACCATGGTATACACGAGGAACTGCATAGCCGCCTTGGCACTTCCCGATCCACCCCAGAGTCTCACAAGGAAGAACGCTGGGATAAGCGCCATTTCCCAGAAGATGAACCAATGGAAGAAGTTCAACGCAGTGAAGGTGCCGAACAGGCATGTCTGAAGCACTAGAACCAGCGAAAAGTAAAGTGGAATGCGTTGCTCAATTTGCCAGGAGGCCAGCATGCCGATCGGCACAACGATGGAGGTGAGCAGCAACATCAGCAGACTAAGACCATCAATGCCTACGCGATAGTCAACATGGAGGGAAGGCACCCATGTGTGCAGTTCCTGAAATTGATAACCGTCTGCGGTACCACTGAATCTATGCCAGAGATACAGTGTGATGAACAGCGAGATTAGGCTGAATACAAGAGCTGTCCAGCGCACGAGAGCCTTGTTCTTTCCGCCTAAAAAAAGTACCGTGATCGCGCCAACCAAGGGCAATGCGGTCAAGCTTGTGATCCAGGGGAAGGAGGTCATATCTTGGCCTTCCATAAGAGAAGGATCGTGAACACGATAAGCGCTCCTGCGACAATCTTCAAATATCCTTGCACGCGACCACCTTGTAGCCGTGAAAGGATTTGTCCACTGAAGGAGACGCTCTCGCATCCTTCATCAAAGCCAGCGTTAACCACGTGTGTGTCTAAGAAGTTATCCAAGTGAGCCAGTCCAAACACAAGTTGAGTCACCGCCCTGACCGCGCCGCCCCAGATCCACCGGTCAAGCCAATCGGAGATACGACAGAAAATCGTATTCAACCGGATGAACGTTGCTCCGTACAAAGTATCGAAGTAAAACGCATGGCCAAGCACCGTGAACGTCGCCGGAGAGAGCCGGGCGAAACTATCTGGAGCTTCGGCGTCTTCGATCCGATTGCGACCATAGAACCACCAACCCAGGCTCAGGCCCAGAAACACAATCAATGAAGAAATCAACATGACAGGTAATATGCCGCCTTCCCCAAAAGCGCTGAATTTCACCGCGAGTGGAGAGTCGTCAAGGAACGATTGGAACCAAGGCCATGCTGGCGTTCCAAAGAAGCCAAGCAGAAGAGCAAATACCGATAGCAGTGCGAGAGGCACAGTCATAACAGCAGGACTCTCATGGGGCGCCGTCGAGCCATGGTGATCGGCGGCGGCATGTGCCGCAGCATGAGAAGCATCCGTGCCATCTTCAGTAAGTCGAGAGGTACCTGCGAACACATAGAACAGCTGTCGCGTCATATAGAACGCAGTGAGGAGCGCGGCAAATGCGCCCATGTAGTAGGGCGCCTGCGAGATATTCCAATGTCGCGCCGCATGAAGAATCTCATCCTTGCTCCAAAATCCGGAGAAAAGTGGGAACCCGCACAACGCCAACATAGCGATCGTATACGTCACGAAGGTGATAGGCATGAGCTTTCTAAGCCCACCCATGCGGCGAATGTCCTGCTCACCCGAGCAGCCGTGGATGAGCGATCCAGCTCCGAGGAACAGCAAGGCTTTGAAGAAAGCGTGGGTGATCAGATGGAACATACCGACGGCCACACCGCCCAAGCCGAGTCCCATCATCATGTAACCCAACTGGGAGATGGTTGAGTAGGCTAGGATGCGCTTGATATCAAATTGCGCGACAGCCACAAGAGACCCGAACAGTGCTGTGATCGCCCCGACCCATATTACCGCTTGCAGAGCGGTCGACGTTGTTAGAACGCTGGCGATTCCGTTGTGCGCGGTCATCAGGGGATAAACTCGGGCGACGAGAAACACGCCGGCTGCCACCATTGTTGCAGCATGAATCAGCGCGCTAACGGGTGTTGGCCCTTCCATCGCGTCCGGCAGCCAAACATGTAGAGGGAATTGGCCAGACTTGCCGACTGCGCCGCAGAAGATCAGCAGAGCAATTCCAGTTGCTGCGCAGACACCAATCGCAGTCGTCTGCGCTAGCAAATGTGTGATCGCTGCGGGCTCAAGGCAGCCAGCTCCGTTGTTGTAGAAGAGCAGCGTACCCGTCTGCGAATATAACCAGACGATCCCGAGAAAGAAGGGAAGATCGCCTATGCGCGTCGTGATGAATGCCTTCTTGGCCGCCGCGGCGGCGCTTGGCTTGAAGTACCAGAAGCCGATCAGCAGGTAGGACGTGAGACCGACAATCTCCCAGCACATGAAAAGTAGCAGAAGACTGTTTGCTATGATGACGCCCAACATGGCGCCGGCAAAGAGCGCCAGGAAACAGAAGAAGCGCGTGAAGTTTTCGTCGTGCTCCATGTAGCCGATACTGAAGATGAAGATCAGCAGGCCTACGAACGTCACCATCACCAGCATTACAGCGGTCAGCGGATTCAGCACCCACCCAAGTGAAAGCCAGTCATTGCCGAACTGGAACCAGGGAAAGTTGAAGACCTGTTGTGTTGCCTGCCCGCTGCTCCGCAATAGGAGCACATGAGTAAACGCCCATACGGCCAAAACAAACGAGATGGCCATCGAGCCGATCGCAAGCGATGCGGCACGGGCTCGACTTTTCTGCTTCGTGAGTGCGCTGATTCCTGCTGCGAACAGGGGTAATGCCGGAATCAGCCAGAGATTTCGTACGATCCAGTTCATTGAGCGCCGATAGATAACTGCGTTTGAGCGATATCACCATTGTCCTTGACTGCAAGGCAGGCATATCGGAAGTTTGAGAACTTGCTAAGTAGGACATTACACATTCGCTGCCTAGCCCTTCATCGAGTTCAACTTGTCTAAGTCCGTTGTCCTGGAGTGCCGATAGACGGCAAGAATAATACTGAGGCCGACGGCAGCTTCAGCTGCTGCGACACCGATGGAAAAGATGGCGAACATAACCCCGGTGAGCGCCTCGGGATGCGGTCCATAGCGCCAGAAGGCGATGAAGTTCAGATTAGCGGCATTGAGCATTAACTCGATGCCAATGAGCACAAGGATCGCATTGCGCCGCGTGAGCGCTCCTGCCAGGCCAATCGAAAACAGGAATGCAGAGAGCAGGAGATATCCGGTAAGTGGACTCATTGATTCCCCCGATGCTCATCCATCGCTAGGATTCCCGCGCCGATCAGCGCCGCCGTGAGCAGCAGCCCGATCACTTCGAGCGGCAGAACAAAGTGATGCATGAGCGCAAGTCCAACTTGGCCGACAGACCCCTCCGGCTGAGCGGTGAAGATTGGCTGATGAGCGGTCCCGTAATATATAGCCCAAGCCAGCACCGCGAACACGACAACCGCGACCACGGCTCCCGAGGTACGAAAGGTGGCGGTGGCATTCGATAGTGTCGGATCTGCGCTCCGCGTCATCATGATCGCGAACGCCGCCAAAATTGCGACCGCGCCTACATACACCAGAATCTGTGTAAACCCTACGAACTGAGCGCCAAGTTGCAGATATAACCCGGCCAGCCCAACCAGACCGAGCGTCAGGGCGAGAACGCAATGGACTAGATTTTTCAGGCTCATCGCCGCAGCGGTTCCGATGATTGTGAGAGAGGCGAGCAGCAAAAAGGAAATTATCATCTTGAAACGATTCCAACCGTGCAGAGGAGGTAGATACAGATGAACATATTGAACTAAAACAACCATGTGATGATCATCACATGCCTAAGTGGCGAAGCGATATGTGCGGACATGAAACCACTTGTTGCGTCGAAGACCGCGGCTCAAAAGTACGCAAGATAGAGCGACGAGCAAGCTTACAACTCCCCACCGCCCAAAGCCGGCGGGCATAAAGTGCCAAATTCCAGCACCAACAATATTGATCAGGGATAGCGGCAGCATGAACTTCCATGCGAAATTCATCAATTGGTCCATGCGTAGACGCGGAAGCGTACCGCGCACCCATATGAATGCGAAGATGATCGCCAGTAGCTTCGCGAAGAACCATACGTACGAAGGAATCCAGGTAAGAAAAGAGAAGGGAGCGGCCCAACCGCCAAGGAAGAGGGTGATTGCCATGGCACTGGTTGCAAACATGCCGAGATACTCGCCGAGGAAGAAGAGTGCGAATTTGAAGCCGGAGTACTCGATGTAATAACCGGCGATAATCTCTGACTCGCCCTCAGGCATATCGAAGGGGCAGCGATTCGACTCCGCCGTTGCCGCAATCATAAAGATGACGAAACCAGTAAAGCCCCACGGTGTGAACACGTACCAATGCGGCCAGATCCAGGTGTATCCGGCCTGCATGTTCACAATGGTTACGGTGGAGAGCGAGCCAGCTGCCATGATCACCACAACCGATGCAAGCACCAATGGCATCTCGTAGCTGATCATCTGCGCGATTGCGCGCATCGCCCCCAACAGGGAATACTTACTGTGGCTCGACCATCCTGCCATGAACACTGACAATTCCACCATGGATCCGATCGCGAAGAAAAACAGCACACCGGCATTCAAGTTTGCGATGACCATATTTCGGCCGATGGGGAGCACCGCATATACAAGAAATGAAGCGATGACAAGCATGACCGGCGCTAGGAAGTGCACTAGCTGGTCGGCGGTGCGTGGAACAATGTCTTCCTTGGTCAGCGATTTGACGCCATCAGCCATCGGTTGCAAAATGCCGAACCAGCCAGCCCGGTTCGGGCCATATCGATTCTGCATTCTTCCCAGACCCTTGCGCTCGAGCACGGTCGTAATCGCAAAGAGCACTGGAAAGACAATCATGACGGGAACGACGGAGAGCACAGCGGAAGCTAGCGGCTGTATCCCCCCCGGCACATAGCCCATGAACCAGTGCTTGATCACGACAAAGATCTGATCGATTATTTCAGGCATACTTCAGCACCATCCAGCACAAAATATCGTTCGTGTCTCTTACTTATCCAGCCGCTCACTTGATCTCTCCGGTTGAAGCCGCAGTCGCGGGTGTTGGCGCAGTCTCTAGAGCGGTAGCTGCAGCGGCCTTAGCTTGTGCCGCCTCGGCGTCCTTCTTTGCCTTGGCCTCCGCAGCAAGTTTTGCCTTCGCGCGCTCACCTTCCAGGGCGGCATCCACAGCGCCAGCTTCGGTTGGATGAATCCTGTGGTAGTACTCGTTCGGCTTGGCGAGCTTATATTTGTCCAGCAACAGGCCGCCAAAGCGATTCTCGGAGCTCATCTCGAACTCCACATCCATCTTGATCGCGTCGAACGGGCAGACCTCGACACAGATTTGGCAACTCATGCAGACCGAGATGTCGATATCAAATTGAGCAGGATAAAACTGCTGCTTCCCGGTAGCATCGGGCTTCTTATCCGCACTCTTGACGATGTAAATACACTTTGGAGGGCATTCTTTCTCGCAGATCTGGCAGGCTACACAACGCAACCCCGGTTCCGGATCCGCGCCATCGTAAACCAGGAAAGGAAAGTCGCGCGTCGCCTCGATCTGAGGGAGCCGCTCTTCCGGAAATTGAACTGTCGTGAGCCGTTCTTTGTTAATATAGCTGCCGAAGAAGTTACGTGCAGTTTCGGCCAAGCCCTTCACAATACCTTCACCTAACACAGCGAACCCCCCTGCGATGCCGAAATTGCCGACGCGGCTGCCGATGGGCAGAGGCCACGGTTGAGTTCGGTGAAAAGCCTTCGGTAACTCAACGGTCCACCTCGCCCAAAACGATATCGATGCTTCCCAGGATGATCACGATGTCGGCAACGTTATGTCCCAGGCACATGTCCTCGAGTAGCGTGAGATTAATCAACGTGGGAGGACGAACCCGATAGCGGTAGGGATTCGGCGACCCGTCGCTGATGAGATAGAAACCAAGCTCGCCCTTCGGTCCTTCGATCCGTCCGTACGCTTCACCAGGCTTGGGACGGAATCCTCGGATCTTGGTGTTCGGATCGATGATCGGTCCTTCCGGAAGATCACGGATGGCCTGCTTCAAAATTTCGACTGACTCGCGCATCTCCAGCACGCGCAGCATGTAGCGGTCGTACACGTCGCCGATTTCTCCCAGGGGAACGCGGAAGTTGAAGCGGTCATATATGCCGTACTTATCTACCTTGCGCAAGTCGTAATCGACGCCTGAGGCCCTTGCCATTGGGCCGCTCAACCCCGCATTGATTGCCTGCGCCTTGGTCACAATGCCAATGCCCTGGGTACGCGCCATCAAGATCTCGTTGGTCTTTAACAGGCTCTCAAATTCATCCAGAAACTTGGGAAAGCCGTCCACTACCTTCTTTGCACCATCCAGCCAGCCCGCAGGTAAGTCGCAACGACATCCACCAAACCGCATGTAGTTACACATCATGCGCGCGCCAGTCAGTGCTTCAAACAGGTCGAGAATCTTTTCGCGCTCGCGGAAGGCATACATCAACGGTGTCCCGCTCGCGCCCATATCCTGCATCAGGAAGCCAATTAGGCCGGCATGATTCTGCAACCGGGTCAGCTCACCCGTGATGACCCGCAGATACTCAGCACGTTCCGGGACCTTGATACCGGCGAGCGTTTCCACAGCCAACGCATATGCCCAGTTATTGGTGATCGAGCAGATATAGTCCAGCCGGTCGGTGTATGGCATGCACCCGAGGTAGCTCTCGCTTTCGGCGATCTTCTCGTGATTACGATGCAGATAGCCGAACACCGGCTTTAACTTCACCACCTTCTCGCCGTCCAACGTGACATTCATCCGAAACACGCCGTGCGTGGAAGGGTGCTGCGGCCCCATTGAAATTTCAAGCAGCTCGCCCGAAAGATGATCACTCGAGGTATTGGAGATTGTGTCGACGGAGGCATCGGTAAGAGTGCTCATAGACCCCCCTCCGCGGCAGGCCGGTGCGCCTGGGCACGCTTCAATACTTCATCATGTGCGGTTGGTTCGTACTCGTAATCGTCGGGCTCCACGTAATCTCTGCGCATCGGATGATCTACAAAACCTTCCCACATTAACAACCTGCGCAGATCCGGATGCCCGTCAAACAGTACGCCGTAGAGGTCGAAGATCTCGCGCTCCTGAAACTCGGCACTCCGCCAGATCGGCGTTAGTGAGGGAACATGCACTCGCTCGGCTCGATCCTCAGTGCGCACTCGCAAGACTACCGGCCCCTCCCTCTGCTCGATCGAAAACAGGTGGTAGACAACCTCCAGGTACCCGCCGGTCTGACTCTTTACGACCTCGTCGACGTCCTTTTCCACGCCGTCTACCAACTTCTTTACTTTGACCTTGGTGGAAACGTCCTTCAGTGGCCAGTCGATGCCGGTAACGTTGGAGCAAAAATCAAAATGTGGCGACGCTCCGTCGCGGAGAAAGCTGGCAACGGCGAATGCATGCTCGCCATCCACGAGCAAGGAATGCTGACCGGAGGGGCTGCTATTAGGGAGTATTTCCAGGCGGCAGCCGGGAACCCTCACTTCGATTTGGGACTTAATCTCTTCCAGGTTCATTCTTGCCTGCATTCGAAATGTTAACTAGCGGGACGCTCCAGATTTCGCTGTTCTGCGTCGGGACCAGGTCGTGTGGGCCAAACTCCGGCACGATAAACTCGCTTGGCGATTCTGCATTGAGGTGACGGGGCCGATCCGGTCCAGTAAGTTGCTGCGCGTCTATCTTTCGCTGCAGCATCAGGAACGCGTCGATGAGCGCCTCGGGTCGTGGAGGGCAGCCGGGAATGTAGACGTCCACCGGAATATAGCGGTCGATCCCTTTGAGCACGTTGTAGCCTTGCTTGAAGGGGCCGCCGGATATCGCACACGCGCCCATGGAGATCACGTACTTAGGCTCCGGCATCTGGTTATAAAGTCGTACCACCTGTGGCGCCATCTTCTTCGTCACCGTGCCAGCCACAATCATCAAATCAGCTTGTCGCGGGGATGGGCGGAAGACTTCAGCGCCAAAGCGGGCGAGATCGTAGCGAGCCATCGTGGCCGCGATCATCTCGATGGCACAACAAGCGAGACCGAAGTTCAACGGCCACACTGAACTCTTCCGGCCCCAGTTGTAGAGTTCCTGAAGAGACGTCGCCACCACACCTTGCCGTCTCAACTCGCTCTTTAGCTGCTCATCCATTCCTCAAAACCTTTGCAAATCAAAGTTCAATCAACGTTTTCGGGCCAAACCGGCACTTTTCTCAGTTTACTCTTGATTTGCTAACTCCAGGACAGTACATCCTTCTGGCAAGCCCAAACGAGGCCCTCCACCAGCAGAATCAGAAACACTAGCATCGAGATACATTCCGGAACGGTCAAACCACCGAATGCGACTGCGAATGGCAGCAGAAATACGGCTTCCACATCGAAGATAAGAAAGACGATTGCGTAAATGTAGTAGCCCGGCTTGAACTTGATCCAGGCGTCGCCCTCGGATTCCAGGCCGCACTCGTAAATCGCGTTCTTGCTTGGTCCGGATTTCTGCGGCGAGAACTTCTTCGCCCACAGCCACGCCAGAGCGAGGGGACCAATGGCGAATCCCGCGCCTCCAATCAACAGTACGATAACCGGCAAATAGATATGGCTTGTCATGCTTTCCTTTTACAACATATCAGACCCCCGAAGTGCATCCTTGTGATAAACATCACAACCA
>Ga0302140_10002570_pt1 | contig 23469 bp, 28 predicted proteins | sample I_Bog_E1_1_FD_202095 | JGI IMG/M metagenome (GOLD analysis project Ga0302140, IMG submission 202095) | Peat permafrost microbial communities from Stordalen Mire near Abisko, Sweden - I_Bog_E1_1 | ecosystem: Environmental > Terrestrial > Soil > Wetlands > Peat | place: Sweden: Abisko, Stordalen... | reverse complement strand
GAACGTGCCCGAATTGGAGATACGCGCGAAGTACCTGTTGAAATCGTGGTGAACGGCCGCGCGGTGGTACGCCAGAACATCGTTGCCGATGGATTTGTTCATCCGCTTGAGTTCACGGTTCCCATCGACTCGAGTAGTTGGATCGCTGCGCGTGTGCTGCCCGCCGCGCATACGAATCCGGTGTTTGTGATTGTGAAGTCCGAGCCCATTCGGGCTTCGCGGCGCAGCGCCGAATGGTGCTTCAACGCCGTCAATCAGTGTTGGACGCAGAAAGCAGCGCGCATGTCAGCGGCGGACCTGGTGAATGGCCGGGAAGCCTACGATCATGCGCGGGAGGTGTACAAAAAGCTGATCAGCGAGAGCCAGCGGTAGTAGCGCTTTAGAACAGTATGCCTGCAATGCAGGCGGACATGAAGTTTGCCAGCGTGCCCACGATCATGGCTTTGAAACCCATGCGGGCGAGATCGGATTTGCGGCTGGGCGCCAATGCGCCGATGCCGCCGATTTGCACCGCAATCGAGCTTAAATTGGCGAAGCCGCAAAGGGCGAAAGTGGCAATAACGAAGGACCGTTCCTGCAACATCGGGCGGATTTTGCCCAAGTCGACGAAGGCTACGAATTCATTTAGCACCATGCGCGTTCCCAGCAAGTTGCCTATCGAAGCGCAATCGTTGAAACTGACTCCCAGAGCCCAGGCGATGGGCGAGAACAAAAGGCCCAGGATTTTCTGCAAGCTTTCGGGCACGAAGGGAAGGTAGTGATGCAGCCAACCCAAGCCGCCATTCAACATGGCGATGATGGACAGGAACGCGATCAGCATGGTGGCAATGTTGAGGGAGAGATGCAAGCCGTCACCAGCGCCGCGCGCCGCGGCGTCAATGACATTGACACCCGGCTTCTCCACGACTACCTTGACGCTGCCGCCGGTGAGCGGTTCGCCGGTCTCGGGCACGAACATTTTGGCGAGCATGATGGTGGCCGGCGCGGTCATAATGACGGCGGTTAGCAGGTGCGTGATGGACACGTGAGCGATGGCGACGTAAGCGCCCATCACCGCGCCCGAGACGTGCGCCATGCCGCTGGTCATCACCGTGAACAGTTCCGATTCCGTCATGGTTTCAAGAAATGGCCGGACCGTGACCGGCGCTTCCGTCTGGCCCATGACGATGCTGGCCGCAACACAAGTGGACTCGGCGCCGCTGGTTCCCATGAAGCGCTGCATCACGATGGCCATGCCCTTGACAAAGATCTGCATTACGCCGAAGTAATAAAGAATGGCGAAAAGCGAACAGATAAAGATAACAATGGGCAGCACTTGAAACGCGATAATGACACCGAATTCGTCGTTTCGCATGCCGAGCTTATCGCCAAAAACAAAGCTCGCGCCAGCGGAAGAATAGTTCAGCAAGGCGTTCACAAATTGGCTGAAAACGTAAAAAAGCTGGCCGAATGGCGTTTTCAAGACGATGAACGCGAAAGAGAACTGCAGGAAAACTCCCCACAGCACGACTCGCCGCTGAATGGCGGAGCGCTTGGTGGAGAAGAAATAAGCGGCGAAGACGATTGCGATCAGGCCGATAAGACCGGTGAATCTCGCCATCGTGAACTCGGGCTAACTAACAACTTCGAGAATCAGGTCGCGTTCATCTACCGGTTGATTGGAAATCTTGAAGGCGTCTTCCACGAGTTCAGCCGCCGCTTCCAGGTGTTCTTCGCTGGTGTGATAAATACGGCAAAGAATGCTGCCGGAATCGATTTTCTGGCCCACTTTGACTTCGAGGATGACGCCTACCGCGGGATCGATGGTATCTTCCTTGGTGTTGCGGCCAGCGCCGATCATAGAGGACGCCTGGCCGATCAATTCGGCGTCGATGGCGCTGACGTAGCCGCCGCGCTGAGTGGTGATTTCCTGAGCGCCAGTGGCGTTCGGCAAAAGCTCGAATTGATCGAGAACCTTGGGGTTGCCGCCTTGCGCCGCGATGACGTCTTTGAACTTGCGGTAGCCGGAACCGTCCAGCAACTTGGACTGCGCGAGTTCGCGGGCTTCGTCAAGGGTCTTGGTGATTTTGCCGAGGAAGATCATGCGGGCAGCCAACTCGAGAGAGATGCGAGTGAGATCGGCCGGACCGGCGTTTTGCAGCGTCTGAGACACTTCCATGATTTCGAGCGCGTTGCCTACCGCATAACCGAGTGGCTGGCTCATGTCGGTAATCAGAGCTTGTACGCGCTTGTCGAGCCGGCGGCCGATGCCGACCATCATCTGAGCGAGGCGGCGCGCTTCCACCTGCTTCTTCATGAACGCGCCGGAGCCCACCTTCACGTCGAGCACGAGGGCATCGAGACCGACGGCGATTTTCTTCGACATGATGGAGGTGGCGATGAGCGGAATGGATTCCACGGTGGCCGTGGCGTCGCGCAGCGAATAAAGCTTGCCATCGGCGGGAGCGAGCTCAGGCGTCTGTCCGATGAAGGCCAGTTTGTGCTCAGCCAGCAGGGTCTTGAATTGATCAATGGAAAGGTCGGTGCGAAAGCCAGGAATGGATTCTAGCTTATCGAGCGTTCCCCCAGTATGACCCAAAGCGCGGCCCGAAATCATGGGAACGACTACTCCGGCAGCAGCGGCCAAAGGAGACGCAATCAGGCTGGTTTTATCGCCCACGCCGCCGGTGGAATGCTTGTCAACCTTTACTCCGGGAATGGAAGAAAGATCGAGGGTAGTGTCGGAATTCACCATGCTGTCGGTCATGGCGCTCACTTCCCGGTCGGTCATGCCGGAGTAGAAAATTGCCATCAAGAATGCCGACATTTGGTAGTCAGGAATGTCGCCGCGAGTATAGCCGTCGACAAGGAACTGGATTTCATCGGCCGCCAGTTCTTCGCCATCTCGCTTACGGTGAATTAAGTCAACAGTACGCATTTACGAATAATAAGCGTACCATTCCCGTTAATTTGAACCCGTATGTTGTCGGAAATCAAGGGTTTTGCGGCCCTGCTTTGAGGAAGCATTTCAGGGCAGTTCACCGGCTAAAATCTGCCGCAAGTCCTGGGCGTGAACCCGCAGTCCGACATAAAAAGAGCCAAATTGGGCGTAAACCGCGCTCACCTCATCGAAGCGCATTTCGTAGATGAGTTTCTTAAACACTAGCGGATCGTCGGCGAACAAGTCAACACTCCACTCCCAGTCGTCGAAACCGATGGAACCGGAAATGATTTGTTTGACCGAATCGGCATAGCGTCGGCCAATCAAGCCGTGTTCATGCATCATGCGCTGGCGCTCGGCCAGGGTCACTTGGTACCAGTTCTTGCTTTCGCCGCGCAGGCGATCCATGGGATAAAAGCAGATGTACTTGGAGGGGGGAATTTCGGGGTGAAGGCGCGATGCCATGGCGGCAGCTTGGCGCGCCAAAACCTCCTGTACGCCCGCATCCCATTCTGCGGTCTGCGGCTCAATGCCTTTCTCTGTTAGGGCGGCGTAGGTCTTGGCGGTCGATTCATAGAGTCCCAGTTCCACGACTGATAGGTAGGAATGGGTTGGCTCAAGAAAATCGGATAGTTCCATGCGCTCAATGGCCAGTTCAGCGCGGTGAAGATCTTCAAGCGAATCGCGAAAATGGACGAACATAAGATCACCCTTGTGTCCGATCATTGAATAAACGGCGGTTGGCTTGGGATTGCCGTCTTTGGTGCCTTTTTCCATGGCTGCCAGCGTTTCGACAGCGCGTTGCACAATACGGTCGCAATGAAATGCTTCCTGCTGATGCCAGGCGGAGCGAGCGAAGCGAAAGATTTGATGGAGAACATAAGAGCCCTCGATGGTTAATGGAACCGCAGGCGCTTCAGCCATGTAAGACCTCCCATTCGGCGTCGGGCAAGCCGGGCATTTCATGCCGGTACTGGCCGCGAAATATTTCTGAAAACAAGCCTACGATTTCCGAGTGAATCAGGCCGTTATCCGCGAGCAGGTACCTGCCATGCAAGTCAAGCGCCTCACCCATCATGCCCGACGTTCTGCCGCCCGCTTCCTCAACCAATAGAGTTCCGGCGGCCATATCCCAAGGATTGAGTCCAAACTCCCAAAAAGCCTCAATGCGGCCGCAGGCCGTATACGCCAAGTCGATGGCAGCCGATCCACTGCGGCGAACGCCGTGAGTGAGCATCGCAAGTTGATAGTAGAAATGGATGTTTACGTTCTGATGCCGGCGGCGGCTGGGAAAGCCGGTGGAGACGAGTGACTCATTCAGGTTCGGCGCCTTGCTCACACGAATGGGCGCACCGTTCAGCCGGGCACCGGCCCCGCGCTCGGCGGCAAACAGTTCGCGATTCAGCGGGTCGTACACCACGCCGGCGATGACCTCGCCGTGTTTCGCCAAGGCCAAAGTTACATTCCATTGCGGGTAGCCGTGCGCGTAGTTGGTGGTGCCGTCGAGAGGATCGATATACCAACGCAGAGGGGCTTCGAGCGCAGCGCGACCGCCTTCCTCGGCGAAAATACCGTGATCGGGAAAACGCTCATGCAGGCGCTGGATCACGAGTTTTTCGCTCGCCCGATCCGCGGCCGTGACTAGATCGTGCTCGGCTTTCAGCTCGAACGCGACTCCCCGGTGCGCCATCAGCACCTCGCCGGCTTCGCGGGCGATCTCAATCGCCGCGTCCAGGAAATTTGCCATATACTTTTAGTTCAGCACATGGCAAATTACTAGTGGATGAATTGCGACCGTATTGCGCGCTGGTACCAGCTATTTGAGTATTTGGCATTTGGGCGGGCGCTACAGCGGCGGCGGATGGAATATTTGCCTGAAGCGGCCACCGCAAAGCGCATTCTCATTCTTGGCGACGGGGATGGACGGTTCACGGCGGCTTTAGTCGCGCGGAATCGACGGGCCTTGATCGATTCAGTAGATGTTAGTGGCGGCATGCTGGATGTGGCCCGACGAAGACTGCGCGACCTGAAACTCGATTCGACGCAGGTAAAGTTCTGGGAGGGCGATGCGCGGACGGTGCAGTTGCAGGGCGAGTATGACTTAGTGGTGACTCATTTTTTCCTGGATTGCTTTACAACGCTGGACTTAGGCAGTTTGGTGGCGCGTATATCCCTTCATTGCTCTTCGACTGGAAAGTGGCTGGTGTCGGAGTTCAATCTTCCTGAGCAAGGGGCGCCTAGACAAGCAGCCAGAATACTGATTCGTTTCATGTATTTCTTCTTCAAAATCGCAACGCGTCTCAGCGTAAACAAGCTGCCGGAATACCGGGAGGTAATGACGCAGAATGGGTTCTGCGTCGCGCAGTGCCGCCCGGCATTGGGAGGTTTGCTGATCTCCGAGTTGTGGGAGTACTACGGCTCGAAATAACCACTGCGCGCAATGGTCTTCATGCCAGGCTGGCGCACAGTCACGGAGACGGGGTGAAAGCGCCGCGGCTCTTGCTTGACATCCTTTGGGTAAAAGCCGATCAGATATTGCGTGCGAAGCTCGCGAATTATATCCGTGAACGCTTCATCCAGTTCAGTAAATCCGGAGGGATTGAAGATGCGTCCACCGGTAGAAGCCGCCAAGGTTGCAAGCGCGTGCTCGCCGCCTAAATTGCGGCCGGCATCACCGGAAATCGGGACCACCACGATTGGATACAGGACGGCATCGGCCTGCTGGACGGCGCGCAACGCATCGCCATATTTCTTGTAGCTGGTGGTATCGCCGCCGTCGGTCACTACTACCATGACGTGACGGCCTTCACGCTCTGAAAGAGTGTCGCTTGCCAAGTACATGGCGTCGTACAGAGAAGTGCCACCCTCGTTACGGGCGGCATTCAGCGCCTTTGCCGCGCGGGATCTGTTGCGCGAATAGTCTACATCGAGATTGGTGTGCCAATTGAAGGTGAAAAGAGCAAATTTATCATCAGGGTTGCCGGCATCGAGCAACGCCGATATGAATCGCAGCACCGAACCGGTCTCGTAATGCAGATCGATTTTGGTACTGCCGCTCGTGTCCATGAGAATGGCCACTGAGAGCGGAAGCGAGGTGTTTCGCTCAAAGACGGCAACCTGCTGGTCTACTCCACTATCGGTTAGCCGGAAGTCTTCCTTGTTCAGGTTGGTGATGATAGCGCCCTGCCGGTCACGGACTGAGACAAGCAGGCGCGCCAGATTCACGCTTGCCGAATAAAGGGGACCCTGCACTTGGCTGGCAGCCGGGGGCGGGTTCGCGGGCTTGAATTGGGCTGCGCCATTAAGCGCGACGCCGAGGCAGAGCAAAACAGCCCACTGCAGTTGTCGATTAGTTGCCATGTTCGGATGAACCAGCTAGAAGGCGGTCATCCCACTCCCCATCGACCCACACGGCCCCGTCGGCGAAAAACTCTTTTTTCCAGATTGGAACTTCACGCTTGAGGCGATTGATACCTTCCAAGGCGGCCTCAAAAGCCGGTTTCCGGTGCGGCGCGGTGGCGACAACCACCACGCTTGCTTCGCCAATTTCCAAGCGGCCCAGCCTATGCACCATGCCTATGCGGCCGATGGCGAACTGTGCGGTGATCTCGCGGCCTATGCGCGCCATGTGGTCCTGGGCCATCCCTTCGTAGCATTCGTATTCCAAGTGAGTGGTTGGCCGACCTTTAGTGTTATTTCGCACAACGCCTTCAAAAACTACCACTGCACCATCTTCCGGACGCCGTAATTTCTCCACAAGCCGGCGCGAATCGATAGTTTCCCGCACGATTTCAAAAATATTTCCGCCGGTTCCAGACCCTCCGCTGACGGGCGGGAGGAATGCCACCTCGTCATTCTCAGAAAGAGCGGTATCGGCGGTTGCAAACTCCTGGTTCCTAGCAAATAGAATCGACGGACGCTTGCCTTGCAGGGTTTCGTAGCGCTGCGAATAGCTGGCAAAGAGGCTCCCCAGCGTAGTACCAGGGGGCACGTCGAGGCGCTCTTCGGCTTTGCCCACCAAGTCCTTCAGAACGCCGAAGAATAACACTTTGACAAGCATCATTCAAATGCTAACAAGCGTAGGGCAGCTAGACTAAGCATTTATGGAGAAACAGCCCGCGCCCATTTTCATCCGTCCGCTTGCCGCCGCCGATTACGAAAGATGGCTTGCTCTCTGGAAGCTTTATCAGATGTTTTATGAGACCAGCATCCCGGAGGAAGTAAGCCAAGAGAGTTTCCGCCGAATGCTTGATCCGCACGAGTCTACTGCTGGAGCACTGGCATTTCAAGGTGAGACCGCAGTTGGGATGGTGAACTGGATTTTTCACAGATCTAACTGGACGATTGGCGATTATTGCTATTTGCAAGATCTTTATGTGAGTGAGAAGATGCGCGGGGCGGGCGTGGGCAGGTTGCTGATTGAGCATGTTTCCGCGGAAGCGCGCAAGGCCAATTGTTGCTGCGTTTATTGGTTGACGCACGAGACGAACGCGACTGCCCGGCTTTTGTACGACCGCATCGCCAAGCACCACGGTTTCATTAAATACCGGAAAGAGCTTTAAAGGAGCAGTCCGTTGAGCCAGCAAACTCGCTTGCGCGTGCGCTATGCGGAAACCGATCAGATGGGGGTCGTCTACTATGCCAACTACCTGGTGTGGATGGAAGTGGGGCGAGTGGAATGCGTACGGGCGCTAGGGCTTCAGTACAAAGATTTGGAACAGAGTGAGGGGCTTTTTCTTTCGGTGGTGGAGAGCAACTGCCGATACCTTTATCCGGCGCGTTACGACCAGGAGATCAGTGTCGAAACGAGTGTGGTGAAGGCGAGTTCGCGGATGGTGGAGTTCGGGTATAAAATCAGCTCCGTGGAGCCGGAACGCTTGCTGGCGGAAGGGTTCACGCGGCATCTTTGGTTGAACAGAGATTGGAAGCCGACGAGTTTGCCGGAGAAGTACCGGGCGGCGCTGGGTGTGAGTAGATGACACGGGCTGTCTTTGTGCTGATGCTTTGCGCGGAAGTTTTGCAGGGCGGACCAAACAGCGCGGCGGAGATCTTGGCGAAGGCGGCGAGGAATGGCGATGTGAAGGCGATAGAAGGCATGCTAGCGTCTGGCGTTGATCCCGACGTGCCTGACCGATATGGGCATACGCCTCTTTACTACGCAGTCTCATTTAACCAGAACAAAGCGGTTGAATTGTTGCTAGCGCATCATGCGGACCCGAACCCACGAGCCAAGAGCCATACATTTGCGAGTCAGGTGCGTGACACCCCGCTGCAAAATGCGGCCGAGCTGGGGAACCGGCGGGTTGCCGAAATGCTTATCGAAGCGGGCGCCAAAGTTAACGAACCGGGGCCGTCCGGGCGGACAGCGTTGCATTGTGCGTATGACCAGCTTGAAGTAATCCGGTTGCTGATCGAAAAGGGCGCGGACGTAAACGCGCGTGACAATGAAGGGACCAGTGCGATGGATGCAGCCGTCTGGTACGGTTCCTTTGACACGGTAGCCCTGCTGCTGGCGCATGGCGCGCGGCTGAATGAGACCGAACCCAAGACGGGCGCGACTCCGATCAATGAAGCGGCCTATAAAGGGCACGCAAGGCTGGTGCAATACTTGCTTCTTTTTAAGCCCGACCTGGGAATTCGGGATAAACGAGGTTACAGCCCGCTCGAAAATGCCATGCGAATGGGTAAGGAAGACTGCGCGGTGTTGCTGCTCGAGGCCGAATCGAAAGAGAGTGAGACGCCTGAATTCCGTGCAAGAGCAATGGAGACCGCCGTTAAGAAAGATGAATCATCGGTTGTGGAGGGGTTGTTGGCACGCGGGGCAAACGCGAACGAAGTTTTGCCTTCGGGATCGACCGTGTTGGACGCGGCGGCGTTCGGAGGCGCGGGCAAGGTTGTGGACGTCCTATTGAAGAATAACGCCGATCCGAATCTGAGCGGCAAGAATGGAACGAGCGCTTTGGAGGATGCCGCGCTCAAGGGATTTGACGCGATTGTTGGTATGTTGCTCGACCATGGAGCTTGGATCAATCAAGTAAATGCTGCTTCCGGGACGACGGCGCTGTATTCGGCAGCGGCGTTTCGCAAAGGAGGATACGGTGAACTTGCTGCTCAAGCGGGGAGGAAACCCCAATTTGTGCGGGAAGAGTCATAAGACTGCTTACGCGGTTGCGCTGGAGAATGGTTTCAACGAGGTAGCAGCGGAAATTCAGAAGCAAGGTGGGTCTAAGAATTGCGACCGGTAGTTCATCAACGCCCGGTTACAATGCAAAAACGCCAGACACAACTCATTTCGCTCTTTTTCTCGGCGCGGCGATCTTGCTTGCCCTTACTCCGGGTCCAGGACTTTTCTATGTTCTGGCGCGAAGCCTGGGCGGTGGGCGCAAAGAAGGGGTACTCTCATCTTTGGGCACATTCGTCGGCGGGATCGTCCAGGTGGTTGCCGCAGCCACCGGCCTGTCCGCGCTGCTGGCGACTTCAGCTCTTACCTTCAGCATCGTTAAGTACGCGGGCGCAGCCTATCTGATCTATTTGGGCGTTCGGATGATCAAAGCCAGCAATGAGGCGTTACCCACGGCGAGCGTCGAGCCAGTTCAACGGAACTCATTCCGGCAAGGGATCTGGACGGAGGTACGAATCCGAAGACGGCGCTGTTCTTCCTGGCTTTCGTCTCACAATTTGTTTCGCCTATGAAGGGCCATTTGTTTCTGCAATTTGTGATGCTGGGCGGACTCTCTGTTGCATTAAATACCTCCGCCGATCTGGTGGTAGCAACTTTCGCCGGCACCGTTAGCGACAATCTGAAGCGCAATCCTCGTATACAAAGGCGGCAGCGCCTGGCCTCGGGCTTTGGGATGATTGGTCTTGGTGTTTACGTTGGGTGTTCAGGATCTGGGCACGCCGAGTGAAATGAAAATCCAGCACATGATCCACGTCATTCTTCCCGTTGGCCAACTCCGCTGCAACTGCTCCATCTTCGGCGACGAACAATCGCGCGAAGCGATCATTATCGATCCGGGCGACGAAGTTTCCAAAATCACTGAAGTCCTGGATAAGCACCAGCTCAAAGTCAAAGCCATCATCATTACTCACGGCCATATCGATCACGTGACGGGGGCCGCTCAGTTACGTGCGCTCACGGCTGCGCCGGTTTATATGAATGAAAACGATCTTGCTTTGCTCGACGCCCTTGACGTCCAGGCGGGGTGGCTTGGAACGCAGACCCCCGAGCGTCCGGAGATCGATATAGCCGCTAGGGAGGGCGAGGTTGTGAAACTTGGCGGCGCGGATTTCAACATCATCCTCACGCCGGGCCACACGCAGGGAAGTTTGTCCGTTTGGATTCCGCAAGAGCAAAAGCTCATCGCCGGCGATACGCTGTTCCGGGAAACGGTGGGCCGAACGGACTTGCCGGGCGGCGATAGCCGAACGATTCTCAGTTCCATTAGGACGCGGTTGTTGCCATTGCCGGCTAACACGATAGTGATTCCCGGGCACGGCGCGCCCACTACCATCGCGCACGAAAAGGAGTTTAACCCTTTTCTGCAGGGTCTTTAGCAACTTGCTGATTTGCCTTCATTTCGAGAACGGAACTAATTAATTCCTTAGCATCCGTCAGGCTTTTGGTGATTAGCTGAATATCCATGGCGGGTTTGCCAAGTTGCCGAACGCTCTGGCAGTAGACGCCGTGCTGGCCGGCGAGCACCAACGCGTCAGTAATGCAATCGAGCGAAATCGCCAAGCGCCCCCGTTCCCGACCCCACATAAACTCGTAGCGCTCCAGGTCATCTTTTCGTTCTTCGTAAACTGTCATTTTTCAGTAAGTTACAGACAAAAGCTAATGTGCTGTTGGAGTTGCCCCGCCGGTTGAGAGTTTCTGCCCGCCCACGTTGAATTGGGTATCGCCTTCACCCACAAAACCAAGCTTTCGGAGCTCCAAGATCTGCGTGGCTTTATCCTTATCCAAGCGCATTACGTGTTGTTTACGAGCTTCAACTTCACGCTCTAGATTAGCGTTCCCTTCCTCCAGGAGGTGAATTTGCTTCTGCTTTTCACTGAGGGCGCTCAAGCCTTGCGGACCGCGCAGCATGATGACCGCATACGCCGCTAGAGCGGTAAGCGTGGCCAATGCTGCAATGGGTCGTAGATAAGAACGAAACATCTCTTCTTACCTTTATAAACTTGTTTTGACGAAAGGTCCAGCAAAAACAAGTATTTATGACCGATGCGCTCGTTGTCTTCTGCAACTGCCCTAACCACACGGAAGCGTCGCAACTGGCGCATGCGATTGTCAAGGACGAGGCGGCAGCTTGCGTCAACATAGTTCCGGCAATCGAAAGCGTGTATCGCTGGCAAGGCGAGATTGAAACGGCGCAGGAGGTTTTGCTGCTGATTAAAACTACGCGGAAACAATTTGCGGCATTGCGCGATTTGATCACTCGCTTGCATAGCTACGACACGCCGGAAGTGATCGCTTTGGCGGTGGAAGATGGCGCGGTGAAGTATTTGGCGTGGCTGGGCGCCACATTCGCAGAATAAAATGTTCGACCAAGGTCCGATTCAGCCGACTTTGCCGAGGGGCGCAGTTGGCCGATTGTTCAAGGTTGTGCTGGTTCGCTACGATTCGTTGGTATGGTGGATTTTTCGGAGGACACAGGATGATATCGCAAGCCGGGGATTTGCGGAAGCGCATTCTCGAGCTGGTGGCTGAATATTCTCAGATGATCCACACTCCCCGGGCGTTTGCCGCAGGCGAGAGCGCGGTGCCGGTGGCGGGCCGCGTCTTCGACGGCGAAGATGTCCGATCGCTGATTGACGCGTCGCTGGACTTCTGGCTAACGGCCGGGCGGTTTGCCGACCAGTTTGAGCACCTCTTGGCGGAATGGTTTGGAGTGCGTTGCGCAACACTCGTCAATTCGGGCTCTTCGGCCAATTTGCTAGCGATGAGCGCGCTTACCTCGCCGAGGCTTGGAAGCCGCAGACTGGTGCCGGGCGATGAAGTGATCACGGTGGCAGCCGGATTCCCGACGACGGTGAATCCAATTGTGCAAAACGCTCTTGTGCCGGTGTTTGTGGATGTCTCTCTACCAACCTACAACGTTGATGTAGCCATGCTGGAGGCGGCAAAATCGGAGAGAACGCGCGCGGTGGTACTGGCGCATACGTTAGGCAATCCGTTTGATGTGGTGCAAGTCACGGCGTTTGCCAGGAAACACGATTTGTGGCTGATAGAGGATTGCTGCGACGCGGTGGGTGCGACGTTCGAGGGCAAGAAAGCCGGAACATTTGGCGACCTTGCGACGCTGAGCTTCTACCCGGCCCATCACATCACTACAGGCGAAGGCGGCTGTGTCTTGACCGACAAACCCCTGCTACAGACAATTGTGGAATCGTTCCGTGACTGGGGAAGAGATTGCTGGTGCGATCCAGGCAAAGAGAATACCTGTGGCAAGCGATTCGACTGGCAACTAGGCGGCCTGCCTCGGGGCTATGACCACAAATATACTTATTCGCATATCGGCTATAACATGAAGATGACCGACATGCAGGCGGCCATCGGCGTTTCGCAAATCGGTAAATTGCCCGAGTTTATCGCCAAGCGCCGAGCAAATTATCGGTTGCTGCGCGAGGGGCTACAGGATTTGGAGAAATGGCTTGTACTGCCGGAAGCAACGCCTAATACAGAGCCAAGTTGGTTCGGATTTCCGTTATCGGTTCGGCGCGAAGCGCCGTTTAGCCGCAATCGCCTGATCGCGTTCCTGGAAAGCCGCAAGATTGCGACTAGGCTATTGTTCGGCGGCAATCTGCTGCGGCAGCCAGCGTACCGCGAAGTCCAGCATAGGGTCGTTGGATCTCTTGTAAATACCGATTTCGTGATGAGCCAAACGTTTTGGCTGGGAGTGTATCCAGGGCTGACTCCCGAGATGATTGCGTATGTGGTGGATACCTTTCATCAGATGCCGGTTACGGATTGGCAGACGCTGTGGGTCTGAATGGCGTATGAGCTAGAGCGAGACTTGGATCACGTACTGGCCCACACCGAGGGTGTTTGGGGACCAGTGAAGGGAACCAACATTTTCGTCACGGGGGGTACCTGTTTTGTTGGGCAATGGCTGATCGATAGCTTCATGTGGGCGAATCGGCGGTTGAACCTGAATGCACGGCTGTTTGTGTTGACGCGCAATCCGAACGCTTTCGAAGGGCGCCGGCCAGCCCTGAAGGGGGACAAGGCAATCGAGATCCTGCGGGGAGATATCAAGACGACAAAGTTTCCCGAAGAGGAATTCCGATTTGTCATTCACGCGGCGCATGAGCACAGTGCTGTGCCTTCTTCGGCGAATCTTGAAGGCACGCGGCGGGTTCTTGAACTGGCAAAGACGCGTGGCACGAAGCGCCTCCTCTATGTCAGCTCGGGGGCCGTCTACGGCGAGCAGCCTGTCGAAATCGAAATGATGACGGAGGATACTGTTCCGGCCAGCAGGATCACCGGCTATGGCGAGGCGAAACGGGAATCAGAAGCGTGGTGTCTTGGGGCGTCGGACTCAACTCTGGATGTGGTAATCGCGCGCCTTTTTGCGTTTACCGGACCATATTTGCCGCTCGATCGAAACTTCGCTGCTGGAAATTTCGTGAGAGACGCGCTGCTCGGAGGTCCGATTCGCATTGAAGGCGACGGGACGCCGTTGCGGTCTTATCTCTACGCGGCGGACGTGGCGATTTGGCTTTGGACCCTGCTTCTGAATGGTGGGGCAGGGCGGGCGTATAACGTCGGGAGCGACCAAGCAATCAGTATTTTGGAACTGGCCAAGCAAGTAGAGCGAGTGTGCGGAGTGACGCGTGGAATTTGCGTCGCCGAGGAAGCCGTAGAAGGCGTTCGGCCGAAACGCTATGTGCCGTCGATTGCCAGAGCGCGCACGGAATTGGGATTGGAGCAATGGATTGGATTAGACGAAGGAATTTGCCGTATGTTCAATTGGCGTGATTCTCCATAAAGTAATAGCAGAGCATATGGCAGGCAATCATGTGACCATCTTCGATGCGGCCCATATGCGCCTCCGCAACGTGAATCTGCAATTTTGCGATAGGCCCAAGTTTGCCGCCGTCTCGGCCCGTTAGGGCAATCGTCTGACAGCCGATGGAATTGGCGTACTGGAGGGCTTTCACAACATTGGCGGAGTTGCCTGAGCCGCTGAGCGCCAGGACGACATCGCCTTGCTGGGCGAAGTTTTTCAGCTGTTCCTCGAATATGCAATCGTAGCCGACATCGTTTGAATAGGCCGTGACGGTGGGGACGCAATCTGCCAGCGACAATATCCGGAAACGCTTGTCGCGTTGGAAACTAGCCCCTTTAACCATGTCACAGACGAAATGAGATGCCGTGGAAGCGCTGCCGCCATTGCCGCAAACAAAGATTTGGCGGTTGTGGTCGCGCGCTTCACGCAAAATCTCAATAGCTTGGGCGATGCCGCTAAGGTCCAAGGTTTCTAGCGCGTTGAGAAGCTTCGATTTGTATTCGCCCGCGAACGTGTCTGCAGTCATAACCCAATGCTACAACCGGGCCAAGTCTCGCTGGCCTAAGTGGTGCGGTTTACATGGGATAATCGCAATTAGTGACAGTCGAGATAGGTAACACTTTGGCGGGCGACGACCAGCCTTGTTACATCATTGCCGAGATTGGCATTAATCATAATGGCGACCTCGATTTGGCCAAGCGGCTTATTGAGGTTGCTTCCGCAGCGGGCTGTAACGCCGTTAAATTTCAGAAGCGCACGGTGGATTTAGTCTACACGGCTGAAGAATTGGCCAAGCCACGCGAAAGTCCCTTTGGGGTTAGCAACGGGGATTTAAAGCGAGCGCTGGAATTTGCCCTTACGCAATATGAGGAGATTGACGCGTTCTGTAGGGCGCTGGATATTACCTGGCTTGTTTCATGCTGGGACGAAAGATCTATTGAATTGATGGGGCAATTCGAACTGCCCTGTTTCAAAATCGCGTCTGCTTTGTTGACTGACGACGCGCTCCTACGAAAGACCCGCAAACAAGGAAAGCCAATCTTACTTTCCACCGGCATGAGCACGATGGAAGAAATCGACCACGCCGTTGATGTGCTGGGAAAGCAGGATCTGATATTGTTGCACGCTTGCAGCGCATATCCGGCGCGCTATGAGGACTTAAACTTGCGTGCGATTCCGGTCTTGCGGGAAAGATACGGCGTACCGGTTGGATACTCGGGGCACGAGACCGGTATTCCGTCCAGCGTGGCGGCAGTGGCGTTGGGCGCTTGCTGCGTCGAGCGGCATCTCACGATGGACCGCGCCATGTGGGGTACCGATCACGCCGCTTCTCTTGAACCCAACGGCATGACGAGGCTGGTCCGCGATATACGGCTGATTGAGCAATCGCTGGGCGACGGAATCAAACGGGTATATGAGAGTGAAGTGCCGATGTTAAACAAGTTGCGGCGAGTGAGGCAGCCCTTCGCCGCGGCATGAAATTAATCAGTGTGATTACTCCCTGCTTCAACGAAGAAGCCAATGTGGAAGAGCTCTATCTGCGAGTGAGGGGGGCGTTGGCGAGAGTGGGCCGTTATGCCTACGAACACATTTTTATCGACAATCATTCGCGCGATAAAACCGTGGCAATTCTTAAGAAGATTGCCAGCCGCGACACGAACGTAAGGATCATTGTCAACGCGCGTAACTTTGGGCACGTGCGATCGCCCATGCACGCGTTTCTCGAAACCAGTGGGGATGCGGTGATCGGCTTGGCCGCCGATCTGCAAGATCCACCCGAAATGATCGAAGAGATGATCGCCAAGTGGGAAGACGGCTACGCCATGGTGCTGTGCATTAAAGAAACCAGCCAGGAACACGGGTTGATGTTCCGCGCGCGCAGGCTTTATTATCGATTTGTGCAGCGGCTGTCTTCGATCGAAACTTTTGAAAACTTCACCGGGTTTGGGCTTTACGACCGGAAAGTGGTTGAGGCCGTGCGTTCATTCGGGGACGCATACCCCTACTTCCGAGGAATGATCGCCGAAATTGGGCTTCCTCATTTCAAACTCATTTACGATCAGCCGAGGAGGAAGCACGGCGTAACGAAAAACAATTTCTATACCCTCTATGATCTGGCCATGCTTGGCATCACAAATTTATCGAAGGTACCGCTAAGGCTGGTCACGTTCTCAGGTTTCCTGGGGGCGATGCTGTGTGGCCTCGTAGGAATGGGCTATCTGGTTTATAAGCTGCTTTATTGGAATAATTTTTCGGTGGGAACCGCGCCATTGGTCATCGGGTTGTTCTTTCTCGGATCTGTGCAATTGGTCTCGATGGGGATTCTCGGAGAATATGTTGGGGCAATCTATACTCAAGTATTAAAACGACCTTATGTGATTGAGCAAGAGCGCGTGAACTTCGAGTTTGAGCCCGGCATGCCGTTGCAGGAAGGGGATTTTGGGACACGTTTGTAGTGGAGATGCTTGGCTTAAGAAGGGCGAGTTTTGGTGGGTTTCCAAAGCTCTTGCGCCGGACGCCAGATTATAGCGAGCGCACAGAGTGCCGCCGCCATCATCACCACGAAAGTGCGCGCCACTGAGGACAGGCGCTTTAGAATAAAAGTTTCCGGAAGCCATCCGTCAACGCAATCTAAAGCTGCCAAGCCGTACACCGTTCCCTGACAGGCGAGCGCAGTTATGAAGATCCAACGAATAGGTAGCCAGAACGTTGTAATTGCGATGACGATCAGGGCAAAGGGTAACAACAAGCGGCCCAACTTGCAAGAGAGGTAGTGAAACCACATGCGATTGCGCAAAGTAAGTAGCCCGGGATACTGCCATATGATTTGATAATTACCCGCTAGAGTGCGCACTTTCCGGCCGAATTCGGTGGCGAGAGACGTAGGATCATCGTAAGCTTTGGCGGCTGGTTCGACGACCAATCGGAAGCCTTTGAAGAATGCTGAAAGAGGGACGTATAAATCGTCGAGCAGCGTCTCGGGCGGCAGGTAAACCATCAGTTCCCGTCGGATTGCATAGAAAGGGCCGGTTGCGCCCAACATTGAATCTAAAGCGCTGAGCTCGCTTCGCAGCCAGGTTTCGAAACGCCAATACAGGCCAATATTTTCTTCCGCCAAATTGTCGCCGCTCCGGATGATCAATTCACCGCTTACAACCCCGACCGTTGGATCGGCGAGGCAACGCACGATTTCGCGGAGACTCCCGGGTTCTAAAACCTGGCGGACATCGGTGAGCAGCAGGATTGAGTTGTGGGTTGTTGGGACGCCTGCATTCAGAGCCGCTGGTTTGCCGCCGTGCGGGACGCGCAGAAGCAGAACTCCATGGTCGGCATATTCTTTCACTAATTCCTCCGTCAAGTCAGTGCTGCCGTCTGAAATAACCAAAACTTCAAGAAGCTCCCGCGGGTAATCCAACTGCAAGACGGACTCGAGCTTGCGGCGAATATATTGAGCCCCATCAAAGACTGGAATGATAACCGATACAGACGGCAAAATATCGGCTTTTTTGACCGGTTTCGGAAAGACTTGCGCCAGAACTCGTAGCAGGATTGGATATCCCACGATTACGTAAAGGAGAAAAGCGCAGCTTAGGCCGAACAGGATTGTGGGCAATGAGATCATCAGTTCAGCGAACCAGTGAACGAACCGGTCAACGAGCGCGGCCGTCGTAACGAAGGCGCCTGTTTTTCCAGAATGGACTCGAAAACGCGGGCAGCGTGTTCCCAGGAAAATTGTGAGGAAACCATCTTGTAAGCATTTTGCGCCATTTGTTTGCGAGCAGATTCGGAATCGAGAAGGGCGAGGCAGTGTTCGGCGAAGGCTTCGGGAGTATCGGCCAGGTAAAGGTTGCGGCCATGGATAACGGGCAGCCCTTCGGCTCCAATCGTGGTGGAGACGATGGGAGACTGTGCGGCCATCGCTTCGAAAATTTTAAGCCGAGTTCCCCCGCCAATACGTAGCGGAACAATAGAAACCGAACTACCCCAAAAGTAGGGCCGGATATCGGGCACGGTACCTGAAACCAGAATCTTAGGGTCGTTGCGCGCCATTTCGAGAATTCCGCTTCCCGGCGAACGGCCAACGATGCCGAAGGTGCAACTAGGCCGCGTGCGGCGAATTATGGGCAGTATTTCGCGGACGAAGTAGTTGCAGCCATCAATATTGGGCAACCAATCCATCGACCCTACAAAGACCAAGTCCGCCTTGTGTTCAGAGGGTCGGTTTGGCGGCGTGAAAGATGGAACGTCCACGCCGGTGGGAACCTGGGAAACCCGCTTGGCGTGAAATAAAGCGCGAAACCTTTCCGCGTCCTGGGTAGACACGGCAACGACGTGGGCGCACTGGCGGCAAGCATCGCCTTCGTAGCGCGCCATACGTTTGCGTTGTATGCGGAAAAAAGCTCTCGCAGCGGCGCTATGAGCGTTTTCCAGATGCCGGTCCCAGATGGTTGTTTCCACATTGTGTTGAAACAGTACCGCTTGGCTCAGAGAGGGAATGTTGGGCGCGGCGAACAGAAAATCGCAGACCAAGCGGTCGAAGGTTCCAGTGGAAAGTAAATGCGCGACCACGGCTTTCATTTCGGCGGAACGGTAGCGGGTAACCGCCAGCGGCAACGGGTCCAACAGGTTGCCCGCCGCCTGGATAACAAACGAAGCCGAACCGCGGGGCGGCAGCGAATGCGGTATGGGATAAGCCTGACTGCTGTATTCCTGACTTTTTGCTACGCCTTCAGGCTCGGCAGGGTTTTCCAGCGCAACGTAATGGATTTCGTGCCAGCGGTGCAAATGACGAAGCATCTCCAAAGTGCGGATTTGGCCGCCTTTGGTGGTGGGGTGCAAGAAATGGGGATTGACCCAAAGAATCTTCATCTGTACCTGCGCACCGTTCTTCTATTTGACAACAAGCTCGGAGCTCAACTTCGTTCATCGGCTGTTTCGGCCATCACGCTTAGTGAGGGTGCGCTTTTTCTGCCGCCGAGCCGACGTCCCGTGGCGGACCCAGAGTTCTCCTGAAATCGCTTTTTAAACAGCCCAAATTTCCAGTCACAGCTTTAGCTAAAACTATATTTCATTTAGAATCATAACTTTACGAGGATTCGACACGTGTTGTCGTACGGGGGGAAGTCAGGATTTAGCCAGAAAGCGATGTCAGGTCCCGACAGCTTGTTGGACAGGCGCGCAAGTTTTTTCAAAGGATTTCAATTTTGTGAAGAAATACCATTTGGTTAGTGTACTCTGGCTGATTTCGTCGATGAACGGCCAGAATTTGGTCGACCTTCGGACGCAGACCAAAAACGTTAATTTTTCGGGCGCCGCATCAACCATTCCAGCGCAGACTGGTACGACGTTGCCGGCAACCTGCACTCCGGGTCAGCTGTTTTTTAATACTGGCAGCACACCGGGTCAAAATTTATATGCTTGCGCGCCGGCGAATACTTGGACGGTTCTTGGCGGCAGCTCAGGAAGTGGCACTGTGTCAAGCGCCACCGCCGGGCAGTTTGGCTATTACTCTGCCGCTGGTTCCACAATTGTGGGGCATACACTAGTGGCGGGCGACATACCCGCCTTAAGCTACCAAACGCCGCTCACGTTCACGGGCAGCGGAGCGAAGACGGCTACTTCCACGGGGTCTCTGGTCGCCAATGACTGCGCAAAGTGGGACGCTAACGGCAACGTAGTTGACGCGGGAGCGCCTTGCGGGTCGGGGAGCGGAGGTGGCGGCATTTCGGCACCCTCATCCACCACCGTCGGCAACGTACCCGAATACAGCAACACCACTGGTACGGCGTTATCCGCTGGTTTGGGAGTTGTCACAATCATTGGATCGCCCGGCGCGGACACCAATATTCCAACCGAGAAATCGGTACGCACAGCGATAGCGGCTGCCTCGGCAGCCTCCGGAAATCTGCCGGCTCAAACCGGTACGGCGGGTTATTTAGTTACAAACGGGGTAACCTCCAGTTGGGGCAACATAACAACCGGAGGATCGGGAGCGCTCGATTGCGCCTCGGTGCCAGGCACTTGCGATGTTGTTACCGCCGTTGTGCCATTCAAGGCGTCGGCGAATACCTGGACGGGCGCCAACGATTTTTCCAACGCAACGTTTTTGCGAGTAGCAACGGGCAGCGGCGTTCCCGCGGGTGCGGCATGTTCAACGTCGGCCAATGTTGGAAAGGTTTACATGCGCAACGATGCGCAAACAACCGGCGCAAGCTTCTACGTTTGCTCCCAAACAGGCAGCGGCGTCTATGCCTGGGAACTGGCGCAAGGTTCCGGCAGTTCACCCTTGGCTGTCTACAACGCAGCCGGCACGGTTATGACGCAACACATTGTATCTGGACGCAATTCATTCAACTCGTCTCAAGCAACGGTGACCTTTTCAGGTTCGGCGGCGTTTACCAGCTCCAATAGCTATGCTTGTACCGCCAACGATCTATCGAGTGCGACGGCGGTGTTCGTTTCACAAACTAGCGGCACCTCGGTGACTTTCTCGATCACCGCGGGGAGCGCTATCGATAACTTCAGCTATATCTGCATCGGTAATTAGCTGGCCAAGGAGCAATCCGGCGGCGTAGAACAATCGCCGTCGGATTCTCAGATTCTTCCAAATTTAGCCACGGCTTCGCGGATCGAACGGTATTTCTCGATGAACGGCAGGGTGCTGTGTTCCGTGTTGTCCAGTTGTTGAGCCCGCTTTAAAATGGCCGCTGCTTTTTCGACGGGCACCACCACTACGCCATCCATATCGGCGGTTATGATGTCACCCGGCCTGACGGCCACGCCGGCGCACTTGACTGGAATATTCTTGCCCGCGAAACGGTAGTGATTCACGGTGGAAGAGGGTACCACGCCGCGGCAGAAAACCGGAAATTGAATTTTGGCGATCTGCGGGGTGTCGCGCACGCTCGCGTCAACCACCGCGCCCGCCAGACCGCGGGCCTTCATCGCCGTACTCATCAGTCCGCCAATTCCCGCATAGTCCAAGCCGTCCTCCACCACCATCACGTAAACGGAGCCGGCGGGCGCTTCATCAATCTCATCTAGCATGCCTTGCAGCACCTTGGGGCCTTCTTGGTGCTCTTCTTTCTTGAGCATTACCGTAACGGCCGGACCAACGAACTTGGTTGCGCTGAGCGGGCGCATATCGTGATACATATAGGCCCTTGTCCCATAGAGTTGCTCCATGGCATCGGCCACGGACGCCACTTCCACTATGCGAAAGCCCTGTAGCAACTCCTCGGCTGGGGAAAGCTCAGCCTTCTTGAAAGCCGCCACTAAAAGCAAGATTAACGAGAGAAAAGCGATAGCGAGAATTTTTTTCACGGCTAGACTGGGCCTCTTTCTTGAAAGTTCCATTTCCTCATTTCATCGATGAGCGCAACCGCGGACTGAGCCGCTGCTTCAAGAAACTGTGAACCTTTCTCCGCGGTCGCGTACTCCGGCATGCCAATGACGCCATTATGAGAGAGTTCGTCAAATTCGTTGATCATACAAAAGGGCAAAGGGTGCAGCATGTCCGTCGCGCGATATCCCATGTGTGGCCCCGGACCGCCGCGTTGCGCCTGACTCATGTCCACTAGCTCCGGATTTGTTGTAAGCAAAACCGAAGTTTCCATTTCACAGGCGTGCCCCATGCCGCCGACCGGAGAGCTGCGGATTGCCGAAAATTCTTGAGCGGCCAAGTTCCAATACGCGGCATAAACGACGTAAAGATCATGGATCTCTTCGAATTCACTCTTGAGTTCGCGCTGAGCGGCTTTGCAAGGGATGTCGTTCCCGCCATGCCCATTCATAAGAAATATTTTTCGCGCGCCTATGCCAATCAGCGAGCGGCACATGCCGCAAATCATTTCCACGTATGGCATGAGATCGAGACTCACGGAGCCAAATCGCCTGTGATGGGGCGAATGCCCCAGCCACTGGGTGGGTAGAAGGGCAATCTTCTCTGAACGTAATTCTTCCACCCGCGCGGCCACGTGCGAAATGATCAGCGAATCCGTAAAAACCGGCAAGTGGCGGCCATGTTGTTCGAGCGAACCAAGCGGCAACACGAAGACGCAGTCTGCTAAAGCTTTCAAGTCGGGCCAGCGCGCGTTCTGGAGGAGCATATCTTATAACGTACAGCGCTGCGACTTGGCCGGTGGCTGATAAGAGACGGATAGAAGAGGTGTCTCCAGGCGAGCGGAATCCTGTTTTTTGGAGTCAAGGCAGCTTTCCAAAATGCCGCTTGTGAGCAAGGTTCGCTCGATGGGATAAGGCGCTCGGCCCGTCGTGAACATCTCTTCGATTTTATGGACCAGGCAGGCTGAATAGGTAACGTTTGGTTCCGGTGTTAAGAAAAACTGCGTCGAGACGATTCCGGCTCCTTGAACGCGGGCGGCGAAGTTGAAGTCTCTGACAGCGCCGCTGAGCATCAGTAGTGCGGCTCGCAGTCCGTCGCGATACTCAATCAAGTATGCTGCTGGGTTGTTCGCAAGGCCTGGAAGAACACCGTCCGCCATTAGGTCTTGCACGCGGCCGTCCCTCTCAGTTAGACCCAGCGGCGTATCACTCCGCGATAGAGCAGCGGCCAGTAACTCTCTTGAGATCCTGCCCTCAGCAAACGCTTCCCAAACCGCTGGTCCGATGAGCATTTGCACCGCCTTCACGCCCATCTCGCCACCATTGCGTCTTTCTACCATGCACTGCAACGCTTCGAGGGCGTGAAAATCCATGGCATCCGATCCACCCTCGCCGACCATAACGGCTTCGTCAATGCGTGCGCCAACGGGAATTTCAACGTCAGGAAGACGCCAAGTCACCGGGAGTGAAGAGCCGCCGAGCATGGGGAAACCCATTTCCTTCGACGTTTGCACCATGGACCGAGCCTTTTCAAAGCTGTAAGAAAGGTGCTTATCGTTGTACACCGGCACTGCTCGGCCACTCTCCCGAAAGACAGCGGCGCACTGCTGGAAGAACTCGTACCGTGGGTAGAGAATCTGACCCTTGTCATTTCTAGGGTATTTGCCATGCTCACCGATGATTAAAACCGCATCGCAGGCTAGCTTGTGCCCACCGCAACAAAGCGCTTCGGCAATCGAAGGGTAAATACGAAAACCGAATTCGTTGGCACGCTGGCTACTGAGATCGCCGTCGGGCTTTTGATCCACGTAAAGCGAGACGACCCTCACGTTAGGGTGATGCCATTCGCCGCCGTAAGGATAACCAATTAAGAACCGGTCCCCCATGTGTTGGCCATGCGAGAGATACCGGTAGACGGTAGTGATGATAACCACCCGCACGGGAGGTTTTTGCGTGGCGGCGGCCAACGGCAGGGCAGCGGCATATCCAAGGAAGTCGCGTCGCGTGAACATCAAGTTTTCTCGAATGTGGATTTGTTCGGAGGTCGATAAGGGATTGCCAAATGCGCCGTCTCCTGCCGGGCACCGCCGGCGAACAAACTGTCTACCCCGGCCGCGGTCAGTCCCGTAGTCAGTAAAGTCCTCTCAATCGGATAGGGTGGCTGTCCGGTGGCGTAGAGTTGTTCCATGTTGAAAG